>Ga0209363_1000633_pt1 | contig 14444 bp, 7 predicted proteins | sample WorMetexBAHAMAS3_FD_187385 | JGI IMG/M metagenome (GOLD analysis project Ga0209363, IMG submission 187385) | Marine gutless worms symbiont microbial communities from Max Planck institute for Marine Microbiology, Germany - Inanidrilus exumae... | ecosystem: Host-associated > Annelida > Digestive... | reverse complement strand
GGGTATCAAAATAGTTTCAGAGTTCAAACGGCTTAATGGCCATCTCGCGTTCAAAACTTTACTGTTCAATAGCGTGATGGATAAAAAACAAAACAAAAAACATCAAACTTTTTCGCCCTCGGCTGCGTACGAAGCCCCAGTCCCATCAAGTTTGGCATGGTGTTAGATGCGGTCTGTACCAAAACAGTACCATTTTACATATTCGCATCTAACGCATAGTTCGCCGCCAGGGGCGCTGAAAACTTGGAAACGGACCCAAGGTAAAACCTCTAAACCAAACCCCTTAGTTAATCCCCAAATTTTAGTCGTTCATCGAACATAAAACATCGCACAAACGCTGAAAATGTCGTAAAAATTGCACAAGGAATGTGGGGCGCGTAGGCTATATTCAGAAATTACGTAAATGTTTTAGTTTTGGGAACTCCACTCTCCACCCCTACACCGATGGGGTGAAATTTGGCGTGGAGGAATCGACCAAAGGTCGACACTGCACGCAAAATTTCACCTCATCGGCGCAACGTGTCGCCGTTGTGGGGGCGAAAACCTCAAAATCGCTCCATGGGTAGTCTAAAACTAAATACCGGCATAAGCTGGGCAGCATACTACCGGTAATTAACCTTTACATGCATACATAAAGCGTCCACAACAGTCGAGCATTCCACAAAGGTTTGAATCTGAGACGCCATTTATTAACGTGGAACTGTTTGTTATGCGTAGAAAAGCAGCTATTGAGATATGGTAGACAGATACTTGACTTGTCCGTGTTCATACAAGCGTTCCATGAATTAACTTATAATTAAAATACTTGTTTTTTTTTCTGCAATGTCGGGACACAATCGTTGGCCAGTAAACATGTTTAGTAGTAGGCTACTTTTCTGAGTCTCCGATGCGCAGCAGGATATATTTTTGCAGTTTAACTTTAAAAAAATAACTTTCCCATGTTGCATGTTAGTAGAGGTTTGTCTGTGTGTATTGTGCGTGCAAGAAACGTCACACATTTATACGTTTTGTAACTGTTAATTTGCAAGTCCGTGAACTGCATTTGTGTATATGATAAAGAAGCATAGCCAGTCAGTTAACTGTCAATAATATGTTTGTGTACATTTACGATATAGCTCTGCTTGTATTTTATAATGTTGTTATTGTTTTCTGATGCTGTGATGCTTTTGAAGAACTGAAACTCGAAACTAAATTACTAAGTGCTGCATTACGTTTGCATATTTTTCAGTGCGCGTATGCTGTAGTCACGTGTCAGTCTTTCTTGACCATAGCTATTAGCTACCACTTTGTTATGTGGACCATACCATTGACCACACAATAATAATTTCTATTAGGCCTATGTATTGTGCTGATCGCAGCTAGTTATAGTCGCCCGCTCTAGCCACAGTGATATACCATTATCTTTTACAAACATGTCAGATAATAAAAAAGCAATGACGTCAGCCGTCAATTGACATTCTTGAACAATAGCTTCCTCTCTAATGTGATAAGTTTCGAGAATGTTGCTTTACGTACATCTCAGAAAATAAGTTTGGAAGAAGAAAAAATAAAAACGTGCAGATTAAAAGATCGCAGTTTCTACTATGTAGAATGGGCGATCTAACTATAATATTTGCTATCATACGCATATTAATTTCATCATACCATATGTTATGGTTGCATAATGTTATCATTACAATAAGCTATTAGCATAAATTTACACCAGCTCTATTATAGTATAACTGTACAGAAAAGAAATCGGGCAAAATATTAGAAAGAATATGAACGATTTGGAATTTACAGAATCGGTGAGTGTCAAATTCTACCTACAATGCATAGTTCAGAGGAGACATGGCTAAAATATCTAACAAGTGACCAAAAACAATGGACATTCACGCCTAACCACACTCCACCTAGTGCGGACATGCTTTATTCAAAACCGCAGTAACTGCGACATCCAGCAGTTGGTGCATATGCAGCTTTGTATTAATGCAGTGCATTCAAAGAAGCAGAGCAGTCGTTTACAAGGCATAGATACAAATGGCAGACAACACAGGCAATAACAAGTAAGTAAAAAGACATGCAACGTGCTTCAGCACTACAGTACAGTCAGTGTACGTGTGTCTTCAAATGCAACATCTACTAATTTACAGCTGACATTTGCTCAGCATCATCACTGCTGATTCATACTGTAATTATCACAAAATAATTTATACTGGCATGGACGGACCATACGATACCACACGAGACAGGCTCAGCCATTAACATCAAGTCACTAAACTGGCTGAAAACATTTCAGCTCGCCTGAAGGTGGCTCATCTAATATTAGGCATGCACAAAGCACATCTATATAATGCAATTTTACATGCATTAGCACTGAACTGGGCTCTTCTGAAGTTTCTCCCATGCTAATAAACATCATTCACTCATTAAAGTCACGTAATTGCAGACAATGCACTCCACATTCACACACATACAGTGAATGCTGCAATTGACAATAATGAACTAGATGGTCGTATTGTGTGGAATGCCCACAATACAGTATTCGGCTCAAAGGACTCGGTATCTGTGCACAAGCAGTTTATTTCCTTCATTCGACGAGGCCTAGTGTCACGTGACTCAATAGTCAATGGTGATTGGCTACCTGCAACTCAGTGATATCAGCGTCATCTGCCGTATTGTCAAGCCAGAGGAATGATTTTGAATTGATTCCAACGGTAGAAATGGAAACTAGAAATCCCGTATGAGGTTATTTTGTTAGTGAATTTCCGGCGATCTGTAATCTTTGTGGAGTTATGGCAGCCTGAAGCTGCAATACGTTAAAATTTGCAGATTTTCTTTCTTTCTTTTGGAAAAACGACCCCTTATGGTACAATTGTCAAAATTCTGTTCTGAAAGTTTTCATCACGATACTGATCGACGTGTAGTGTTCAAATTTTGTGAAATTTGGCCGACGGGAAATCGGACAAATGTGAGTTGCTTAAAACAAACTTTCACCTGGCTCTCCAGCTGTTGCTACCACACGGATCGCGCCCAAAAATCTGCCACGGCCAGCCATCAACAATGTACTCAGAGTGCTCCAATTTCATCCAAATCGGTTCAATTTCGGCATAGTTATAGCCGAACGTGTGGTGGTATGAACACCGCCAAAACACGCCATAAAGTGAATCCAATATTCCGCTGAAGCCTATCTTTGAGCCGAATAATAATCAGCTGACGCTTAGTAACTTCCAGTAAAACAGGACAAAGTTGGATATTTTTAATTTTCTTGCCAAGTTTGAAACTGTTTGAAAATTAGTTTTGCTTGCTATCCTGTCACTTAGTGCAGCATGCCACTAAAGCAAATCAACCTGTCACCGGTTAGTGCGAAAACATGAGGTGGTTTTAAATACAAAAACTGCTGCCAGTTCAGTTCACCAACTTGTATTACGGCTGTCTGCATAGAATGGTGCTATGGAAGACGACAACCATAATCCATAATTTCATTGCACACAAGATGCCACAACAGCAGCCCAATTAACTATATGAATACGACGTTATCTTGCAGCATAACATTGCTGCAGAGAAGCTGTGAGCAACATACACAAACAAACCTCAATAACAACAGACAAGACTAATTTCCTATCACTGTCTGGGCATTACTGTGACAAAGTACATCAAACGCATTATGCAACATCAACACTCTTTCACAGTGATGGATATAACTATTTTTAAAATAGTTACACTACTACAGTTAACTACTCAGCAAAAACTAGTTGTTAAAGACTTTCTCTAACTGCTGACTTTTGTTACTGCGATAATCTTCAAGCTGTCAACGAGAATTATAGATCTTATAACTCCAACGTCACACCATTCAGATTTAGCATTGCTCACTGCCCTCAGAACAACACTGGTTTCATCTTTGCAGCACGAAGCAGTGGATGTTTACTGTCCTAAAAGTGCAAGCTTTCTTCAGGCCTTTTGGCCAAAGGGTAGTTATGAAATGCTGTTAACTACTTTGCAGTTACCAAAGACTTTTCAACGTAGTTTACCTATTAGCTAATAACTACTTTTTAAATAGCGATAAGCAGGTAACCTACCATAGTTAACTACTGATGGTTAACTATGGCCCATCATTGATTCATTGAGTTAATTGATTAAGGTTTTACGTCCCACCCGACACAAAATAGATCATTTCAGAGAGGTCCTTCCCAGCCAATCTTTTGGCATAGTACTGAAAAACTGAAACAAACACAACAAAAGCAAACATGCATCAATAACAAAATATACTACAACATAAAATTAACACAAAATAACTTAAAGCCAGGTTTGGTCGCCTCCTACAACCTCCGGCCTGGAAATGGAATGGGTCTATTCTGCATGTAGATAGATAAGCCAGGAAGAAAACGAGTAAGGAAGTAGCTAAGTAACAAAGAAAGCATAAGGAAAAAAGAAATTAAGGAAGAAACCAAGTGAGGAAGCAAGTTTAGTAAACACACAAACAAACAATTTATATAGTGCCAAAGTCAACACATGAATCACGGCGCATTACCGCCCCGGAGCCCGTACGGGGGCCTATGGCCTATCACTCTTCTTTCATCTCTGCATAGCGAAGTAAGAACAAAAAATGACAACTGTCTACTTCGGAAATCATAATATATAAGTAAACCAGTAACGTGGAGATAGCTGAAAATTGTCCAACACCCTATCTCCTGGGAGGTCTCCCTTTCCATGGGTGAACCGGAACCCCATCCAATACAAAGCATCTGTCTCTGAGGTAACCTACACACCAACTTGACCTGTTCAGATTTATACACCAACATCAAACACACACAGACATACACAGATGCACAAACCATAGCATAAGCCGATCTGTTACCACATTTTGCTGTGTTCTTTTGGTGTGTACGTTTAGTGTATGCCTGAATTAAAGTTTAAATAAAATTTAAAAATGAACGTGATATCAGGACTGCCAGTGCAAAAATAAACAATCAGTGATCTCTACAGAAGCAACTAACATGTAACAAAGATTTCACTGCCAAACGCATTTCAGCCAATTTGTCAAAGCCAGTAACCACTCGGAGTACACAACACTGTATCATTGCTACAACCAGCTTTATAGTGCCTGTTGGCCTGATCAACTCACTGGCTAGCATCGATGTCTAATAATCAAGAATAGTTAACAAACATCTGCAGTGATCGTTACATCAAGAAGGTTAAGAGAAAGAGATGCGATGCCGCGTTTCCTCAAGTTAATCTAACGCAGAGGACGAGAAGTCACTGTTGACATCAACATCTCATTCAATTGTTCAATAATCTGTACAACATTTCATAAAAACGGATTTTGGCTCTGCGGATACGGTGCAACGCCCATCGATGCATAAGGATTTGGCTGAACAACAGGCTGAGGTTGGTGTGGCATCTGGGAGGGAATGGCCATGCTGGCCGTAGGCTGCCATCCCGCACCAGGCATCAGTGGAGCGGGAAGCTGCGTGGAAGCTGCAGTCTGCGCTGGGAACGTTGTCGATTGTGCCAGCTGGTTGATCGGCACACGTCGGCTCTGCTCCTCTTGCTGGGCACGTGTTGCAAACAGGTTTGCAGCTGGTGACTGCGTGCGTACATTTCCCACTGGAGCTGTTGTCATTGCAAATGGGTTGATTATCGCTGCAACAGTAGCAAAATACGTTATTAAAACTGCAGGAACTTTGAATTAGCATGCCAAGGGTGAGAATATACCCACTTTGTAACACTATTCAACTTAATCGACAGACTTATCGAGTTTAGGTTTTACATCCCACCGTACACAAAGTAGGTCATTTCGGTGATGTTCTTCTAAAGTAAAGTAAACAGTGTATAGCAGTTTAGCATCAACTTAGCTCTTCACCGCTATGGGAAACTCACACAGTGTTACCTGCCACCCGACAGAGGTGAAAATCACGCCTTTACCCCCAGCCGATTTAGCGACCCCGGAGGGATGCAAGGCTGAGTTGACCTATGTTACGTGAAAGCCACCGGCCAGGAATTGAACCCGCGACCTGTAAATCGCAACTCCAACGCCATAGCGCTGAGCCACCATGCAACATACATCAAGTACATCTCTTGGCTTAGTACTGAAAAACTAAATCGAACACAACAAAAGCAAACATGCATCCGTAACAAAAATATACTACAACAAAAAATTAACACAAAAAACTAAAGCCACGTTTGGTCGCCTCCTATGACCTCCAGCCTGGAAATGGAACGGGTCTATTCTGGAAGGAGTAGATAAGTCAGGAAGTAAATGAGTAAGGAAGTAAATAAGTACGGTAAAAAGTATAAGAATGGAAAAAAAGTAAGTAAGGAAGTTAAGTAAACAAACAAACAATTTATACAGTGCCGAAATCAACAAATGAATCAGGGAACTTAACTGACTGACAGACTATTATTATTTCACCAATCTCCACAGCAGAATTCTGGATTTTTCATAATCAATGTTAAGTGCAGCAATTGTAGCACTTCACAATACACCACGTACAACAGTACATGGTGTATGATGAAGGCAACTGTGATAATTGTACCACATCAAAGATGAAACAACTCTCTCGACACAATTACCTTCAGTGTAAATTTGCATACAAAATAAATAAGAACACAGCGCAGCTGGCAAGATACTCACTTGATGGCGGTGGTCGAACGACTAGCTCGTTCAAGTTCACAAGATTTGCATTCGACCCAAGAAACTCCTCGACAGCTGTTGCTTTCTTCTTGCCAGCAGCGTTATCACTGTCAGCAATGCTGCCGGCAAGAGCAGCATCCAGGCCAGCCATGTCCCACGCTGGCGCACCACCACTACCGACATTCACAAATCCTCCACCCAACCCGTCTACAACAATCAGTTACATCATAAATCTCAACAACGTCCGCGACATTACTGGCTATTACTAAGTGTAACCAGTAGCCAATACACTTCCATGATACCAGTGATGTCAATCCTTGTCTTTGTCCTTAAACATCCTTAAGGACTAACTGTAAATCCTTGTCGTGGAAGGCTTAATCCTTGTCCTGGTCCTTGTGTGTCCACTAACTGAAAAGTCCTTAATGTGTTGCAATCAGAACAACAGTAATTTCGTCTTTGCAACACTAAGCAGTGGATGTTTACTGTCATAAAAGTTCAAGCTTTCTTCAGGCCTTGTGGCTAAAAAGTAGTTATGAAATGCTGTTAACTACTTTGCAGTTACCAACTACTCTTCAAAGTAGTTTAACTACTAGTTAATAACTACTTTTCCAAAAGTAGTTAATAATTACTTTTTAACTACTGATAAGCAGTTGAACTGCCATAGTTAGCTACTAATGGTTAACTATGGCCCATCACTGTTCTGTCAGCTCTGCATGTTTGAAGTAGACATCTGCTGCATTGCTTGCCACATGGACAATAAAGTCTGCATCCCAGCTCACAAGGTTTTATTCATCAATTTCATGAAGAATACAAACATAAATAAATTAGCCTCGTGCGGGACGGTCGACTCTTTGCAACTGACATTTCTGCCAAGTTCAAATTTACATGACACCAAAAATATGATAAATATCAAAAATCCTACCCGATCAAATTTAGATATTGTGCCCCAGTTTAAGAATCAGTGGTAGGTTGCAAGCTCCCATTGTAAATGGCGGAGGAGATAGCTTTTGAAAATGGAAGGATTTCCAACTTTATAGGACTCACAACCTTGATCTTGGATCGGGTCATACTGCATACCGCCATGCATCACTCAGTCATCAACCTCTACCTACATGCTAAATTTCATTGAAATCAAAGAAACGTTTTGCGGACAAACCTACGTACATACGTATATGTACGTACGGATGGACATTTGAGACCCACTTATTAGGTCTACTCAGAAGAGTCGACCTAAAAATATGCACAGGTTACAGCATACTTTAAAACAGCAACACACTTGAAATACATGCACGTCTTTCCTGTGCACTGCATGAACAGCATTGTGTAAATATATACCATCGTAAGATTTGGAAAACTGCAAACGAACAGTAAAGTTCCCCAAACAACGACTGAATTTTTACAATTAATTAATGACTTCAGCAAAACATGGACACAAGAGTGAAGCAGGTGCTGAAACAGCCAACCAAAGCACAGCAAAGTCAAAACAAAACATGACAAGATAAAGCTAAGTGCAAGCCTTGCATTTATCTATGTACCACGTGACTGATAAAGTACTGTATTTAAATTACAAAATTTGTGTTATGCATGGTTGCTTGTTTTCATGCACTGCTGATGTAGGTAGGTACAGCTTTGTCTAAAGGAGATGCTTATAGATCATCCTTGTAGATCGTAGGTCAAGTCCTTGTCCTTAACAGCCAAGTCCTTGTCTTTATCCTTGTCCTTGAAGACTTGGTGGCTTGGTCCTTCTTCTTGACCTTGTGGATCCAGTCCATGTTAACATCAATGTGTGACACTACTTTGCACCAAACAAGTCCACTGTCAACAAGATTAACCCATTATCAATGCCACAAGTACCTGCTGATGTTACAGCAGTAGTAGGCGGACTTTTTGAACGAGAAGACAGCAAGTCAAATTCATCGTCAATGCCTCCGGCTGCAATGTTCCCACCCGTCACTGCGTGAGCACCATTGGGGGCACCGCCTGTATGCACCGGATCCCATGGTGACACCTTTGGTGTTAAATCTGTGTCATGCGTTACATCTGTAAGCACACACAAGCCATGCTGTGAGACTACATACAAGTAGAAGAAAAATAAACATTGCACTGTGCAACTGTACCAACTTATAGAGATAGACCGATATCGTATATCGCTGAGTATTCATTCACTGCACTGACGTATCGTCAAATAAGATATATTGGTTTGCGTGTCTCCGCCGATACCGAGTGTGACAATAATCAGCAGCAATCAAGCAGACGGCTCGCATTGACAGATCGGGAGAACAAAGTGAGGCCTGTATTCGTCATGCAGACTGCAGCTGTGACGTGTGTAGTGGCGGCGAGACAAGAGCAGACGCTAATTGGCCTCTCCCCACGATCACTCGCACGAGTGTCAGATCTCAACTCTCGGTATGTCGCTTTCAGTTCACACGTCAGTGATACCAGCAAGCGTTTGCCCGGCTTATCAGTTGGACCACCACGTAGCATGTCAGTGGCAGGATGCCTTTTGATGTCTGCTTTGTCTCACCGTAACTGATGAGCGCCTGTATGTCGTCGCAACAGTCGTTGATCCACGATACCCCAGGCGACTGTTCGGGGCACCGAAGCTTGTATGCGCCAAACAGTGGCTGTTGGAGAAATGCACCACTGCTGCTGCAGACGCAGCTGGAAAGGATCGCGAGGCCGAGGAGCAGATGGGACCACCAACAAGACGTCAGCGTGTTGACTACGCACAGCCGGACTCATCATCCATACTTGACACCTGTCTGAACCAGTTTCTCGCGTCGGCTGATAAACGATAATCGAAAAAAATCGAATTTTTGCTTCCGAGAATCGAATATCAGAAAAAAACGATTTTGACATCCCTAGATATTACACAACATATGGGCATATCTATGTAGAAATAGGGTCTTAAAACATAAACTGGTAAAATAAATAACTTAACTAATCTCAATAATGCATAACAACGCAAACAAAACTAGCGTATCCTGGTATGACATAACACATGACTGAAATAGCCGAAGAATAACTATACCAAAAGACCAATAAACTTGTACTTTTTAGCATTTTACGGCATAATTTATCGAAATTTGTTATACAAATGGGTTAATATTTCAGTAAGTAGCTAGAAACTACTTTTGATCAATTTGGTAAAAAATCGTTGCATATCACCTTTAAAGAAAACTACCGACTACTGCAACACACTTACCCACTGCCATGGTGCTACCTCTGTATGCTATTAATACGGGTGAGATAAAATGAACTGTCTCCTCACTGAAGTCTGCAATTAGCATCTTTGACACCGCAGCTACACTAGCAATCTTAGGTCAAAAATCATTTCTTACAAGGTCACAAAATTATGACACATCATCAGTAAAACATTAAAATACTTTTCTCTTCCCAAAACGTGTACATCTAAAAATGATGGGAAAAGGCCAACATCAAACTGATTAAGTGCATAAACAAACGTTAATATTATTGAAAGAGTTCGCACAACTTACTTGTAACTTTAGCTGACCACGGATCACTAACAGCAGATGACATGGCAGGCTGGGACTGTGGTACAGGTGCAGCTGGAATTCCCCACGGATCAGCTGCAGGACCTGACAATGGCTTCGGCGACCACGGATCAACAACACCAGGACTTGACAGCTGACCATCCCACGTTGCTGATGAAGGCATCTTGCTTGAGCCACTGACCGCATTCCCAGACTCTAATTCCAGCAAATGATCTCCTTTCTTTGGAGACTGGCAAACATCATCAATCAATGCAACGCTTTAACTCAAAAATTCCTCAAAATCAGAGCGACACTGTTTTCTTCTATAATTTAAGTTAGTTAGTTAGTTAGTTCGAGTTTAACGCCTTCTAAAATTTAAAGTTGTAAATATACCATCAAGCAAAAACTGACTACTCAACTCTACAGTTCATTCTGGAGAGGAGTATTTCTGGACAATCAAATGAACAGTTACTGACAACCAAACTCGCAACAAACAAGAGAAGATTGTCCCACTCGACATAAAATAGGTCATTTCGGAGACGCTCTTCTCAGCCAATCTCTTGGCTAAGTACTGAACAAACAAAAGAAGAACAGAGAACAAGAAGCTCAGCTACCGCAGAGGGACTGTGTCAGTGACACACTATGTCAGTTAAAATCTTGTGAAATGTTGCACAACTGTACAAAAAAATCACATTTGGAAACGCTTGCAGTAGGTGAATTACCTTGAAGGTCACTCTACATCATCCGAATTAACGCTATTTGATAGGCTAAACATCACTTCCTATTAGTAGTCGGTAGTAACAACGACTCCATCTTGCACTGTTTCTGAGCGAATAAATGTTACTTAACACAATTATAAGCTATAACAAAAATGTTTATTAAAAACTGCATAATGACGTAAACCTTAATAGCAATCATACCACAGAATTGTCAGATAGGAAAATGATAAAAGTAGACACGCCTACCTCATGATCGGTTGATTTGCGGCTCTCCTCAAGTGCCATCTGTAATTTCAACTCATCACCTTTCCGTCGTTTCACCTCCTCATCGTGTTCTTCTTTGCTCATTGCTAATGCGAGCTGCAGCTGCAAGTCTTCTTCACCGTAGCTGGATGGACGTACAGCTTCTAAGTCGGAGCTCAGTGCTGGAGCACTGCCAGCTGCAAGTCACATAACAATCTACAATTCAGCCTCCTACAAACGTATATGTACACCGTTTGCTCAGAAATGTACGACGAGTTTAACCACAATGAACAGTAACATGAACTAACTTTTAGACAGACCACCTACATACCAACATACAAAATATTACACAAAAATAACAACTGTATAAAGTATTTTGGCAAAAAGCCGCATCAGGCGATCTTGTCACCCCTCGTGGTGGCAAATGCACTCATCCACTGTGTGCGCTGGGCAGGCACGTTCGCCCATAGCAGCAGGCCAACGATGCACAATAAACTTATGCATAGGTACATTACAATGGGCTACCACATTCCCCCTCAAAGTTGCCCCTTTCCTTGGGGTTTCTGGACCCCATGCAATACATGGTTCCTGGGATCCATGAGTCAGCACCCCAAATGGCATCTCGATCGGTTCAGCTCACCCATGTGCACCATACTCACAGACACATAGACCACGTTACGTGCGATATCTATAGCAACAGACTGCATCTAGAAACTACATGCAGGCAATGTGGCACAAAAAGGAACTGACTACAATCCACAATATCTCACACGTGAATAAATCCAATTTCATTTACAACAACATGTTGCTTGCTATCAAAGGTGTTTAACTTCAACACTCGAAACTAAAAGGCTTTTAGTCTATGCAACACCACACACATCCAGCATTTAACAAACACATAATTAACTCACTGACTGACAGCAAGCAATTTCCAGTTAACCAAAGTCTACCTGCAAACATAATGCATCTACATTTACTAATTTTCCAGATAAGTACACAAATATTCCCTCAATACGGCTTAACAGATAACAAGATAAAATTTCACAATCGCAGTTCCACTCACACTGTGTAGATGAGCCGTAGAGATAACGGTCAGATGTTGAGTGAGGCATTTTGCTGGTTTCTTTTTTCACCTACATCCAAAAAACTCAGCACATTTAAATCATTCATCAGAGGCAAATAAACAATAAACAGATATACTATCTGCAACCATTGTCGTAAAACAATTAAAAAGAAGCTGTACAATCACATTGCTATAAGCTACTGCAACAAAATATCAAAGAAGTAGACAATTTGTCAAATGACTTACAGAGGCTCCTGTGTTTTGTGCAAACCGTTCTTTTGCTGCAAGGGCTTTTGTTCGCTCATTCTTGAACCGCTCATCATCCTTCAATAAGGCCACTAGAGTCTTGGATTTCTCCCGAACATTCTGACCATGATCTTTGCCGTCTTCGTTGTATTGGAAATCTTTCAGCGTCTGGATGGTCAACAGGTTCTCGCGGCATTGCTGAGCCACTCGCTCGCTGCCCGTCTTCAGCAGGTAGTCAAGCAGAACAAGTGACTTGTAAACGTGCCGCCAGTTCTTACCGTGGTCATTCAACCGCTTCCAGATCATCTGCATGATTTCCGTGAAGGCCATGACATTATATGTCAGGTCAGCAATCTCAGACATCAGTGTCGTCGACGGTCCCCATGGATCATTCGAAGTGGCCTCACGTACCTTCACCTCGGCAAACGTGTAATTCTTTACAACATTTTTCAGAGTTCGATGAATTGGCATATTTACAGAGTGACAAGAAGCGAAATTCAACTCAGTCAACTACAATGCAAGACAACAACAAAAGGGCTCAAAGAAACTGCATGTCACTAGTGTTGTTACGACCACCGAACTTTCACCGCCACCGCGGTGGTTGGCTACCACCGAACCAACACCGCCATCGCCGGTTTTGCAGTGTTATCGGCTGTCTTTCTGGGCGCTGTTTCTCAAAAAAGTCAAAACTGCCCATCACGTCCGCAGAGCAGCGAGTCATCTAAATGCCACGTCATTTGATCCTGCATGAATGCAGCAGTGGCACGTTAACGCAAGTGGGTCGAGTGGGAGTCAGCGATATCACCCGCTCTCCCCCCACGGCGTCCGCTAATCCCAGGCAGAAAAACAAGGGTTCGACGGTGTCCTCTATAAACTGTGACCATTGCAAACACCTTGATCTAGCAGTGTCAAGTCTGCCTGCCGCGCCGGCGTAAGTCGAAGTAAATCGACTTGGCTGGCCACTGGCTGGCATAATACACTGTGCCAGTCAAGGCTAAGCCAGACAGTAGGCCACATCTAGAAGGGGCGTGCTATAAAAATACCCGACAAGCTGCTCACTCCTACTTAACCCGCCTTTCCCCACACTCGCTAACACACATCACACACACCTACCAATTCCCTGCCTCTGCCTGGGCACACGCACTGGACCGCTATATGGTCTCAACACTGAGGTCCAGAGGAGGCTGGACCCATGCCCGCAAAGAACAAACGACTTGTGAATGACTGGAACATTCTACCTACAACAGTTGTGGATGTGTCATCTATCAATTCATTTAAAAGAAAACTGGATGAATACTTCAAATATATGGACAGCTAAAAAAAACTTTGCTTGTCCGGTCCATTATACCGTCAAGTTACAGTTCCAAACTGGTGAACGAACGAGTTTGTAACCCTAAAGTAAATCATGCCACACGTACTCCACTGCGATTAGCCACAATGAAGATAGCCTTTCGTCTTTCGACCATCTGAATGTCAGTGTGAGCCATACTGATTATAACATTTTCATAGCAAAACAGTTACTTGGTTTTCAAGTTGGGCAACGAAGTGGTGGCTAACTAGTTATCCACATGACTTGTGAGCTGTTAGATGTCTCTAAAGTTAACCCAACCACATAGCATGCAGGTACAACAGACAGTTACTCCTACTTGGCAAACTGGGTGGTCGGAATCACATCCGGTGCGTACACAGTGGCTATATTATTCTACTATAAATGCGAGCTATATGACATTTTGTACATACAAAAATGTGTATAAAGGTAATCAAACATTGGTAAGTATCACAGATACAACACTTTAATCAACAACTATTACCAACCTACACATCCGTTCCGTTTTATTTTTATTTCCGGTATAACGCCACAAATCGTCGCCGTCGTCGGTAAGTAAGTAACTAACTTAGGCTGCAACGGTAGTAGACGTAGTGAATGTATTGGCGCAGGCTGAGCGCCTCGATGCCAGCTTCTCAACTCAACTCAACGAGCATTAACGGACGCAGGTGTCTGACACCTCAATGTCCGTATCTATATAACACAACGTAATAAACTACGTTTCACATATTTCATACAC
>Ga0209363_1000632_pt1 | contig 14447 bp, 12 predicted proteins | sample WorMetexBAHAMAS3_FD_187385 | JGI IMG/M metagenome (GOLD analysis project Ga0209363, IMG submission 187385) | Marine gutless worms symbiont microbial communities from Max Planck institute for Marine Microbiology, Germany - Inanidrilus exumae... | ecosystem: Host-associated > Annelida > Digestive... | reverse complement strand
GGGTCAAACTGCATCACTGTGCCAAATTTCGTTGAAATCGGCCCAAACGCGGCCGAGATATTGCGATTTATCGATTTTTCAAGATGGCGGCCGCCGCCATCTTGGATTTTAAAAATTTCAGAGTGTCGATACTTTCACGGACGGGCCCATGTTCATTGTTCACTGCAGTTTTAAATTGTCACTTTCTGTCCTAGTAATGTTGTCGTGATAAAACGTTTGATCGTATGTAAGTCTTTTTACAAGAACACACAAGCAAGTAAACGACTAGTCGCCATTGTTGTTTTTTATGGCAGTTTGCGAGAATAAATCAGTTGCTTGTCGTGCATTACGCTCGTTTCATTTTGATGCACGACAATAATACAAAAGACTAATTAACGTGTCAACTCCCAGCCTGTGACAGCCGCCGACCTTGGGCAGTTTTGACCGTGGCAACTCCACGTAGGCCTACAAGCAACAAACGTAAATGCTCACAATTGGCTTATTGACTAGCAGCACTGGCTGTCATTGATTCTCGGCCTGATATGTATTCATTAGTGCATGCATAGCTAATTTATGCTGATATCCAAAACATTAAAGTCACAAAAGGTGGAATAACCACAGATAAGTCCACAATGGTTTTAAATCAACTCAGTTTCATCTACAGCGGCGTGATGTCAGTCAGTTTATCGACAAGTGCATGTAGGCTTATGTAGGCCTAACTATTGCAGAGTTTTCGATTTGCTGTTAATGGCTTGTTGAGATTATACAAGGGGCATTCAAAAATTCGTAGACTAACACAGTTAATAACAAGATAACTACATCATATTTTGTCATTTTTCAACATACATTCCTGCAACTGCAAGTGCATTTCAGTTTCAGGAGTCTATGCTGAAATGTGACAAAATATGATGTAGATAGTTTGTGACTAACTGTATCAGTCTATGAACGTTTCGAACGCCCCTCGTATCATGTACCGTTTCTCAATATTACGAATGATTTTTTAGTTTTCGTCCGTAAGTGCCTTTATGCCACGCTTTCTGATATTAATGAATTCAAAAAGTTTTGCGCTTGCTTAAGCAACCGACAGGATCACTGAAGCTCATCAGTCACTTTTTTTAGCTAGCGCCTAAATGCTGAATAAACCGTGACAGATTTATCATTTACCAGACCAAAGAAATGAAATAGTATTTACAATATACAAAGAAATGAACAGAACAGCTCACACACATACGCTGCTATGTACAACATTAACGAAACCGAGCCAGTATTAAAATTACAGCAATCTGTTGTCAATGGCAGACGAAGATTCTGTTTTTATAGAAGCATAATTGTTTTTGGCAAACTGAAGTGCAGTATAGCTCCACCCACACAACCGACAATGTCAACTTTATTAAATGTACTTGGGAACTGTTGAATTCAGCTTTTCTGACAGATACTCACCGAAGTCGAATTCAACAGTTGTGAATATTCAACAGTATGTGATGATAACAAAAGTACACGCTGGGAGATGCCAATGTCATATGGCTGATGAATTTAATGTCGACTGCGGCACCAATACTTATTGATGTTGCTGCCACATGCAAACGTCCATGCAGGTATCGTGTAAAGAATGCTGGGTTTCAAGGCAGGATGCCTGTATGCAACATATGCAGCACTGCTGCGAGACGTTATCGAGCTAAAATCAATTTTGGGCTGCCGGGTAAACAAATTAATACCCATCCGACACTGTCCAAACTCCACTGCCGTTTGACTTGTTCGAATTTGAAAAGTGGAACGTGTCAAATTTGACTGTGTCGCAGTGTGGATGGGCCTTAGGGTGTCCTGCAAAATTTTGTACAATGTGTAATCCGAGGCCATTTAAGTCTTTACAGTTTGGGGTCAGAGTCGGTTTTTGCGGATTCCCAAGAATAAGGAAAGGCTAGGCCCAATTAATTTGTCATGGAACATCACAGACATCACCGAAAGTAATTATGCTGCAGCAGTCATTACACTTATTACTTTAACATTATCCTTTGAGCAGGAAGTAATGAAATCGTTTGAGTTTGTGTATCCTGCTTGTTTGTGCACATTTACTTATACCAAGGATAGAACGGGCGACCCCAAATTTACATATACGGATGCACCAATGATGTCTGTAAATATGTTAGCATGATGATTATTTAAAACGATGTGGATGGATCTTCTTGAAATTCTGGTAAAAGGTTAATCAAGCTACATAGTACAATCGACTATATTTTGAGTTTTTCATGGATTCCTTTTAGCAGCACACCGGGCACTGGCATCAGACAGCAGCATTCCATCAGTGGATCAAGAAAAAATTAAAGATCACCAGGTGCTGGTGTCAGTACTCTTGAGTTCCTTTCAGTGCTTTGGTTAGCTGGTTGGGCAACAGAAAGGGTGTCCATCCTGCCTGTATAAACCTGCTCCTAAAGGTTCTTGTTTGGACAACACGGCTGGACACGGCACAATAACTCCAGGAAAGAAGGCTGGCCAACAAATATTGAAACTAACAGTAGTCATCGAAACAGCAGTAGTACTGTATTGAGATTTACTCCTAGACAGACACCTGCACCATTGGACTGCTTTCTACTATACTCTGTAACCACTGCACAAAATAACAATACACAGCGTTGTAACTGGGCAAAACTCACTTTTTCAAGGTGTGATGAACACAACTTATTCACAAAATTCGCAACTAAACGTTACGTCACAAACCACGTCACTGTTGCCAATTACAGTGCAGTAGTATTACGGCAGAAAAAGAGCACAAGTGAAAACTGAACGTTTTTGAAATGACAGTCTTGATGGAGATTTTAGGGGTTACACGACGACTCTAAAGGCGGAATGTGAACACAATGAAGGCATTGGATATAGACAAACATATTACTGGACTCACACATCAGCTGAAAGACTACCATATTACATTGTATGTATGCAGTGATGGATCTCAGACCACAGGATGACCAAGAAAGAAGTGGATGGACAATTTCAAGGAAGACTGTTTGGCTACCAACTTAAATTTTGTTGAAGCTAATAGACTTGTTGAAGACAGACGTTGCTGGAGAAGCTGCATGACACGAGGGCTGCCAGAACACAGGGACTTCGTCATCATCGCAGTGGCATTAAGTTAAGTCAGGTATGATGGCAAAATTAAAATGCAGTTAGCCCAGACGACAGAGGCAACTACAGAGGCAAAACATCTAAACCTGAATTAAACACAGTAAATGCCACAACAGACATACAAAGGCACCTGAAAATGCTGCATTAGAAACTATACACCTGCCATTCACCTACAAAACAAAGGCTGTAACTTGATACGGATTATAAATCAATTAATCTCAAAAGACCAGTAATTTCTATTGTCATACTGTCACAAGTCACTTGATATTTTATTTCTATTTATATTAATTTCTTGTTTAAGGCTTTGGCTTATGGCATAATGCCCATACACGAATCAATATCGATCATTTCTACAGCAATGTCTTCTTCACAAATCAAACAACCAATATCAACCAAACAGTACCACACAAATCAACACACCCAAACCATACCAGTACTTGTTTCATCACCTCCTATCACATTGGCAATGCACAGCATCTCTTTACAGTCTACGAAGCTGTAACTATACACAAGTTGCCGGCTAATTGCTGTCACAAAGAGATCAATAGAGCAGACACCACATACCACCATATTGCACATATACCATACAAAAAAACTAGAATCCTTTAGACATCTCACACTGCTGAAAGCATTAAAAATTGCTGGATTCGGGTAAAATTATTAACCTGCTTACTTAATTACTGTGAACTTCTGTGCATACAATAACAGTTAGTTGGGAGTTTAACGTCCCCTTGCAGCACAAATATGGCTATATCAGAGACAAAAGGTCAGGGGTGGAGAGCTATCCCTCCCAGTGAAGGAAGGCCGCCTTTTTGTTCAGCAGCCACCCAAAAGGGAAAGGGATCAAGAGGCTCATTTAAATTATTACGCTAGCGCCTACAACAGGGGAAGACAACTATCACATAGCAAGACTAAACTAAACCAAATACAACAGAAAACCAGAATAAATCTCAACTAAGCAATACAGATAACACAATAATAAACAAACTAAACCCAGGTTCAGTCGCCTCCTATGACCTCCAGCCTGGAAATGGAGTGGGACGATTCTGGTAGAAAGGGATGGGATGGACAACAGAAGAAATTAAGTAAAGTGAATGAAAAAAGAAAAAACGGAAAAGGTAATAAAGAGCAAAAATGAGGAAGTGAATGGACAAGTAAAGAGCAAAGGCGGAAAGGGGATACCCCGGTCCAACGCTGGGTGCATACAATAACAGTATGCACTGTATCACATCATGTCATATCTGTCTGACTCACAGGCATTATTGCTTCCAAGAAAAAGATCCTGTGCAATGCGCGCTAGTGTTTAGCAAAATTAGCCTTGCAATGTGAACGAAGCAAAATATACAAAACATCTGCAACACATTAATGTTACAATGATCTAGAATAACAATTTGCCAACCAGCATAAAGTATCACGACACACATACGTCACATACGCACTTAGAAAACAGACTGAAACAACAACAGTGTCAACAAACTCATTGCATAGCCATTAGCTAGTAGTGAAGGGATTTACTGAGAAGTGTGGAACTAGACTGCAGCGGAACTACGTCAGTTATCACATGGAGCCATGTTTGGCAAACTGACCAGCCACGAAGGAGAACCAACGTCAATGTTAACACGGTAAATGACCATGCAGTAGTACACAGAATTTAAACAGACGTTAGAGATCTATATTGATTAAGAAAAATAAAATGACCAATCCATGACTTGTATACAATATTATCATATTCTAAAATGACTACTATGGCCCTTTTAATTTCCCGCAATCCCCTAATTGAGGTTTTAGATTTTTTGCTCGAGCAAACTGGGCTCAATGCATTTCATTGTGCCATACATTACTCATATGAGTCACAATGGAAATGGAACCTCGGTTACCTGGATGAGAGTCCACTGTCTTTACCACTTAGCCAAGAATACTCAATCAGTCACTAAAACTCTTGCTCAGCGACTTGACGCCTTTGATTCATGGTCTTTGCGCCAAATCCTTCGAATTCCATATACCAGACATGTTACCAACGCTACAGTCAGGCAGACCACTGGCTGTTGTCCAGTCTCCCATCTTATTCAAGAGAGATGGCTCCACTTCTTTGGGCATGTGGCACGTGCTGACTTTCAGCAGGATCACCATCGGGATATCGAGGCGTCACTCCGACCGTCCAGTCACTGGAGATGTTGCGGACGCCCACATTCCACCTGGATGAGGGGATCAACTCTGATGTGCAGTCAGTTAACATTGGGATCCACTCGGCCTAGAGAAAAGCCAGTGACCCTACACTCTGGCGACGCATCGTCGACACGGCAACACTCCATCAAGGGGCACGCCACTGAAGAGAGAGATACTCAAGAAGTCACATCATGAAACTTAAATCTGAATTCTGAATTTTGAAACTGATAATGTTCAAACTGCATCAACTAGTTTAACACAAAGCGTAACTCACAGACATATGTTGACCCGTGAAAATATTTCTGTACACAATACATAAATGAAAATGGCTTTTCACGAGAACTGTGATGGAGTACAACGGCTGAAGTTGAACGTTCAATTCACACCGGAAATGGATCGCCGAACGCAACGAATACTGGTTCATGCACGCTGACGCAGCAACAGTATGAAGCCAACCAGGACGGACAGCAGAGTTGTCAGGTACATGTCCCAGTAGGGACCAAGGAATAACTGAATGTCCAGAGACTGGTAGATATTTGAGTTCTGAAATACAGTAATGTCATTCAAAAGACTACAGGCATCTGTTAACAGCCAGTAAATCCTATAACCAATTGACAGTTTTTTCTAATCATTACGTACATGAGCTCAATATTAAGTGGGAAAGGGTTCTTTGCAAATCTGAACAGGTTGTATGAGGAGTTGTCTGATATATGGCATCAAGACCTGGCCAACAAAAGTGGAACATGAAATAAGATTGAACAGAATGGAAATGAACCTATTGATTGATTAAGCTTTTAAATCTCACTCAACACAATGTAGGTCATTTTGGAGATGCCCTTCCCAGCTAATTTCTTGGCTTAGTACAAAAAAAACTAAAACTGTCACAATGAAAATAAATATGCATCCATTACAAAATACACTGTAACTCAAAATAAACACAAAAAACTACATTGTTTTAGTTTCCTCCTACGACCACTGGCCTGGAAATAAAATGGTCACATTCCTAAGAAAGTAAATCAGTAAGAAAGTAAACGATTTACATAGCACTGGAATAAACAAACGAATCACCGTCACGGCACAATACAGCCCTGGAGCGAGTATGGGAAGGAAATGAACTGAATCGCCACTTATCTCCAAAGGTAGTCCTCTGGAACAACTGGAAGAACAAAACTGAGAGGAAATTGTCTAACTCAGGTGCGCGTGGAAAATGGCCATTTTAATCGCACGTAATCAAAACTGGAACAAGAATGCAGCAAGTGCTGGGATGCTGGCTACTGTAACCATGGAGATACAACTACTGACAATCTGTATCTGGTCTAACTAAACACTAAACACTCTACAATGTGGAGATACATCAATAACAAAAAACTGTGAAATGCAGACTGCAACATCACTGAAACCATGACTCATCAGTTCTGGCATTCATATAAAAATTAATACTAACAAGGTGTCGCCCTAACGGGACGTAACACTACTGGCCCACTGTGCAGCTATAAGTATGACTGGAGACGGCATGATGTCATCGGCTGGCCTGCGTGGGTGAAGCCGCCTACAGGCCTGCCGGGGAGTGTTACAGACGACGACAGACGACGTCAGACGCCAGCGACCGTTACTAGTTTGGACCCCTACACTATGTGTAGGCGGGCCAGTAACAAGTGGAAAATGCACTACTGAAATGTGTCAGTTGTCCCAGCCAACTGCAAGTAAAGCAGTTTTTATATGTGAAATAAGGAAATAATACAAGAAAGTGTTTTCGTTAAGCCAACACAACAGACAAGAACTTACATCTTTTAGGTATTCCATGAAGAAATACACATTGAGACGGCTGAGTGCGATCATTACTGGCACCTTGGCATCAGCACTCGTCTCCGCAGCCATGTCATAGAAACGCTTGGCAAGATGTATATCCTGCACAGTCACATATGCTTGTCACATCCGTATTATAAACACTCGGACCTAATTTAACTTGACACAGCTGCCACCATCAACATTTCCCATTTCATGTTTCCCATTTCAACAGCCACTTTCCAGGTAGATTGGGTTATCCAGTTCCTCGGTTTTCTTCCTCCACTGGTTCTGGAAAAGAACGTTTGGGGATAAGTAGCAGAAATTTTTCCCATCACCCCACCAACAGTGTCAAAGCTGAAGGAACTTTCATTTGCCATTGACCACTATGTAATTTTTCTGGCATTTGAAAATCGCTTCTGTTTGGCTGTTGCATAGCACAGAGGCCTGCACATGGTACGGGGAGATGGGACCCCATTAGCCTGTGGGGTCCAGAGGTGGTGGGTACGAAAGTTACGGGGAACCCACAATGTTTAGGGTTAAAGTGATGTGTAAACTGCAGGGATAAACTGTGAACATGTGGTCTGGTCTCTACAGTCGCCTCACTCGACTCCCTGCAGATTGCAGAACTCTGCATGTACTCTGTTTTTATCGTAAACATATACAACCACACTGTGTGTTATGCACAGTGCAGGATAAATTGCATAACTAGATTCGTGGCTAGCTAGCCAATGCAACAGTTGTGCTAGCGTGTAAACTAAAAATAGACAAAAGGTGTTCAAAATAATCAGCTTTGGGCACAAGCAGTGGTGTGGCATTATTACCGGGGCAGGTCAATGTGGCAGGGGCGGGATTGGGTCAAGGTAGCGTCACAGGTTGGAGCAGTCGTGAATGAAAATGTCCACCCCCAGTGCAGGCCTCTAAACTGGTGATGCTTCCATCACTCACACAGCAGTCAACTGACTTAACTAAACTGAGCAGAATACTTACAGCTGTGCAGCATCCAGTACTGAGGTCACTAGTTACATCCTCCACACTTTCGTTCAACATTAACTTAACTCAACAAACTTATACATTTATATCTTCTGAGTCATGAATTGGCCAATCTGGCTACCACAATATGAGTATCCTAAGGCTCTCCCAAGAGAAGACTTTGGAGACTGTAGGAACAAGTCACCCAATTGTGTCAAGATAACAACAGCCTTTAGTCAGCAACAGAAATGCACACTAATAACAACCAATGTCTGCTCCGATGACCAGTACTGAAATACTACTCAGAGTACACACAAAGCACAAGACTGACACTTGGCTGTAAATTTTGCTACCTGCTTCATTCCGAGACCTCGCTCGTGCATGTAACCAAGGTTGAACATGGCCTGTGCATTGTGCTGCTGCTCAGATGCCATTCGATAATGCATTGCGGCCGTTTCGTAGTCCACCTCAGTGCCATAGCCATAGTAATGGTAGTCACCTATCTTCACTCTTGCCACAGTGTAACCTGAACAATCATTGAGTTCATCTGTTATACAATCTGATCTACTGGGCCTCAAACACAATGATCTGCTACACATAACTGCATTATAGTTTTACGTCCAACCCGACACAAAACAGGTCATTTCAGAGACGTCCATCCCAGCCAACCTCTAGGCTTAGTACTGAAAAACTAAATCAAACACAACAAAAGCAAATATGCATCCGTAACAAAATATACTACAACATAAAAAAACACAAAAAAACTAAAGCCAGGGTTGGTCGCCTCTTAAGACCTCTGGCCCAGAACGGGCCTATTCTTAAGGAAGTAAATAAATAAATAAAAGGTAAGTAAATAAATGACCTATATAGCGCCAAAATGAATAAATGAATTAGGGGGCATTACAGCACCAAAGCCGCATGGGGCCCTTAGTTTTCAGTTAATGGTCTACAAGTATGTACCAAGAACTAAGCACGATGACAATTAGGATACAAAAATGTAAAATTCTTACTTCTTTTTCATATTAGATGGAATTTGATGCTCCATCGTCGACGTGGGTGCCTTCGCCACCTCAATGGCCTGCTGTGACCTTGATCTTTGACCTCTAGGTCATCAGAAGGGGCTAGTGAATATTCCCCGTACGTTTCTTGAGACAGCTCAAGCCATTCATGAGATATGGTGTTCACAAGCTTTGACCTCAACGGCCTGCTGTGACGTTTAGACCTCAAGAATCTAATCAAGTGGTGAAAGCATAAAAAGGCACAACACTCAAAATATTTATATCCCGAAACTAAACAGGAAAATCAAGCAATATGAGAATTATGCCTTCAGAACTTAAACGTTCCCGATTCACTGCAAGAAATCTGTAAAGTGCAGCTGTGTAAGCCTAACATCACCTTGTACAGCAGCGCGGTTCCAGTGAAGAAAAGCTCGCTGATACATTTCAGACTCATTGAAAATATGCGATTGTCCTGTGAAGTCACAAACACATACAACATACATAATATTAAAGCACTGTAAATCAGCATCCATTTCTAGGGCCCAAACAATTCACGATTTATACAGCTGTTGTGACATTTTGTGAAAAGGCAGTCTTCTGCTAAAAACGTGTACGTAACGTAAAATTCCATGAAATATGTAACTTGTTGTAAATTTCAACACATTCAGTTTCATTTGTAAAGGTTTTTTAGACTTCTGACACGTTTCTATACGATTTTATTGTTTGTTGTGTGCCACATGTTACTTCATATATTCATTGGCAACCAATAACTGATGAGTGATGCCAAATTTGCTATGTATTAGAACTACAAAATATTTTATTAGTTAACAGTTAATGGATAACACCATGAAATAAGGGCTGCTGAAATTTCCGTTAATTTTTACCCAAGCAGCGCTAGCTCTGCACGGGTATTAGCCATCATCATGTGTCTGTGTGTCTGTCTCATGCCAGTATTGTATCAAAATGGCTTAACGTAGGATCACGCAAACAATGCCACGTGATAGCCATGGTACTCTAGTTTTCTGATGCCGACAGTGGTTGGTGGGCGATCCCTTTCCCCTAAAAGTTGCGCTCAAAGTCAACCCCTACCTGCCCTCGTGGCCGAGTGGTTAACACACTCGGCCGCCATGTGCCGTAGAGCCTGAAGTGCTCAGTGGCCGAGGTTCGACTCGGCCCGGACGCGTCTGCCTACCAAAGAATTATTTCTAATAATTTCTACACACATGATGAACAGGGAGATAATCGCGGGCAGGAAGAATAGGGTTCGGTGGTGTCCTCCATAAACTGTGACTGTTGCAGACACCTTGATCTAGCAGTGTCAAGTCTGCCTGCCGCGCCGGCGTGAGTCGAAGTAAATAGACTTGGCTGGCCACTGGCTGGCGTAATACACAGTGCCAGTCAGGGCTTAGCCAGACAGTAGGCCACATCTAGAAGGGGCGTGCTTTAGAAACACCCGACAAGCTGCTTACTCCTACTTAACCTGCCTTCTCCGCACGTCACTAACACACATCGCACACACCTACCAATTCCCTTCCTCTCCCTGGGCAAGCGCACTAGACCGCTATATAGTCTCAGCGCTGGGGTCCATAGTAGGCTGGACCCCTGCCCGAAAAGAACGAACAAACAAAACAAACGACCCACCCCCCTTTCGAACACAACAATTATCTGAATGGGTAAAAATTGCTACAACCAGTTCATGATTTTTGAGACAGTATAATTATATGTTAGACAGTTATAACATGCGTTCGTTCGTTCCAACCAGCGGCCAGCCAAGTCTATTTGCTTCGACTCATGCTGGCGCGGCAGGCAGACTTGACACTGCTAGATCGAGGTGCCTGCAACGGTCACAGTTTATAGAGGACACCGCCAAACCCTCTTTTTTCCTGCCCGGGATTATCTCCCTGTTCATCATGTGCATAGGAATTATTAGAAATAATTCTTTGGTAGGAGAACGCGCCCGGGCCAAGTCGAACCCCGGTAACATGCCACGCTCTACTGCACATGGCAGTCAAGTGCGTTAACCATTCGGCCACGGAGGCAGGTTGTGATAACATGCAGATGTCCAACATTTTAAAATGAAACATAACAAAAATCACTTGACATGTAAGAAGAGGCTTAGCTACTGCCAAGAGACCCGAGTGATGCTCTGATTCGGTTGAAATGCTGTCCTAATCTTGCATATTTAACAAAAACAGATCGCATATCAGCCTGAGGAGCACTTTCAGCAACTGCCACTTTTTATACAGATACCTGCAGTTTTGTATATGCATCGTTGCAATAGGCTCCACTATCATACAGTGTGCATGCGATGCTCCACGTCATATGCATGTAACGGTAATGTGTGATAAACAAACTTTCATGACAATCAATGTTGATGATATCAAGTGGGCCATAAGTGTTATCAACAAACATCGACTACCACCAACGTTGTTGATGACACCGCATATTCGTCTGCCAGCTCACCATCATGGACGCAGACCACTGTGGTGGACAGACATAAATTTTCAGTGGTAAGGTGTCTGAGCTGTAGACTTCTCAGCTAGTTGAAAAATGCAATTTTTATCTACTGCATTTGGCACCCACATTGGGGTGATCCATCAGAATTTCGTTGAGATCTTCTGCATCACAAAACTAAGAGTCCCTGAGCTATCGTGTGACAATGTTTTTGATGTCCTATATTTAGCCATTTTGGTACAATAAAATACAGGCTTGCAACAGACAGACACGTGACAATAAAAAATACTGTGCTAGAATAGCGTCGTGCAGATAAAATTGCACTTTAACCAATGCTAAGCAGCAAGTCAGCAACTGATCAGCTGGCATACTCTTGTCCAGTATGTAAGCGACGTTTGACTGAGCGACTTCATATCCAAGCTCGGCAAGCAGCGTGTACAGGAGAAGAGCGCCATCAGTGTTGGACTCACGGTACATGGTGTGTGCCTCCATCACCATCTCAGACCAATGGCCACGCTCCGCAACGTTCTTGAACAACTGACACACACAACTCACCATTACTGCTAAATACTTCCACATCACTGAAATGCAGGCAAATTATGGCAAATGCCGATGCCATTCAAGATTCACTACACACCAGAATAGGATGTCAGGAAGTGATTCATTGCAGATGACGACCAGTTAAATGAGTAACTGATAAATGACCAATATTGACCATCTTCATCCACAGCAGTGCGGCATATTATTTTGGCCATAAATGACTACAGACTTGCACCACTGCTGCATACAAATGTTGTAAAAATCTACTGGAAACTGTGGGTTCTACAGATCTTATAAATACACAGTGTCAGAGAGATGCATATGAAAAAAACAACGGACGCTTATGGCTACAGTAACTCACCATATATTACTTGCCTGCAATTACAACTTCAGATAAACTTATAAATTCAAAATAACTGGAACTGCCCGGCAAAGCAGTATAAGTTCTTCATAGTGGTCATCACTAGATTCCAAATTATGTTGCAACAACCAACTATGTAGGCCTACTAAAAGATTTAGTTATTTCAGTGACAGTTTTCAAGCTAATTTATAGAAAATATTTTAAAGAGAAACATTTGTGAGAATGTGAGTTAACTTGAGCAAAACCTCTGTTGCCGTATGACAATTTCTCAACACGCCAGTTCCCGTGGCGTGCATCTGTGCTAGGTTGTAGAATGCTAACACGTGGCCAGACTGTGACGCCAATGTGAAATACTTGAGCGCCATCTTGTAGTCACGACGAACACCTTGTCCCACTGTACACATAAAACAACTATTTCTCATTAACAACCAATGTGTTCTTTTTGGTACTGGCTTTGGAGACTGTGGTAATGTAATGATCAGAGCACTGGACTTGTGAATCGCAGTCGTGTGTTTGACTCCTGGTCATTCTGCCTTTATGCAGCAATCATGGACAACTTGTTCACACACGACTGTTAGCAGAATTTGCAGTAGCCAAAGGACAGCTGGGAAGAAAAGTCAGCTACGGCTCACTCTGCTGACAGACTAAATGTCTCAGTGGCAGGTAAAACTTCCTCATTAACATGTGCCATACCTGAACATCTTAAGAGATGATGTATCATATATCTACAGGCTTCACAGTAAAAGATGTGACATCCCTTCCTTGCTGTCACATCAAGCAATGATGAGGGAGGCCAATGGGTGACTTTCTCTGGTGGTAGTCCACGCTTTAAGTTCCCTTCAGTGCTTCGGCAACAGGAAATGGCATCTGGCCGCGAAAAATGTGCTCCAGTCATCTCAAACCTTCTCCAGCCACAAATGTGGACTAACTCTGGCAAGGAAGACTGATTAATTAAAAACTGCCTCCTACGACCTCCGGCCTGGAAAATGAAAAGGCCTATTCAATTCTAGAAGAAGTAGATAAGTAAGGAAGTAAATAAGTAAGGAAGAAAGTAAGTAAGAAAGTTAAGTAAGCAAACAAACACAGCGCCGAAATCAACAAATGAATAAGAATGCATTACATCCAGAGCACGTACAAGGCGAGTGTTCCAGGATCGTACGGGCCGAACTATGTTTTTGTTTAATGGCAGTTGCCTGCATGACATTACTCTAATACTTAATGTCAGTAATTTCCACGAGGCTCACAGTTACATCCCCAGCAAACTGCAATAAGCACTACGAAGACAGAACAAGCAGTTAACATACTGTAGTACATAATTCCAAGCTGCAGTTGTCCATCCACCCAACCCTTCTCTGCTGCCAATGAGAAAAACTTGAATGCTTTTGACAAATCCTGCATGACACACAACATATACAGCCACGTATATCCACTATGCTGTTAATTGTTTTGTGACTGAGGCAAGTATAATTTTAATGACGGTATGATTCAAAATGTGTCCAATAATCAGATAATGAAATCAACCAACCAGCTGCGATCAAGGCCTACAATTTTTCGGTCAAAAACTTTTAAGTATGTTAAATATCAACACACATTCCACACCTGATCTACGCCTTTGCCATAGAAATACATCAGTCCAAGACCACTCTGACCCATAGGATTATCCTGAAACACACAATTCATTCCACAACTGCCACAAAACTTACACAGCTATGCATGCTAACATCTAACAAACACGTTTACTCATATAACTGGAACATAGGATTATATATTTATTACGATATTCATAATAAATATATAATCCTATGTTCCAGTTTAACGGCTACTGAAAAACAAAGCCATCAATATAAACAGCATGAAACAAAAACATGTGCATTTCTGACCTTTCCATCGAGTCAAACTGTAAAACAATGCATATATAGACTGATGCAACCACACAAATGGGATATCCAAGATATAACAAGAACTCATCAGGAGATGAGATAGCGAACGTACTTGTTAACGACGATATCGCACACACGTAGGCCTACTTCAAAATACCGAAAAAGAGACAAACCTACTTCATTTAACAAATT
>Ga0209363_1000630_pt1 | contig 14454 bp, 9 predicted proteins | sample WorMetexBAHAMAS3_FD_187385 | JGI IMG/M metagenome (GOLD analysis project Ga0209363, IMG submission 187385) | Marine gutless worms symbiont microbial communities from Max Planck institute for Marine Microbiology, Germany - Inanidrilus exumae... | ecosystem: Host-associated > Annelida > Digestive... | reverse complement strand
CCCCAGACCCCACTGAGGAGCTTTCAAGTGGCCGCTTCGCCACCGGATTGAAATGAGAAGAGTGGATATCGGTCGGCATGTGCTCGGTTGAAGTGATTAACGAAGTGGCGTGGGCTGTTTACTTCACGGAACCGCAACAGATAGCCTAATTAACTACGAACTACAAATAGCAAGCTCAGCCGTCGTCGAGAGGCAGCGCAACGCTGCACGTATCCGGGTAATTCATTATCAACAGGTTTCGGGTAATTTATCGTCGTAGCTATTGCCATGTAATGTGATGTAATGTAATGTAAAATAGTCGATATTTAAAGTGCCGTAAGTGAATCATAATTAATCCGTGTACAAAATTCGAATTGCGTAGTTTGAACGAATGAATGTTAATTTGCACAGTAACTAAATGAACTTACACAATAAAACATACATGCAGGACAACAAGGCTGCATTAGCAGCACTAACAGGTGCCCTATAATTTCCTTTGATTAAACCCCAAGTTTCATCCATTCCATAGAGACGAGGATCGAGTCGTGTAATTTCAAAAAATGACATAAATCACATCATGTCTCGTTGGAGGATTCTCATCATCTCTTCGACGGTATAGTTGTTGTAGTCAGTATTTTTAGCTGTATGGAATTTGAGAAATTTGGCCACACTTGTTACAAAAATAGGAAAGAAATCGGTCCAGATTTACCGGATTAGGTCACTCAAGAGAAGACGTAGGAAAATGGCATCGTTAGATAGATAACATTACACGTTAGCGTTTTATGGTAACTATGTCCATATGTTGCATCGTTTCCGTTCTTAAGCATGCCAAATATTGGACGTGTTTCAAAACGTGATCGAAAATTTGAGCGATCTACTCCATCGTATTCTTTTGAACAGTCTGGATCGCATAAACACGAAATAATGGTCACGCAATTGCAGCTGTTAATACAGTTAATTAGCCCGCCCAAATACAAAATACAAAACGAATTTATGACGCACCGTTTAGTCCACGCAAAAACCCGGAATCAGAGGCGCGTCGCATGCCGCATGGCTTATGTTTGTCCGATGCTACTTTAAAGTACTTTCATGATTTCTGCTGGTCCCGTGGATCAGAATGTACTGAACCGATGTTCACCGATTTTCAGGATATGTACACATATGGGTGGGCATCATCAATCCGGCCCACTTTTCGCTCAAGAGAGGTTGCTTGCTATGGTAAGTTGGTAACCGGTTTTTGCACGAATCGGCTAAAATTGGCACACCCCATCTTGATTGTGTGCACTTTCTCCGATGTCCGTTAACCGGCATTTTCGAAACTTTCCCACATACATGGTGTTCATCTAGCCACAATAGAAAATCTGCTATGCTGATTTCCTGAAAATACCCCCGTAAAATAAGTGAGGGGCAGAAGAGCGCACTCTCTTACCGTGTTTTGTTTAATCGTATTTGCAGATACGATACGATCCGGTAGATTTACGTGCGCTCAAAGCTGACGAGATGGCCAGCTTAATCTAGCGCACGGCACAGAAACGGAAAATAAGGAAAAACTAAAAACAAAGAAAAAACTAAAAACAAACGGAAACAGCTTGGTCAGCACTGGCGAAATTGCTCGCTGGGCGGTCTCACGCTGGGCTTTGCCATGCATCTAGTTACGCATCCTCTGTAGTGTGAGTGACAGGTGACCGAATTCATTTTACTCTAAAAAGGGAACAGTTCTTTTTAAAAACAATATGAGTGTATTACTCTGATCCTTTGTTCGAATCACGTTCATCACAACCGATGCTGTTTTGTTACGTGTCAAAACACGTTCTCACGACATAACCATCGCATTCAAGCTGCAACGAAGTGATCGTTCAACGGCGATGAAAGGCAACATCTGAGAATTTGCGACTCGAGACTCGGGATCGATGATTAATGTAGCGTAACGAGAGTTAATTCGCGTAACACAATCCTGCACTTTTCCTGATCTTCCGTTTTCCCTTCCGTCTTTGGGGAAATGAACTTATAACGCACAACAACACACGGTTTTTTCTGGTTCAACTATTGCGAAGGCCTAATGAACACAGGTGAGTAATCAAGAAGCCAACAGGAGCAGCAAATCGGACAGTTAGTAAAGAGTTCGGTTAAAATAGCAGTCCAGCTACCAAAATGGGACCTCGCGACGCTGTATTAGAAAATTTGTGCCATGTTTCACGAGGTGAAACATAGCATGAAAGTGACATTCATTGTCAATTTTTGTCATTCAATGGCATTGGCAATGGCGCCATTCGATAGGCCGTGTACGATTTCCTATTCCTATTTCCATGCCTGTCTTTCATTCGTAAGCTTTTACCAGATGGCGCCACCCCTAACTGAGGTAACATATAGCCAGTTGCAACTTACTACTCTAGTATCGACCCGAAGGGATGAAAGGCTGAGTTGGCCTGGTTGGTTAACCTATAACGGACGGTTTACCCACATAAATGGTCGTCAGCTACAGGTCGAGCGCAGGACGGAAAGTTCGCCGGCCAAAGACGGACGTTCTTCTACCGCTGTGCCATGCAACCAGCCGAGTCTCCTGCGATCTACTAAGCAATGTTTATGCAAAGTATTGTAGTGTTAAATTAAGAAACTTATTTTAAACCTCCAGTCAAAATGTGAAAATAATCATGAGTAATGTACACCGATGTCAAAACAAATGTAAAATAATTCGTAATTAATTAACTGAAATTTAATTAAACGTCTAATGTGTCTAAATTTTCGAAACTTCTAAAATGTCTAAAATGTCGCCAGTAGCCAAAACTCGCCCACACCGTGCCGCCGTTGACCATACAACAAGTATGTCTGTCCTGCTTATTACCGAACCGAAAATCCGAAATGTATGCTGGCCGCGTCGCATTCTGGCCCCCTGGTGAATATGCTGACGGGACAGACAGACAGACTAACAGACTTACGGACGCCAGACCGTTACATTACGCATTCTGCCAGTGTAATATCGCAACTCGCCAAAGATCGACGGAATCGACCAAAACGATAAAATGCAGGACGGTTCGTTACTTTTTCTCAGCGACACGCCGCTAATCTACAGGGAGATGGTGACGTGATATTTGTTACTGCGTGGATACTTCAGAGGACGGCTTAGGTCGCGGAGTAAAGTGGTCGGACAATTGGATTTAGAGGAACCGACTTGGAGTCCAGGTTGATCAGCTTGACTAAATTAGACTGTGATCCGACGCAGATGACGTCAGTTTTATCGGCGTTCAACAGCAGATGAGAGTCACGTGACTCACGTCACGATTTGATGACTGCACAGAGCTCTTGACAAGCAATGACAAACTTCGTAATTTCAGCATTGTCGGCGGGTCGACAGCTCATCGCTTCTACATTATACAGTCAACTTTTTGCCGTTCTCTGAACACCTATTTTTACTTAGTCCCCGGTAGGGGTGCCGAGTACTGTGATGAGCCTGTCTGTATGTCTGTCTGTCTGTCTGTCTGTTCGTTCGTTCGCTCGCATATCTCAAAAACCACATTTCGAATTTGATCAAATTTTTAGTAAACATTAAACAGTAACATTTTCTGGTAATTTACATGTTACCTGTGGCCAATGGCCATGGCTCGGTTCTCCTCTGACGGCAATGCAATACGTTATGTACTTCCGGTTTTGTGGATGACGTCATGTTTCACATAATAAAAGCGAATGGGCAGAATTAGAGACGTCGCGTGTATTTCGTCACGTTCGCCAGGTGGCGGCACCAGGAGCGAAGTCTACCGTCTCCACAGCATCTTGTTGCCTGATGTCAATTTGTCTCGTTTGCATTTCAGCTGACATCATTTGTGTATGTCCATCAAACGGTCTCTTCGTCTTCTTGACCTCTCTGCCGCCTTTGACACCATCGACCATAACATTTTAATCACTCGCCTCTCATCTTTTTGGTATCCATGGCTCTGTTCCCAGCTGGTTCAAGACTTACTTATCATCTTCCGTGTTAATTGTGATAACAACCTCTCGTTCACCTATACCTCCTCCTGTGGTGTTCCCCAAGCTCTGTTCTTGGTCCACTACTTTTGATCACGTACACTACCCTCTATTACTCACATATCCTCCTTGCCCTTTACCACCACCTTTATGCAGATGACATTCTTCTTCTGATTCAAGCATTTTTAGCGCCACGGAAGTCTTTTGACATTCTGGCGCTTTACAAATCGGATTATTATTATTATTATTATTATTTGTCATCTTCAAAATGCTCTTCAGCAGAGCTCTTTCAGAATGACTGCAAATCTTCTTTTAACTCTTAACTCCACTAAGACTGAATGCTTATCGGACTCAAAAAACAACTAGTCAAAATATACAAAAACTGTGACAACTCCTCCCTGAACACCACCCACTCTGCTCGCAATCTTGGCTTCACCTTTGATGAACACCTCGCCTTCTCAGAACAAATTTCGTCTCTCTTTCCAATGTCTGCTAATATACACTGTCTCAAAAAACAATACACTTCACTTTTGATCATAACTTCGGCAAATGTAGACGAATTTTCAAAAATTTTAAACGACAGATTCCCAAGTAAACTCTATGTGATTATTGCAGGGCCAGGGCCTTCCACCTCAACTTAACTATGTTGCTACACTACCTTGCAAAATTCAAAAATTTTAAACAGCGGCTAAACTAAAGTTATCTATTCCATGTTCAGCGCGAGAAACCTGAGCCGCCGAGCTACAGTGCAACATTGATTGTTTGATGTCGATGCAATGCCCGGCTGTGTCAGACGAACAGACTGACACGTTTCGACAGCAGGCCTACATGTACATCGCGCTGGGCGTATGCTTTCACGTGCAGCGCGCGGTAAAACGATTTCGATCGGTCTATATCCGGAATAGCAATTATGTTTTTCGGCTCGAAGCTGGGATTCAGTCGAATATTGGATTCATTTTACGGTACGTTTTGGCGGTGTTAACGCGTTCGGCTACAACTCAGCCGAAAGTGAACCGATTCGGGTGAAATCTAGAATACTCTGAGTACATTGCTGGGGGCTGGCCCTGGCAGATTTTTGGCGTGATCTGCGCAGTAGCGACAGCTGGAGAGCCAGGCGAAATTTTTTTTGTCAGGTAAGCAACGCACGATTTCACCGTCCCGTCATATAAATTTTACGAAATTTACACAAACACGTCTATCGGTATCACGATGAAAACTTTCGGAACAGAATTTTAAAAATTTTACCGTAAGAGGCCGTTTTTCCAAAAAACGCAACAATTTCACTAAGATTTTTTACGTCTTACGACTTCAGGCCGACATAACTCCGCAATGATAAAAGATCGCCGGAAATTCACTGCCAAAGTAACCCTCTACGCCATCTATAGTTTCCATTTTACCGTTGAAATCAATTCAAAGTCATTCCCCTGGCCTGTACACTCCGTAAAAGTAACCTCCCCAATTTTTTGCGACGTCCGACTCGGGTTGATAACAAGGCAGATAACGCTTAAAATCACTCAGTCGCAGACAGCCAATCACCATCGACTATTGAGTCACGTGACGCTAAGCCTCGTCGAGTGCATGAAGTAAACAGCTTGTGCACTGATAGCTGAGCGCTTCGAGCCGAATACTGTATTGTGGGCATTCCACACGATACAGTCATCTGGTTACAGTGATGTCACTACAGAGATCTGCAGGAGTAGGCCTATCGCTATACAGTGAAGCAGTGAACTAAAGGTTCTTACACTGACAGTGACAAAGCGCCAAGGAAATATCCTCGGAATCTCTAAAATAGATAGTCTGCCGACGCAGTCTCACAGAAATGCCGTCTGCCTTTCGTTCGCCCATCACATATATCTCGTGTGCGGGTTGTATATGTTTTTGGAAATATTCTCCCCTCCTATTGGTTGGACGCTCGGGCTTGCGTTCGTTTCATGGAACTGTGATTGGTCAGCCGTTGTATCTCGTATTGGTGAAAAGTTGCTAACTATGCATGCTGGCTCTGTAATGTAGTATCTGCGACATTCAGACTTTTACGTTTGATGTGAAATTATCAATAGTATATGCATTCGGTCTGAAACACAATAAAAGAAATCTAAAATGGACTTCGGAAGACTTGTTAACTTAATAATAAATATTTCAAAACAGTTATATTAACTCAAGAAAGCAATAGATCCGCTGCTACGGACGTTCATTTCGCATTTTGTTTCATACAACAGCCGGTTTCTTGCTTTAAAAGATATGTTCACAGAATTGCACAATTGTTGGGCTTCAAACTACGCCAAAATCAACAGTTTATTTTTGACGCTCACCCCACTGGGGGAGCTTACAGCGCTTCCCCAGACCCTCTCTCCAGACCCTCTAGCTGGTGGGGAGAGGGCTGGCTGTCCCCCTCTCCGAGAACCCCACCCTCCGCTTCGGCCCTTTGGGTCTCGCCGTTACCCTGACACCCCTAGTCAAAGCCTCTGGATCCACATGTGTAATAGTGGTCTACTGCTATCGTCTAAGACGACGTCGACAACTTTGAACTGTTAAAGGTTCGTTCACGGCGGATACATTGCGTTGCGTTGCGGTGCAGCGCGTCAACGCAACGCAACGCATCCGCTGTGAACGAACATTTTAGTCAAGACACGCTAAAACATGTCACTTTGCTCGCTCATACTTTACGCCTTGACTACTGCAACTCTCTTCTCGAGTCTTCTGGTGGTGTGTGATTACCACACTGATGTGTCTGAGTTTTACCAATGACACCATAGCTGATGTATTCACGCCAATAATCCCGTTCGCCTAATCGACCTAATCGTTCTGCTTTTTTGAGTAACTAACAAGGTCACCATTGCCGACCATATTCAGTGACCATGCAGGCTCGATGACCGGATATTGTCGGTTCTCACGATGTTAATTAGAAGAAGACAGCACTCACAAGAGTGCAAAAACGCACGCCGGCACTGTTTTTTTTGTGCCTCGTGGCCTTTTGACATTTTGACCCAAATAATAAATGGGTTTCCAGGAATCATGGTGGAACATTTCCGTATCACGTTTGGTGATCCTAGCGGAAAAAGACAAACAAACGTTACTGAATGCCCTACCGCCGCGGCTAACATCAGCGTGAGTAATCACAATCTGGATCTCTTTTCCATTGAGGTCGTTTCACATGGCGTTCCATGTGTCAATATTATTGAAATCCCGTTTCTTTCAAGTACCGCTAGCATCAGTTAACTTATTTGTAGCTTACCAGCTTCGGGGCTGCACGACAGCACGCGGTACGGAAATTAAAAACAACTCCTCAAGGCTTTTCAACACCGGCAGGATGTGCAGCTGCTGAGCACACAGCAAATAGGAGCTCAGCTGTCGCAGAGAAAAGGCGTTATGCATCTGTTAGATTATTTATTATATGCACCACTGTTATGGTACAGCTCGGCAGTGTTGGGTAGCAACATTTTACCTGTAATTCTGTTACAGTAAAAATTACTTTTTTGAGTAACAAAGGAAACTAAAAAATACTTTGAAAAAATATAACAAAGCAAAGTAATCAATTACTTTTAAGAATTAAAAGTAACAAAAGTATGTAAACTGTTACTTGTTAAATTTATGATTTCGTTTCTGCAATTGCTGGAATTGCTAATACTACACCGCACTTGCTTCCGTCATTTTGTGCAGACAGTAATGAGGACAGAGCAGAAGTTGGCCTGTAGGCCTACTTGACTGAAAACTTCCAGAGACATTAAATCTCTGGTTATGTTCTCCGCAGAAAAAGCCGTTTTTTGGAATACAACAGTGCATTTTCCTCCAGTGCTCCAGTGGAAAGGCTGGGTGGTCAGATCTTAACTCCCAGGTGAAACCGACTGACCGCAGCTCACTTTGAGCGTCAGCTGCTGCTTCGTGAAATTAAGTGGTTATTGAATAAATAACAACGTTGTGTTGCTTGCTTCACTTACTTACAGTATGACATTCTGATTACAGCGACGTTCTTTACTGCGCTTAATTTTTGTATATTAGTTCTACTACTAGTAAATAAATGATAACTACTGATATATCAGTTAAATGCATTCTTTCTGTAGGCTACTAGACCATTACAGCAGTTTGGTTTCCATCATAATGTCTTAACTGTTTTCTCGCATGCATTGTTTATGTACTTCATTTAAGTAAAGCAAATGTAACAGAAATGTAATTATGTTACTTTCGCTTCATAGTAACATGTAACAGTAACAGATTACTTTTTGGGAATTGTAACATTGCGATTGTAACAAATTACATTTAAAAAGTAATCTACCCAACACTGCAGTTCGGTTCATAGTCTATATAACACACACGTGAGTGAGCGCAAATCTGGGGAAAAAAGTTTTTAAACAGGCAGTATTAATGTTCTAGCGAACTCATGTCTGTCCAATGCGACAGCGACAGACTAACATCTAAATCGGTTCACTTTCGGCGGAGTTATAACCGAACGCGTGAAGGTCGTTCTTTTGCCCCATAGAGTATTTGCATGAGTCGCCTCGAATACATTCGAGGCGACTAAAAATAAGGTCACTGCTTTGTATTACATATTTAGGAATCCATATCATATCCATATCACCGCGCATTACTGCTTATGGTTATACAGTGTTAGAAGCCTAATGACTGACTAAATCCCAAAATTGATTTTTGCAGTTTTGAACGTGTGATTTGGCTTCTAACACAGTGTGTTAAACTGTTAAGTTTTTCTACATTTATTAATAGAAACTGTGAGGCCTCTGCCCCAATATGGAGCCTGGAGACTTCAGAAGCTGAAGAATTTAACACGTGCATAGCACTATTTCGTCCATTGGAAGCTATATTGCTGAAATAAATGCGAGTAGCAAACATACACAGGTACATTGTAGTACCAAACCCATGACTGGAGTCCGTGGGGGCCCTGGGGGTTCACATGCGACCCCCTAACTGTTATTCTTAGTTTTCAGTGGGAGGTCAGCTATGTCTCCTGGGGGTCGAACCCCTCTAAGCCCCCTGACAAATCCAGCACTGCTCTCACTGTACATTACACCGCCAGATTCGTCTCGGGTCATACGAAAATTAACGTTTAAAGTTGCAATAATGTACCATTACACCGTCTCTTTTTCTTTTGGTCTTGTACCAACTCCATTATTTTAACATTGTTATAATTATTTACTTTGATGTTAAATTGTTAATAATAAACTACTACTTGTTTACGTCCAAGGTCAGTGGAACCAGTAATATTTTACACCCCTCTAATACCCTCTAAGACCCTCCCAGTTTGGGACCACATCTCCGACTATAAAAGGGAATGAAGAGAAAGGGTGGGGACCCCAAGGGTTGCTTCACTGCCCTCACATACACACCCATGTTCGAAATCCTGAAAAATAGACTGAGTGGAGCACTAGCTATACAAGCTGATTCTCGAGCGTCCTCGTATCTAAGCATTACTGGGTTCCCGGACCTTGGGTCCCTGATTACAGAAGATGGTGAGTGTACAACGGAATTCCGTACCAGGTTAAACAGGGGGCAGGCGATCGGAAACATCACTGCAGAAAATATGGAAAAGTCACAGCATACCGATTTCAACGAAGACACGACTAATGAATGCGCTAGATGTGGCCTGTAGCAACGTACGGCTGTGAAAGCTGGACACCCAGAAAGGGCTGACAAAGATTTTGCGGGTTTAGTGGACAGCAAAGAAAACAAAAATGAGTTTGTTCTTAACCCCTTCAGTCAGTTCTGTGCCGTCATGACGTCTAAAGACGTCAAAGTCTGCTAGGGCTACAGATGCCATCATAACGTCTTTAGACGTCATGTAGGGTGCTGGCCCGGCACTGCAAGGCAACTGGCTATTCTTCTACCTGGGCACTACAGGCAGCGTGAAGAATTTTTTGCTGGCACACGAGGACATGCAATGTGACCATGTCGGCCGGCAGCAAATGGGTTAACAAAGCTGGAGTAAAGATCGAGGGAACTGTTAGACACTGTCAAAGCAAGGAAGCTAGCATACTATGGTCACGGCAGCAGGAAATGCAAATAATAATGCCAGGTGCACGCCGCCGACGAAGACCACGCACGGCCTGGGTGGACAACATCAATACGCCGGCAGGACTCCCCGTGGAAGTGTCCATCAGAATGGCAGAGGTCACAGATAAATGGAGAAAGTACGTCCATGGTGTGGCCAATCCTCGTATCGAGGACTAAAAACAGAACAGAACAGAACAGTGGACGTAATGCGATTGCATGTAGGCGGACAGTCTGTCTTTACCTCTACCGTCTCTGTAGGCCTATCCCCACGCGTTTGCTTGTCAGTGACGTAGTCGACACTCGGCATAACGAGTAACATCCATGTAACAAGAAGTCGTGGTCTTTTGAGTGTCGACACGTTATGGACTCACGTAGCATTTTCTCAGCAATATAATAATTATGGCGCTCGATCGTTCGTTGGCCAGCTGCGTAGGCTATTTTAGCATGTATTATTACACACAATGTGCATCGTTAAAACAACTTGTAGTGTCACTAAGTTACGTCGTGTGCATTTTTCCAAAAACTTCATCCGTATTTGGTTCCTGTGCATTATGAAAACCTTTATTTCACCACGAATATTATGGTATATAGCGTAATAAATAAATAAAAATACACACAAAATACAATAATAAAGACAGAAAACTTAACTAAAAGCTATGCAATCACAAGCACTTTTCAATAAATACATACACATGTTAAATTACACAATAGGCTATATCAATAGGCTGCGAAGTACGAAGGTGTAAACTTAGCCAAACTTTTATTGAACTTCTTAACACGTTTCTCAACAACAATAGCCAAATTCGAGAGGAGATTTTCTGACCATAAAAATCTGCATGGTTACTTTAGTATCTGTGCGATCTAGTTGTAATCTAGTTAAGGTATATTTTGTTCATATTTGTAATGTATTTGTGTATTCATCTCTATTAAATCAAGTTTGTTATATTTTCTTTCTTTTTTCTTTTCATTTTGTTGCTACCGGATTTTCCTGGTGAATAAAGATATTCAGAAACGATACAGCAGCCGTAACTACAACTTAGGCATATTTGAACCATAATTAGTGTAATCTCCTTGACCTTTTGACCTCATTACCGGCCTGTGACGGTGAGTTACATCATTACATGTGACATGGACAAGTCCACTTTTTAGCTTGGTTACTGGTTACTGGTGTTTAACGTCGCTTAACATAGCAGAGATGATCAGCGACTACTTCAGTGACTACTTACTTTTGGGCTTTCTGGAACTCTTCGTTCTTGTACGGGACAGACGGACAGACAGACGCGTGGAATACGCAACAGGACTACTTACAGGGAGGGCCTACAACGATGAGTTCGTTATTTGATTTCCATATATTTCAGTACCACGTGCAACAGTCATTTATGATACCCGATACGTGTGACGTGGGTGCTAATGAGGCTGTTTGTGGCGTAAGCCGCTATACAACTCGTGACGGAAGTGCAGGCATGTTCGTTAGATGGCGACACGAGAGCCAGTCGTCCGACATGTGCGACATGTGCGAATAGGCCTAACTATTGTGTTAGTACCACAATTACGCGGGATAGTGAGTACAGCGCGTCCCCGATGACGATCTGCACAACTGAAAAACAACTTCCGTCATGGAAATAGGCTGACAGCAGGACTGTGGAACAACACAACATGTCTTTAATTAACGCAAATGTTAAGGCAAAAGTTTTGATTTGGTAATAATTTATACAAAGTGACTTTTCTAACAAGGTGTCGCCCTAACGGGACGTAACACTACTGGCCCGCCGTCGTGTGCTGCCTCCTGGTGATTTACCCCCTCTCGCTCTCACCCCCAGCCCGGCCTATATAGCCGGGCGCGGGGCGCAAGCACCTCGGTATTGGGACCTAAACCTTGGTCCCCGTCAACTTTTCAACCGTGGTTGCGCCGCGCAACCACGGCTGAAAAGTTGAGGGGTCCAATTTGTGCCCCCGGTTTACACGGGGTCAAAGTTTAGGTTTTTCATCCGCAAAGGCGACATGCTGCGCCGATCAAGGTGAAATTTGGCATGGAAGATTTGACAAAATAATTTGTTTTTTTTACAATTATTGTAGTTTTGTAGGACATACACGATACGCTATGCAGTATGCATCGTAATCAGTAGTATAGGCCTATTTATAGGTCAAGGCCACGTTTTTACTGACGTTTTAGATTTATAAATTTTTCAATACACACGTCTTATTACTGGCCCGCCTACACATAGTGTGCGGGCAGACTAGTAATGATCGCTGGCGTCTGTCGTCGTTTGTCGTCGTCTGTAACACTCGTATATGCAACGTAACTCACCAGTTGGCAGCACGCGACGGCGGGCCAGTAGTGTTACGATCCGTTAGGGCGACACCTTGTTAATTATACTTGCATACTGTCAAAAATACTGCCTCGATTCCAACCGAATTTAAGTAACTCTAACTTTAAAAAGTACCATAATAAAAGTCGCAGGTTTCTGAAAATATATACATTGCATTTGGTCCGTTTTGTCGAATTATTGCTTTGCGCTAGGTTCCGTTGTTCAGTTTCATAGTAGCCTATATATGTAAAAAACGATAAAGTATTTTCTTTATGAAATAAATGTAATATTATGATACTGATTGCGGTGTTCAGTCAGTCGTATTCACTCAATTACTACTACATGAATGGACGATAAGTTTAGACGTCGATATACATGACGAGGCAACGTTTCGGCCAACATTTATATGCCAAGCGTTTAATTTCAACATTCCGTCTAGACATCATGTGAGAAATAACCCTAGAGGATGCATGTTTTGTTTAACCCGAGCAGTATCTGCTCGGCTTTGCTGTCAGTGCAAACTTTCGCGGGATGTCATTTCGGTATGCCTAAGTATAAATAACTATACGTTTATTATCGGCGGCTTTAGTGGTCCAGGTAGAGCGATTCGGTCCTGCGCGTGTGTGTTCTAACAATAGGCCTAACTTTTAAACGAAGTGACCTTTGACCTAGATATTTAGTATGTCGGTTCGTCTTAACTCTGCCTATGTCAAGTTCGAAGATCAAGCTGATCAATCAATCAATCAGTAATAAAAGTTTATTTTGTGGATAAACTACTAGGCGACTGTAGGCACGATCGTATAGGATTTTTCTTAGTTGTGGGACTTATTATCCACACATGCCGATTAACAAAATATGGATACATCGTTTACTGTTTGTTTGTCTGTGTGTGTGTGTTTGTTTGTACGGTTAATTTTGGAATTATCGGGGGCTCCTGTACTCATTCTCCTTGACCCATCATGGCCAAATTTGGTGTGCGAGATTAGACCGACAGGATCGGTTTATTGTATCGCCCTACAGAGGCGAAACCCCCAAATTTGGCCGTTTTTTCAACTTAAACATTCGATGGTGGCGCCATCTAGCGGCGTAGTAACAGAGTCGAACGCAGGTGCACAACTAGAAACCGTCGTCTATCCAAGTATATCAAAATCATTTGTATCCAAATGCCTTGTTGTCGAAGTCGTAAGCACAAACTCTACTATTCAATTATAAGATTGTGACGGACAAACAAAAATTCCCCCCTGCGGCGACGTGCGAAGTCCGAGCCTGGCCATACACGGCGTGATGTCAGAAGACTTTGTACCATTTTTGCACCTACAAAATGTTTTGGGACCAACATAGAGTTTTGCTGCTAGGGAGCTCTGAAAATTTGGGGGGAAACTCATCCACGGTTAAACCACATAACTGTGAAATCTTAATTAAATGCCCCCCACTTCAAATCTTTAATCAAATATGGAACTGCCCACAAATCCTGAAAATGTCCTAAGAATCGCGGAAGGGATACGCGCCTGCGGGGCGTGCATATTCCGAAAATTTTTATATTTTCCGGTTGATGATCGCACCCCCACCCCTGTACCGATATGGTAAAACTTGGTGTGCAATAAGCAGACCGTCAACTCCTTCACAGCACATCTCACCCAATCTGCGCAACAGGTCGCCCCTGCGTTGCGAAAAAAACTTCTAAATGGACCCCTAAGTAACATAAATACCGGCATATTCCCTGCGGGCATCCTGCTGGTAAAAATTTAAAATTGTCCTGAGGTTAACTTTGTACACGTAATTGACTTGCTCAATTTAATGGCAACTAGAAGAAATCATAACTCACAAGAGTGCAAAGACCCACGCCGGCAATGTTTTTGTGACTCCTGACCTTGACCTTTTGACCCAAAAATGAATGGGTATCCAGGATTCATCGTTGAACATTTTGTGTGTCAAATTTGGAGATCCTATCTGCATCGGGGTTTTGAGGTATCGTGCGGAAAACGTACAAACAAATGCCGGTGAAAATCCTACCCCGCGAATTCCGTATGCGTGGGTAACGTATTCTCGATCGTTCAGCCATCCACGAGTCATGCAGTAATAATTACAGAATCGATCGCTGCACAGCCACCGAGACCGATGAAGCAAAGAGAAACTACTGTGAGTGGCTTACACGGGTCTGAAGAAGTCCGGAGGCAGAGCCGAGCTTCGTGGCGCGATCATCGCC
>Ga0209363_1000629_pt1 | contig 14455 bp, 6 predicted proteins | sample WorMetexBAHAMAS3_FD_187385 | JGI IMG/M metagenome (GOLD analysis project Ga0209363, IMG submission 187385) | Marine gutless worms symbiont microbial communities from Max Planck institute for Marine Microbiology, Germany - Inanidrilus exumae... | ecosystem: Host-associated > Annelida > Digestive... | reverse complement strand
CTGTCCCCCCACTCCCACCACCCTGAACTTGCCGTTAACTCCTTCCTATCCCGTCTGCTTGACAAAATCGAGCCAGCTGTGCCTTCAACTGCCCTGATGATAATTGGACAGGGTCAAAATTCAGGAGTTGCACACAGTTATGTACCAAACGGCCTAAAAGTCGGTCGGAGTTTTAAAATGGCTTGATCTGGTTAAACTGACCAATAAATGGGCGTGTTATATTCAAACTGCTAGGAGGGACCAATGTGGTGTCCTACCTTCACTGCGGCACCAGTTTTTGGTTGTTATTATTAGTCCGCTTCACATGCACGGCCTAATGCTACAGATGTCGCACGTAGGGCATGCCTTTTTGGGGACTGATTCCTGTGGATCCAAGGAACCATATATTCGATGGGGTCCAGATCGGCCACGGGAAGGGGCACTTTTGAGGGGAGACATGCGCAAGCCTGTTGTAACGTACCTACGCACGAATGAATTGCGCCCGCCGCGGGTGAATGTGCCTGCCCAACAAACGCAGTGGACGAATGCATTCACTGCCGCGAGGGGTGGCAGGACGGTGATGCGGCCTCTTGCCAGATTACTTTAGACCCTTGTTATTGTTACTGTCAGGCATAGCTACGGTTCTCTGTCTGTCCGTCCCATGCATGAAGCAACTGAACCCATCATGAAGCAGCCCCGTGTGGGTCCCGGTGCTGTAAGTAAGTGGGTAAGTATCTAAGTAAGTAACTGACAAATTTATGAAGTGCCGAAACCAGAATATACCCGGCCCGTTCTGTTTCCAGGTCGGAGGTCGTAGGAGGCGACCAAACCTGGCTGTAGTTTTTTGGTTCATTTTATGTTGTAGTATATTTTGTTATGGATGCATGTTTGCTTTTGTTGTGTTTGTTTCAGTTTTTCAGTACTAAGCCAAGAGATTGGCCGAGAAGAGCGTCTCCAAAATGACCTATTTTGTGTCGGGTGGGACATAGCAAAAAGATGGCATTTTTGACTAGTATTTTGTAAATGATGCAAAACGGGATGTAGTTACAATTGTTCACCAATATGAAGTCATTAGTAATACGTCTAATAGTGACATTGTTGATGACATTTGAAGGTCATTTTGTCTACTGGATAATTTTCCGTGACCAGTATCTCAAAGATATAGCATAAATGAAATTAATCAAAACCTGCGTAGCAGGTTTGGTATTGAGCGTCACCCGTATACTAAGAGCAGCATTGACCAAATTCCGTGTGTATGTATGTGTAACTACTCCTCCCTAACCACTGAACCGATTTGCATAAAAATTATACCAGCAAATAGAGCGTCTTACGCTGATTGCTATAGGCTACTTATATTTGAAATATTTACCACCACCATATTTAAAGCCCCACCCAAAAAAAAACAAAAAAGCCGTGTATAGGCATTTTCAAGCCAAACTAGCATAATATTGAAACTCATATCTCGGCCGCGGTTTGAGCGATTTCGATGAAATTTCGCACAGTGATGCAGTTCTACCTTCTTGACTGTTCCGACCGTTAAAAATTTGAAATTTTAAAAACCCAAGATGGCGTCAGCCGCCATCTTGAAAATCGAAAGATCACCATATCTCGGCCGCAGTTTAAGCGATTTCGACGAAATTTGGCACACTGATGCACTTATCACAACCTGCCCTGGTATTGGTATCGCATTAGAGGGAGGGTTCGATTAGGCGGGATAGGCAGGTTTTGGTGTGCTGCATGCGCACTCAGTTAATCGGACATGCAGCACGTCTACTTTATTACAGTCGTGGTCGTGTGGGCTATCAATTCTGCTGCCGGAGGACCATTCATTGTTATTCAGTCATGTAATCTCTATTTGATTTGAAGTGGTAGTGGTACTGTGGTAAAATGTGATAGACACACAGTTGCAGTTGAAGTAATAATAGAAAGTCAGTGTGGTCAATCGAACTTGCCATTGTCTGTGACTTCGATTATCGAAGAAGTTGCCCTCTTCCGTAGCCGTACATATGAAGGACGGAAGTTCAATAGTCTCGGATCGGATTCAGTAGTTCTGAGCCACGCGTGGGAAGGTCTTCCTGTTGACCGTTTGCAGTCAGATGGCGGCTTGTGAGTCGCGGTAGCAATGGCGCGATGGTAGTCTACGTTAGGAGCACTGCGGGCAATGTGTCCGAAGAGTCACAGGCGGCGCTCCCTCACCATAGTGGAAAGAGAGGCCGCGTTGTTTTGGCTGTTTGGAAATCCTATGCCTATTGAAAATAATAGCGCATATTGTCAGATGTGCTTTCAGATAAACTCATACGTGCGCAAAAATGTTGACTGTTGTTAAAGGTCAGTTTAAGGCCAGGCCATCACCTGCGCTAAACAAGTGGTTGGAATCAATGCCATTTAGCGACATGGTCACAGTAGGTCACTAGTGCGAGTGTGGGACGTTACTGCCTTTCTATTAGCGCCATTTCCGGTGATTTTGAATGATCTTTTACAATGGAAGTTGACGTATAATTTTGCATGGATGTTGTTGCAAAGTTCCACCTCCGGTTATCAGCGGTCATTAGCTTAGAATTAACACGATTTTCAACTGACGTGGAGCGCTGCGCGTTCTCTCTGCGGTAGCTAAGCCTCTTGAAGGTGTTAATGTTGCATTGTTGTCTGTTTTATGCTCTTGTTGCGCGTTTGATATTCTACAAAACGTATCATGACTGTTGCAATGCTGTCATGGGTAATGTGTGCGTTACACTTTAATTTTTGTGTCGGACTTGATGGCTTGATTTAGCCAGTGATGGTATGTAGGAGTTTCTATTTTGTTTTGAGCAGTAAAATATCGATGGCAGTTGTTGTGTTAACTGCGCTGTCACTTTCTTTACAACCGTCTGTAGAATGAAATCACAAGAAAGCCTTACAGTAGGCCCTAAATCGTTTAAAAATATGAACCATTAAACAGAAATATGTTATTGGCTGCCACCTTGGTTGGAAAGGTTGCAGCCAAGAACGTATGACTTTAGTCAGTAATAGTGTTTAATGCTTTCAGGTACGGGTAGTAGGCCTTCCTCGAGAACATTTCGAAAATTCGTTGCAAAATCCGTGCATTTTCCCGCAAGCTGGATAACAGTGGAAGACCAACGTACTGCTGGTCGCGGAGTCTGAGAAGTTGGGATGGATCGGTCCCCCGGTCACCATGTTTTTGCGCCTCTGAGAACACGGGTTTGTGACGGACGGACACCGGACGGGCCGTAGCATTATACGGCGCTATGCATACGTGTTACACAGAGCAGTCAGTTTATATTATTTGTTGCAGCCTCTGTAGTAGGCGGTGAAGGCGAGCGTCTCAAGATGGCAGTTTGTGACGCAGCTGATATATTCAAATGTGATCAGCTATGCCAACATCTTGCCACTTCTAGACGCTCCGTTGTTTAGATTCACTATCAGAAACAAGCCACCTGTGAACAAATTGCAGCAGAATTTCTTTTTGTCATAGACAGTGTGTTTAACATATCATAAGCTCAGCGAAATAAAATACGGACAAAACGAAACAAAGATAAAAACGAACGTATCATTCCGTCTAAAACTAGAAGCTCAGCTATCGCAGAGGAGCTGCGCGACGCACTATGTCAGTTGAATTCTTGCCAACTGCTGCACAGCTCTTCGAAACGAAATCGCATTTAAAAGGCTTGCAACTGTCCTGTCATATCACTCCCATCCTACGCTCTCTTCACTGGCTCAGGATCACTGAACGCATCGAATACAAGCTCCTCTCACTTACCTACAAAGTTCTCACAACTACCCAAGCTCAGTATCTTCATAACCTCATCTCTGTTCAACGTCCTCGCAGTACTCGCTCTTCATCCGTCGTTACTCTTGCTTGGCCGCCTTCATCATCCTCTCTAAAATGACTGATCACTCCTTCCGTTATACTTCACCTTGTCTCTGGAATCAGCTCCCTTCGTCTCTTCGTCAACCTCATTCTGGTCCAGTTCTTCCATTTCCTACTCACCTATTCCTTCACACATCACTTCTTCCTTTTCTGATTCACCACTCTGTACAGCTCCATCTCTCTTTCACTCGCGGCTTAAAATCTGCCTGTTTCAGAAATCCTACCCCGCCGTAGTTTCACTTCTTCCTCCCGGACTGCCTTCACAGACTTGCCTGCACCGTTTCTTCTGAGCTACTCGGTTTTTGATTTTATTTTTTCCTTATTTTTTCATCTGGGCCGTGCGCTAGATTAAGCTGGCCATCTCGTCAGCTTTTGAGTGCACGTTAATCTACCGCATCGTATCGTAAATGTAATTCGTTCAAGTGACCTGACAACACCCCTTTCATAGACGGTTTGTCGTCGTGGGCTAGCACTTTTTACGATCAATCCATATACCAAATTTGAAGTCTCTATGACCACCCACTACGAAGACATGAAGGGCGATAGAAAATGAGAGGTGTTGGGCCGGCCGGCCTTGGGCCGGGTAAACGCTAGTTTATTTATATGCAAGCCTCGGCTGTCTCAGACGAAACCGCGCGATGCGCTGGGTCACGCTCATAGTGTTGTAAACAATTGTGGACGACCCGTGCGAATCAGTGTGATGAACTGGCGATGGTGAGCGATCGGACTAAGATTACAACACTTGCGGCAATAAAGAACGTGTTGCGGCGAGAAAGAGCAGAAAAATCGACTAAGTTCAGAGTTTGGGACAGAGTCCCAGAGTTATTTTTGGAGATAGCCAAATTGCCTTTTAACACATTGTATAAGATATGCTGACTGTAGCTTAGCTCTGTGCCGTAAGCCAGCTCGATCTACTCAACCGTTTCGATGGAATTCCGAATTCTGATAGACAGGCATAGGCCTACAACTACAGGGCCATGGCATATACTAGCGCAGATAAAAACGAGCTCATCAGAAGATGAGATAGCGAACGTGAACGTTTTACGACGACATCGTACATGTAGAGGCCAGAGCCTACGCCCACTAAACTGAGTCCCTAATTTCTACTATAAATAAGCGTCGATGGTAATCTATGCAGTGCACCCAATCATGTATGCACCTGCGCCCATCAAACCGAGTTATCAGACTTTGTTTTGCCTAAACAATCGCTGAATAATTGTGCAGATGGTATTAATATGGTCATAAACTATCAAAAGTAGATTTCTAAACCGAGGTAAGCCTAACAATTGTTCTACGACGACACCGTACACGAATTGGGTGAAATAATGCAAAATCAGGGCCATTTCGCCGTTCAAGGTCATTCAAGGTCACCGATATTTGTACCAATGGAAAGCTCATATACAACTTCTTATCAAAACAATAGCTAGGCAAGTACTGCGCATTAAGTTTTGAATTTATGAATCTGCTAGCAATTTATACCGTGGGCGTCGCGCGGTCCCTCTGCAGACGTTTACTACTAGACAGTAATCGTATATTGTCCATAGTTATGGCTTCGTCAACTACTTTTACGCAATACGCCCCTGAAATTACCAAATTCGGTAAAAAATAACGCAAAATACGGGCCATTTCGCCGTTCAAGGTCGTTCAAGGTCACCAATTTTGGTACCAATCGAAAGCTCATATACGACTTCCTATTAGTGATTAATACTAACTTACCTCCTATCTTGCACTGTTTCGGAGATACAGCATTCCAAATGTGAAAAATCGCTATATTTCGCTACCCCTCTTGCGTTTAAATCCCCCCGACGGAGGGGTTCCCCTGGTACGATCTCCGTAAAATTTTCAGTGAATGTCAACGGATTGCCAAGGTACCAGACGGCGAAGAAAAACTGCCGAAAATTTCAACCGCCTGAGTAGGGTGCACCAACGTTACAGACAGACGACAGACAGACGGACGGGCGATAGCATATAGCGAACGTGAAAGTGAGTTCACGTTCGCTAAAAAACCTTTTATTATCATGTGATTACTTCGACTGCGGTTACGTACATAAGCTACTATATGCAGAACCATTAGTTGAACGTAGGCGTATATTACACCACTGCACAATGTAAAGTGTGGGTATGTTTACGCCGTTAAGTTACTTTATATGTTCGCACTTCGACATGGCCGACCGTCTGCAGTCTGTTCACCGCTCCGGCTGTGGCTCGATATTGGCGCTACTACTCAGCACTCGAGATATACGACATTGCACCGACAATCCACCACGGTCGCCGTAACACTGCCGATGATGTCTACGCGGTCAAGAGATGTTTCTGGACCAGACCCACGTAAAACGTAAACAATCAACAATCAATCGCTGAGAAACCATGCGTTGCTCGGTGTCACTCACACTGGAAACGCTCGTGTCTGCAATTCCTCCAGTCGGTATGGTATTGTAGGGTTTAACGTCCCACTCGACACATTATAGATCATTTCGGAGACGATTTTACAGGTCAGATGACCCAACCAACAGTGTAATAGCACTGAAGGATCATAGTCTTCCAGGTCAAGGGCCAATCTCACAGGCTCAGCACACTAAAAGGTACAGAAAAGGATGTAATCAAAAAAATTTTCTACGTATAGCAAAAGTACACCGAAGACTCAGAGGCGCTCGGAAGACAGCTAAGCCAAGCAAGATCAAAGCCCGATCCAGTCGACCATGTACGAACTGCTCATTTATATGTGTGCATATGATGTGCACAATTATGATGCACAACAGCACAGAGCTGGTCAAATGATCTGCCCTCTTACCCTCCAGACAATCACCATAGCTCAGATGTCGTCTTTTGGAGGGGAGGGGATCCTCTATAGTCGGACGAGGTCATTTGCACACAGTGTGCATTGCACATGAAAGTTGTATATTAATGTAGCCCGCGATGCATGCATGACCCGCTGGCAATAATTTTGTTCTGTTTGCGTTAATTTCTTTTTTTAAAATAAACCTTGGAGCAAAGAAAACTCAGGACCTACTAGACCGATTTTCACCACATTTTACCAAATTTTTACCCTATGGTAGGTATTTGATCGTAGATTGTCGAATTAGCCCGTTTTTCCGCTGGCTCAAAAGACGTTGCCTTGGCAACCAATTTTAAGCTCAAAATTGGCAAAATCGGACTATTTACCTTTATTCGTTGTCCTGGCATTCCGAAACGGATTACAATATCGCTATTCTGATTTTTAAAAGTTCATCTGCGATGATCTGGCTACACTGTATGTGGATTTGGTAAACTTCGGTCCAGTAACTCCGGAGTTTAAGAGGGTCGTCGGCGTGCACCCTTCATTTTTAAAATGATAAAGTAAACGTGCTGCATGTCCGATTAACCGAGTTGCATGCAGCACACTAAAACATGCCTTGTTACTTACTTACCTACTTTTGATCGACCTGGCGTGAGATATGGAGTCCTCTATTCCCCATTGTTTTAACATTACGGGGTGGCGCAAATACGCCCACTAGCGGAAAATATTTTCTATACAGTAGTAAAGCTGCTATGCATATCTATTCACACACCAAATTTGAGCTTTCTATCTTAATTACTTCCTGACGTATGAGGGGGTCCCAAAAACGAGATTGCGTCGTGGTGTTGTAAAAGCGCCACTTAGCGGAGAAAATTTTCACCTATGTTAAAGCTCCTATGAATATCAATTCACATACCAAATTTCAGCTTCCTCTCTCAATTACTTCCTGAGATATGGAGTCCTCTATTTCCCATTGGTGTAACATTACGGGGCCCCAGAAATGGTTTTTGGGGGTTTTAAATATGGTGGGGGTAAATATTTCAAATCTAAGTAGCCTATAGCAATCAGCGTAAGACGCTCTATTTGCTGGTATAAATTTTATGCAGATTGGTTCAATGGTTTGGGAGGAGTAGTTACACACATACATACACACAGAATTTGGTCAATGCGGCTCTTAGTATATGCGTGACGCTCAATACCAAATCTGCTTCGCAGGTTTTGATAAACTCATTTGAGACAAATTATCTGAGGATATACTTGACCAATTTTCACCACAGTTTTCACTTTGTGGTAGGTATTTGATCGTAGATTATGGATTTGACCTTCTTTTTGCGATCGCTCAAGGGAACGTTGCCATGGCAACCAATTTTAGCATCAAAGTTGGCGAAATCGGCCAATTCACCTTTATTCGTCGCCCTGGCATTTGGAAACGGATTGCAATATTGCACTTCCGATTTCAAAATGTTTATCTACGATGATCTGGCTACCTTGTATAAATATTTGGTGAACTTCGGTCCAGTAACTCCAGAGTTTAAGAGGGTGAAAGATGTACACCCTTCGTCGATCACCAGTTTCGCTACGTTTGCTTTACTGCTAGACCTTGCGGGATCAGTACTGAGTTTTTCTGAAGAGATCACTATTCCGTTTTGTTTCACCCATACGCTAGAGGACGTTACTGCTATGCCGCGCTGGCTACACGCTAGGCGAAAAAAATCCAAACACAAATCTAAACAACGGCGTGTTCCTGATTAAAAATATCACCATTCATTGCAGACTCCGCTAATAATTGCCTCGATATATTTTCGTCGTTAACAGATCGCTTGGAATATATGCAATATTCCGCGTCTCGACCTCAACAGTTCTAGTACACAAAAAACTACATATGCAGCCATGTCATAATTAAACAGTTAGGGTATCAAATTTTCCCGTCACCTACCGACGTTCGGCGTGATATTCCCACGTTCTACTGCACCGTTCCTCCCCTTAGAAAACTCCTCAGCCATGCGCCTGACTGCGAGTTTTTCCATCCGGTTGTCTGTCCATCCGCCGACGCACCTTGATGCTCAGAGAGACCGCCAGTGCGTGTTCCACTCGGGGCACGCCCGACGAGCGACGGACAGACGGACGAACGGACGGACAAATAGACGGCCGCCGTCGGTCGTTATCTTCCGTCTGAGCCTCAGTCCGCCGCCCCGGGCGTCTCTTTTGACAACGTACTGCAATATTTAAAGCCGCTCGGCGTGGTTCCTTCCAACAGCGGTTGAGACGTACGGCTGACAAAGTATGCTAACGAGATGCTTAATAAGGTGTCGCCCTAACGGGACGTAACCGTACTGGCCCGCCGTGGAATGTCGGCCGCCCGACCGCCGACGCGCCCGGCGGCCGGCGCGCCGACTGTTCACGCACCCGGCGGCCGGCCAGCCCGCCCGCCGGCAGCATTAAGTCCCGTCCACACCAGCGACAATGTCGCCAAAAACGGCGACATTGTCGCCAAAAACGGCGACATTGTCGCTGGTGTGGACGGGGCTTTACAGACCCCGACAGGCGACAGACGCTAGCAAGCAAAACCATACTGGCTCATAAGGCCTGCCAGTAATAAGATTATAAAGCAGAACACTGCCATTGCTGCTGCTGCTGCAGACAATGAGCTCTCCAGGGTTTTACTTCTTCCCCGGTAGGGGTGCGAAGTACTGCGATCTGTTTGTCTGTTTGCTTGTCTGTCTGTCTCTCCGCTCGCATATCTCAAACAACAACACGTCCAAATTTCACCCGATGTTCTGTACATGTTACCTGTTGCCGCGGCTCGGTACTCCTCTGACGGCAATGCGATATGTTGTGCACTTTCGGTTTGTGGATGACGTCATGTTTTCATATAATGGAGGAACGCGCCGAATCAAAGACGACGGGTACGTTTCGTGCATTCGCCAGGTGGCGGCACCAGTCGGACCTCAGACAACATTGGTCAAGAACATCAGGCGGCGGGACCGAGGGCGAAGTCTGCCGTCTCCTACTGCATCTTGTAATGTAAATGTAATGTAAAAGTCGATTTATATAGCGCATTGTCGTATATACCTCTAATGCGCTGGAACTGCTGTGTTCATTAGTTGTTCTGGAATTTACATGTCGTTCTCAGTACCAGTATAGTTCATTATCTGTAAATACACTTCTCCGAAATGAGTCATTTGTCAAATGGTTCGCTGAACACTATCAGTAGGGCCATACTCACTCAGTCACCCGCTACAAGCATTTAATTTTTATATGCACAACTCTAAACGGCGACGGTGCTTACCGTGTTTTACCGAGTGTTCGTTTGTAATATTCCATTCTATATCTTCCTTTGCTACTTACGGTCATCAAGAATAGTTCGTTATGCAAAAAGTTATAGGCATCGATGAAGTGATGCGAAACCGAGAAGACGACCTGTCCTTGAAAATCGATTTTCACTCCTCCATTTGACTGATTCCGCTCTTGACTATCAGATCGCCGTAAGGCATTCTGTTCTGATGGCTCGCATGCAACTCGCTGCGTTCGCTCTCGACTGCTGGGTGCCGCAGGGCTCTGTACTGGGCCATACCGAGTTCATCGCTTATACACAAGATATTACTGAACTGTTCCGGTACCATCAACTCCACTACCACATCTGCGCTGATGACAAGCAGATGTACGAGGAAGTTCCTGTTTCTCAAAGCGGTACACTCCTACGGCGATTGGCCGACTGAGTATCGGAAGTCCGCGACTGGTGAGTGGTGAGTATAACGTCGGCTGCAGTTGAGCACGGTACATATGATTCGGCTTCCACTACACGCTAACATGCTCTAACTGGCCCGTGACCACTGCAGTCTACCGGTCGGCGGTGTCATCATCAAACCGTCGCATGTCGTCCGTGACCTTGGCGTTCTGCTCGACGCCGATCTCAGCCAAGAGCTGTTTCTTTCACCTGCGACGTCTCAGATGGCTACGGGGGTTGCGTCGACCACAACACTAGTGCACAGGGGCGGATCAACAGGGGGCGCGGGGGTGAGCCCCCTAGACGGCTGCTGGCCAAAACAACGAGACGCCAGGTCGATCAAAAGTAGTTTTTATCAGTCCCAGAGTGCACCAAAACTCGCCGTTTTGAGCTCAAAAATCGAAAAAAATTTTTTGGGAGGGGCCACAGCCCCATCCCAGACCCATCCCCCAGTGGAAAGGGGACACCCCCTCAACACACGTCACCCCCTCGGCGCCTTCGGCGCCTCGATCCTCGCGCCTACGGTGCTCAAATCGACTCGCGCCTTCGGCGCTAGACCTCGGTGCCTGCGGCGCCTCGGCCCCAGGCGCCTTCATTCGCCTCCTGGCCACACCTTCTGGATCCGTCCCTGCTAGTGCAAGCATGATAGATTACACACGAAGGGTAAAGTAAACTCGTTAAACTTTGGGAAATAACTTATAATATCTTGGAAACAGTACAAGATAGAAAACAGGAGTTGCCATGGAAGACTAATAGGAAATCGTATGTGGCCTATCGTATATGGCACCAACACCAATGACCTTGAATGAACTCGAGAGTCGCTTGCCGTCAAAGACCTTTCAAGCTCCCATTCATCGGGAAACATAGCATGTGTTATCTACGACGCGTTCACAAATGAATTGAAAAGCAGGGTCAGAGGCAGTCACGTACACTGTAAAGTAATGTGGTAATGTCTCGGAAACGGTGCAAGATAAATACGTTGTCGCTACAGACCACTAATAGGAAGTGATGTATGGACTATCGAATAACGGCAATTCCGATGACCTTGTGTGACCCTGAAGGTCGTTCGCTTATTGCAAAGTTTTTCAAATGTGTTTTTTCCGTACATCTGTGCAGTAGTTGACGAGATTTCAACTGACATAATGCGTCGCGCGGTCCCTCTGCGACAGCTGAGCTTTTTGTATATTGTACACTCTGCAATTAGACCCAATCAGACTGTTATTAATTAAGTCATTGCGGACCGTTTTTTAGTGGTCCAGGTAGAACATTCTGTCGGGCATGTATGTGTGGTGACAACAACTTTACAATGAAATGACTTTTGACGTTGGTATATGGCGTACTGTTTGTTACTTTTTGACTCTATCTAGGTCAAGTTTGTAGGTCAAGGACAAAGGACAAATTGTACGGTCACAAGATAAAACAATATTCTTTTCTGACTACGTATGCACCTTAGGCGAGATAAGCCGACCGTGGCTAAAAAGCAGAGCTGAATTTGAAACTATAAATAAGTAACAGCCAACTAGTTGGTTGGTTGTTGAGTACTTTGTGCTACAGTGGTCGGTACGACCTTGAGTGAGGGCTTTTTAGTTGTATATTTATTTCATTTATTAGTTTACTGTACCGCGTGCTGCGTTTCGTCAGCTATTGGACTGTTTTGCTGACGACGCTGTGCTGGACAAGAGGTCACGGTATGTTTTGTTTGTAGATATCGCGTTACGGCAAAGGTCAAGGCATGACAATAACCGCTGCTATAGCGTCAACAATAACTGGTCTAAATATAGGTCTAGGTCTACATGCTAACACAAACAGTTTCCAACTCATAGGTCCTCGACGAATTAGTCTGTAGGCTAGCTAGTAGGACATTATAATGTATAATACGAGGCCACTTTAACTAACGGAATTTTCATTACTTGCCTCTAAATGTCATGGGATCACTAAGATTGTTCAGCCAAGCGCCTCCAAACGCCTTTAGTTCACAACGTGAACGAGCGTGTTGCTTTTAATGATGCCTTTAGACTTCTGCTAGACGTTCCAAGATGGACCAGTGCATCTTCACTCTTTCTACTACACCGAGTGCCAACATTTGCTGCTGTTATCCGCAAGCTTACTTATTCATTGTATGACTGTATACGTAACAGCTCGAACTCTCTGTTAATCGCATTATGTGGTATCTGACCTGTTTTACCACTCAAAACTACTTCATATAGTGGCGCAAATTGCTGTACACGCGTATGGACTAATCTCGTATTGTTGTGGTTTTTATTGTTTACTTTTATTATTTTATATCGCTGTAATCATGGGCCTCGAGCCTGTTCCTGAATAAACTACTACTACTACTACTACTACTACACGCAATCGTTGTCTAAAAACACACAATAACTCACCGATATTATGATGATTGTCGGCGACTTTTCTGGCTTTGACGCGATAAAACGATTAGTCCCCGAAGCCCGCAGCACACCGTCTGAAACGAGCTGGCACTCTAGCGATAAGAAGGGCTGCCCTCAGCGACAGATCAGCGTTTCGCGTGTGCTCCGTCTAGCGGCAGGGACGGACACTGCAGTAAACTGACTCGTCGTACAGGCGACTACGCTGCCTGTTTATACAGAGATCAAGGTTGCACCAAGCTTTATAGTTCAGTGCAGTTTTCACACTGATAGAGGACCCGGATGTTGAAGCCATGTATTCCGATGGAAGACACCGCCGTCTCCCGTCTTGCGGCCGAATTTGGCCAACTGCGTTGCGTGTCCATCCTGCGTCTAGGCTGCCCTGCTGGCGCCAAGATCTCGACCCACAAGATGTCTTCGTCCGAGAAAGGCACGCCGTCAACTTCCTGAAGCATTAACGGCGCGCCTCAACGCCAGTCTACTCGGATCGCTTCGTCATCGCAAATTCGCAGCTCGGACAAACGGGACACATACGCCACATACAGGGATCTGCGCAGACGGTCCGGCACCGGCAGAGAAGATACGCCTTGCGTCCACTTACGACTACTATACAATCACTTCGTCACAGACTGAAAAAAATCAGTCGCTGTCTTCAGGCCTACGCCTACCATATAACAAGAGCTTATCAGAAGATGAGATAGCGAACGTCAACGTTTTACGACAACATCGTACATGTAGAGGCCAGAGCCTACGCCCATAAAAATGAGTTCCTAATTTCTACTGTAACGAAGCGTCAGTGGTAATCTATGTAGTGCAACCAATCATCTATGCGCCTCGCATATCATCAAACCGAGTTATCAGAGTTTGTTTTGCCTAAATAATGCTGAATAAGGGGTCAGATGGTATTTATATGGTCATAAACTATCAAAAGTATATTTTGAAACCGAGATAAAACTAACAATTGTTTTACGACGACATCGTACACGAATTCGGTGAAATAATGCAAAATAAGGGCCATTTCACCGTTCAAGGTCACCGATATTTGTACCAATCGAAAGCTCATATACGACTTCTTATCAAAACGATAGGTAGGCTAGTACTGCGCATTAAGTCTTGAATTTATCAATCTGCTAGGAATTTATACCGTGGGCGTCGCGCGGTCTCTCTGCAGACGTTTACTACTAGACACAGTAATTGTAAATTGTCCATAGTTATGGCTCTGTCAACGACTTCTACACAATATGCCCCTGAAATTAGCAAATTTCTTAAAAATCACGCAAAATAAGGGCCATTTCGCCGTTTAAGGTCACCGATTTTGGTACTAATCGAAAGCTCATATACGACTTCCTATTAATGATCAATACTAACTTACCTTGTCTTGCACCATTTCGGAAATACATGTAGAGGCCAGAGCCTACGCCCATAAAATTGAGTTTTTAATTCCTACTATAACTATAAGCGTTAATGGTCATCGATGCAGTGCACCCAATCATCTATGCACCTACGCCCATCCTACCGAGTTATCAGAGTTTGTTTTGCCTAAATAGTCGCTGAATAATCGCGCAAATGGTATTAATATGGTCATAAACTATCAAAAGTAGAATTTGAAACCGAGGTTAACCTAACAATAATGGTTTTACGACGACATCGCACACATTGAATATTCAACAAGGCGCCGCCAGAGAGTGAGCGTGGACCACAGATACATATATAGATAT
>Ga0209363_1000628_pt1 | contig 14466 bp, 8 predicted proteins | sample WorMetexBAHAMAS3_FD_187385 | JGI IMG/M metagenome (GOLD analysis project Ga0209363, IMG submission 187385) | Marine gutless worms symbiont microbial communities from Max Planck institute for Marine Microbiology, Germany - Inanidrilus exumae... | ecosystem: Host-associated > Annelida > Digestive... | reverse complement strand
CAGAGCATCGCACTAAACTTGAACAACTCAACAGTTTGCAACAAGAAAACAGGTCTGCAGAGCGTGCACCAATGACACGGGCTTGATTAAGAGACTTGATGTTACTTACTACATGAACATTTTGATTGAATTGATTTTATTAGTTGAAGTGTTTTAGTTGATCATGTGTTTCAGCTACTTCCTTATTAGTCTCTGTATCAGTAACTGCAGCGTTGTTTGCCCCTTGAGATTTGTTTGTTGTCAATAGTCCTTCCTGTGTTCTATTACTGGCCCGCCTAATGGGCCAGTATTGTTCTGCTCACTGTTGTCATTGTCTGTCGTCATTGTCGCCATCCGGTGGCGGTCTGGTCGCCGGGTGCATCTGTCCCCCTCCCCTCCAACAGACAACATCTGAGCTATGGTGATTGTCTGGAGGGTAAGAGGGGAGATTATTTGACCAGCTCTGTGCTGTTGTGCATCGTAATTGTGCACATCATATGCACACCTATATAATGAGCAGTTCATACACGGTCGACTGGATCAGGCTTTGATCTTGCTTGGCTTAGCTCTCTTCCGAGCACCTCTGTGTCTTCAGTGTACTTGGTGCTATATGTAGAAAAAATTTTCGATTACATCCTTTATTATACATTTTAGTGTGCTGAGTCCGTGGGATTGGCCCTTGACCTGGAAGACTGTCATCCTTCAGTGCTATTACACTGTTGGTTGGGTCATTTGGCCTGTAAAATTGTCTCCGAACAGACATATAATGTGTTGAGTGGAACGTTAAACCCTACAATACCATACCATACTGGGTGCATCGGCAGTCGGCCGCCGCCGGGCTGATTGCGTGAGCAGTCGGGCGGTTGACACTGCACAGCGGGCTAGTAGTAGGTGTCGCCCTAACGGGACGTAACCGTACTGGCCCAGTGCGGTTAAGTCCCGTTATTAGAGTGCATCACATGCTACTACTACAGATGGAGTAGTGTGTCTGTCTATATATTGGTCATGTTCGTGATCCCTTCAGAAACCGATCAATACACAGTTTGGGGGCTGACTCATGTGGGCCCAAGGGAACCATGTGTTAGCTGGGGTCGAGATCCCCCACAGAAAGGGGCAATTTTTGGGGATTCTCCAGCCCAATGTAGAGAACAGAGACTCTCCACTGCAGTGTACGCAGCAAAAGGGATCATTAAGTCCTCAATAACGGCATACAGCAGAAGGGATCATCTAATCTGCAATAACAGCACGATGTGTGATGTGGCCTTCTGTGAAAATTGTTTGAACACTTGTTGTAACGTTGTCTCTTTCAGATGTTCACTTAGATTTTGGTACTAGCATTGGAGAGCCAGTGTGAAAGGAACAACACTCCGTCCATTGGGAGTCTGGTGACGGGTGAAAAAAGAATGAGGCCAGGCCACCGTTAGGGTTAGTGTTGTATGTTTTTCCAGTGCTTTGACACTGATGGTCGCATGACAGAATGAACATCCAGTCTGTAAGAAAACCTGTTCCACTAATGCCCAAAGGTTCTATTCCGGAACAAAACCGAGGGGGAACTCGCTGACCCAGTTTATTTGGAAAATTGTCGTTTAAATCGAGGTAGGTAGATGTTAGTGTTTTCTGTAGGCATATTATACGCCATGTTCATGTTTTGCCAAGAATGGTGGTTCTCTGTAAATTTGTTCTGTTGATGACAGCGATAATGGTTGTTGTTGATCATAGAGTTCTACAGCAGTTTGCCAAGGAGACGGTTCAGGTTCAGGGAAACTCAGCTCCCATCCCAGCTGGTATAGCAAAAACCACATCAGATGGAAATTTGGTGGGTATAGTAAAATTCATCTCTCGATGATTGTGAATTTGCTTATGACTGAGTTGGGCAGTACCAAATTTTTGTATGCTGTATAACAGTAGAATATGCATATTTAGGTGTGCTGTAACTGTGCATTAAAATTTTACGGACAGAATATTTGAGCTTGTGTTTTTTATTTGTAATGAAATATGTCATTCATAGCCACGTGAGAAATACCACGTGTTTATGTTAAGAAATGCTATATGAAACTAATGAAACAAATCGTTAGTCATGTCAGATAGTGAATGATAATGAACAGGTAGCGGCTTAGTCTGCCTAACAAAACTGAACAGAAATTAATAATAAAAACTCGTATGTCCATCTTCGGGAACGGCCGTATATCCACACATGCCTATCCTACGTCCACACGCCGCGCGATATTTCACGAACGTCGCATCTCTATCAGACGAATCGGCAAGCACGTGGCTATGCGGATTCATCCGATTTTGGGCTTTTGATGGCAAAAAGTTCCCCAAAATGGAAGATTCCCTGCCTTGAATGCCGATGAACCACCATGCAAAATTTGACGCTGCTAGCTTTATCCTTGGCAGAGAAATCCGTAACCATACAAACACACACAAACAGTAAACGATATATCCACACCTTACCTATTAGCGTGTGTGGATAAAAAGAATGAATAATATAACTGGTCATCTGTGCGGCATAGAGTTGTGCATAGGACACTGAAATAACAAAGTTAAACTTAAAGTACATGCATAAAGCGTTTCTGTGTTTACAGATACTAGATGTGACTTCCTAGTGCTGCAGGACATATCATATTTGTTTGTTTCCATTTTTTGTTGTTAAACACGTGAAATTTTTCAAAAAAATTCTTTCGTGATGATGATGGTAATAACATGCAAACAGGCATTATTTTGATAAATAAATTTTGAAATGGAATGTTCTATAGCTGTGTTTGTGTCTGTGTGTATCAGATGGACAGCTTCATGAGTGCTCTTGGCGTTGATGTTTTCTCATCTTCAACTGTGCAGACCAGCAAGAGTGCTTCATCAACCTGCAATGGAGCTCCATCGAGCGCCGCCGGTTCGCCATCTCGGACTGCCGCCTCAGTTAGTTTGTCTAGTTTATTTATATTGTCTCATAGCCATGCTGTTACTGGTTTTGGAGAGCTGCCATAATAAGAGAAACACCCCTTCTGTCACGAATCCTGCAGTGAATGATGAAAGGATGGGGCCCAGGCCACTCGTTGGGGTCAGTGCTTTGGGTTTTCTTTAGTGTTTTGACATTTTTGGTTGGGTGACAGAAGTACATCGGTCTTATAAAAAACCTGAGCCACTTAACTCCTTATCTCCAAATGTTTTCTTGCAGAACAACCACAATCAGCCATTATACGAGTCAGCCAGCACCCCAGCAAAGAACTTGAGGATTTTGCGTGAGCTGAGTTTTACTCCTCGTATACCATTGCTGACTCCCGCTAGCACACTCGGATTAGGGAGAAGATAGTAGAGGCCTCCTCAGCAGTGTTACCTACTCTACTCTGTCTCTTATCCTGTGGAACAAATGGTGGAAGAGAACTGAGAGGGAATCGGCTGACCCGGATTTACCTGGAAATGGAGGAAGGTAGTGTAATGAATCATTGGACAGGTGGTCAGTTTGTTAGGTTGTCAGATTCATGCATCACTCCAGTTACTCCGATTCCATCTGTGAATGTCCGTCTGGTCATTGTGGAACGTGATTGAACGACTGTTGCAATTGAAACTGATTTATGCAAATGTGCCATCGTCGTGGCGGAGCAGCTGTGGGGTTCCAGCCGCCTGATGCTGATGATAAGTCAGGGACTTTTGTACCAACTGAAGAATGGTCATGCTGCATGCAGATTGCAGAAACATTAAGAAATGGTCTGTCTGTCTGTCTGTCTGTCTGGCCCCGTTTTTTGGGCATTTGCATAACATAATTGTTATGCATTCGCAACCCAACAGAGTTGGTGAAGTCGTTATGTTTTAATCCATCACGTTTGTTTGTTCATTCCTCCTGACGGATATTCTTACCATGATATCTCGTGAATGCCTTATAAATTGCAATAAAACTGACCGGGAATGTTCACTAGCCCCTACTGATGACCTGATAGATTCTGCAGGTCAAAGGTCAAGGTCACAGGAGGCTGTCAAGGTGGCAAAGGTATCCACATGGATGCTGGGGCATCAAAGTCCATATTTTTGGTTCGGTCTTTTTTTCTGTTGATTATACTTATTAATGCCTAAGTAACGGGAAATTCCCAGAACGTAATTCATATTGCTGATGAATGAAGAATGTGACTATATGTTCATGATGGCTGATAATGCTTGTGTTAGCTGACAATGGAAGAAAAAGCTCGACTTTCGCGCGAACAGGAAATGCATCAGCGTTATAAGTCGCAGGGAGCATCGCAGCTGGAACCATCAGTTGTCTACTCAGGCGCAGTCACAAAGCCGTCAGTCCGGGATCTTTCTTCCAGCCTTCTGAACACTGCAGTCCAACTGCCATCAGCGCCTATAGGCAGCAGGTCTTCGGTGTTACCCGCTGCAGTTGGTTCTGGCTCCAGCGTCTGCTGGGCGTCCACTCACAGTGCCGGAATGACATCAGTCCCTGCTCGAACAGTCGATATGTCTGCATTGGACAACATCATGCCACTGAGTAGCAAAACGCGACCAACACTTAACACTATGGTGCAGCCAAGCCCAGCCTCCGGACCAAACCCGTTCGGCACACCTCAGTCCATGATGGCACCTGCACGCGGCCCTGCATCAGCTGGATTTGGGCAGACTTTGCTGATGATGCCGGGACTTTCAAATCAGATGGGCATTCCGGCATCATTTGGTGGTGTTCGACCAATGACACTGGGTAATTCCAGTATGATGGGCAACATTCCAGTTCTTACAGCACAGCAGCCCGCAGTTCTGCAAAGCGGTCAGCATTTGTCAGCAACAAGTACGAACACGTCTCTGTCGAACCAAGACATTGCTGACCTCTTAGGATGATTTCATTAGCAAAATCACTACTGAGTATTCACTGATTAGGTCGATTCTTCTAATTCGACCTAATAAAGCCGGTCTCAAATGTCCGTCCATCCACTAAACGTAACGTTACTTTGATTTCAATGACATTTGGCGTGTAGGTAGAGGAAGATGAGTGATGCACGACAGTATGCAGTATGAACCGATCCAACGTCAAGTTCACGAGCCATTCAAAGTTGGAAATTCTTCCATTTTCAAAAACTGCCTTCTCCGCCATTTACAATGGCAGCTGGCAGCTGACCATGGATTCTTAAACTAGGGTACAATATCTAAATTTATTCGGACCGGATTTTTATATTTGTCCTAGTTTTTGTGTCACGTGACTTTGAACTTGGCAGAAACATCAGTTGTGAAGAGTCGACCGTCAGTCTCGCATGGGGCTAATTCACTATCATTATAATAATGTGCCTAATAAATAGTAACTAAGTTGTTTTGCTGCATTTCTGTGGGTTGTGTTAGCAGTGTCATTGAGCCTGTGTGTAAACTAGTAACGTAATTAATTGCCACAATTTGCAGAATATTTCTGTACTTTAAAATGTGTGATTGTTATTCTTTGTTATTACAGTCATTGGTTGTAAAACGTCTGACAGCTGTGTTAGATTTGTAGTGTTCCTTTAGAAAATTTAGTAAATCTGCAGCGTGGTCTTGCAGCATTCCATTGTGATTGTGATGTTTTTGTTCTGTTGTGATCTTTTGAATGTTTCATTCAAGAACTTACTTACATATTTATTTTCCTAAGAATAGGCCAGTTCCGTTTCCAGGCCGGCAACCAAACCTGGCTTTAGTTTTTGGTGTTTATTCTGTGTTATAGCATAGTTTGTTATGGACGCATGTTTGCTTTTGTTGCAGTATATTTAGTTTTTTCAGCACTAAGCCAAGCGATTTTCTTGGAAGTATGTCTCAAATGACCTTTTTGTGTCAGTTGGGACGTAAAACCTTGATTCAATCAATGTCATTCAATTTTTGGCTTCAAGAAATTTTTGTCATGTCATTTTGATGTTCTGGGCTGCATATTTTGAAAGTAAAGTATACGTCGATTTGTATAGTGCATTCTTACGCAAAGCGCCTCAAATTCGCTCAGACATGGATCACACAGTTTTACCTGTAAATTACACCATGACTGCCTTTACTTCCCAGCCGCAGAACATCACCGTCCTTTGACTGGTACTCATTTTACCATCCCACGGAGGGTAGAAGGCTGAGTCGACCTGGGTGGTTGGTTGCATACCGAAATAAAGTGCCGCCTCTGGGAGTCGAACCCGGACACGGTCACCCGTCCCAGTACTAACCGGGCTCAGCGTAGGTTAACCTCGTTGATCTAGACCAACGACGCTACGCCACGCCGCCACATAAGGCGTGTTATTTGCGTCAACATGTCAGTCATAAAATTGCTTCATATGTTATATGTTATATTCGTGGACGACTTTAAAGCTATTCGTGATGACTTATGAAGAAATCTGTTTGCAGTTCTGTAACACCACACTGTTGTACTGTTGAAATAACAGCAGCACTGCTGACATTTATCTTTATCAGTGCCACTGTGAGTAGGCTGTAAATTTTGCGCATCTATTGTGGGATATGCAGAAATCACATATTTGACCTGACCCATCACTGTGAATTCGTACATTTTGCCACAAAACGCCGCGAATTTGTCTACTTTTATCCATTAGTGTCTTAAATAACGGCATGGACTATATAATACAGCCTATAAGTGATAGAAATGTACTGAGTATACAACTGTATTTTATGCAGCTTTATTTACAACACAGAATTCAATATAAAACTGATTAAAATGGACTGACTGAATTGATAACAATCACTCACCGACAATTTTGATTTATCTCTAGTTTCTTTACAAGTTTGTTATTGAGAGCAAAAAGAGTGTTTTATTTTTACATCAGAAAGATGGATTTGTCTCTGATGTATGGTTGCTGTAATTGCGACAGCGTATTTGGCGTTTTTTTGTCGCGAATTTTCTGATTGTTGGCCACGAAAAATTCACAGCCCTAACTATGAGGCATTCAGTACACAGGGTGTTTTGATGTTTTCGTTTTTATTTGGCGACGTATTTTCTGACGTTTTTCGCAAGGTGAACACTTTGACTTGGAAAACCTGGAAATGTTAGACAGTTTAACAGCTGTTGCGGAAATAGCAGAGAATTGATCGAAAGTTAGGGAAGTGTCACTGAAAAAGACTTGTTTGTGGAAACTGTTTATTGCCAGATTCGTGTTTGAGGCTATGTCTGTGTTTGGTACGCTGCTTATTAAGTCATCATGAATATGTTAGTAGAATATGCGCTGACATAATAATGCATGATGTGGGTAACGCAGTACGAGTATTTTGAGCAGTGCAAAGAGTCAGGAAAATATCGGGAAATTTTACAATGTCTGAACAGTGGTTACCTGTTTTTGCTATGTTCTGCAGTCTGTTCGATGTAAATGTATTTGAATATGATGTGATATATATTTATTGAAATTGTTCGCTTCTATGAAGCATATTATGCTGTGGTTTTAAAGCATGGTGTGTGTCGTCTAAGCCTTATGAAGTTTGCACAATGGAAGACTTGAAATCATGAGTTCTGCATCGACTGCAGTTAGTTTAGACAGTCTCTAGGACTCGAGTTGACATAGACGTGGAAATGAACCTCCATTCAGTGGTTCACAAACGTTAGCTAAATACTTACTTTACTAACTTTTAGTTAAATAATTTTTAGTTGCAGGCATAAAGTAAAATAGTTTGATTAAAAGATAGATTAAGCTAATTACTTTAATTACTGTGGTATCGGATTGACTTAGTTATAACATCAACTAAGTTGCTCAACGTCGAGCCCGGTTAGTATTGAGATGGGTGACTGCGGGTATACCGTCTTGGTATGTAACCAGCCACTTAGCCCAACTCGGCCTCCTGCCCTCAGCGGGGCGAGATACGAGTACCGTTAAAGGGGCAGTGCTATGCAGCCAGGAAGGTAACCGTCAGTCTGGCGTCGAACTGGTTATGATGTATCACTTGTAGCCACGTGATACATGTACGACCTCAATGGCCTAATGTAGGCAGAGGCGCAGTCCACGTACACTGCTGAGTACGTCATCCTTTAAATTTAGCGTTGCCGGCTAACTACACAGTTAAACTGAAATAATCTCGTTTGCAAATTATGTTATAAATTAAGACCTTTGGTTTTGTTTGTACTTAGTAATTTTCACATTGATGCTGAAGAGTGAAGAGAGAGAGAGCAGTGAACTGAGAATGATTGACATGCTGCATAATGCACAGTCGCGTGACTACCAAGATCAAAGGCGTATAACATACTGGTAGTAAGTCGGCTGACGAATAAACGCACAAAAGTTAGGAAGTGAACAATAGTTTAACTTTATAAAACTGGTTACTTTTCAAAATTAGTTAACCGCTTTAGTTGAACTACTTCCGTAGAAAAAATACTTTTAGTTACTGTTAAAAAAAGTTAATGTTTGGTGCCCGTCACTCCGTTGATTCATCTTTAATCGGATCATCACTCGTTGTGCTTCCAGTCTTGTTTATCACTCTGCAAAGAACAGCATACAAGCTCAGCTTTTATTTTGATAGCCTTTTATGAGTATCTTTATTCACCAAACACATTTGGTAGAAGAATAAACAGTAAGAAAACAATCAAAACAACACAATTACAGATCAGACAAAAAAAAACACTTAAAGCTTGATTCAAATTATGGAGTCAGTCAGTCCTGGTTGGGTCACGTCAACAAAGCTAAACAGTTAAAATTATCTTCACCTTTCTACCTTGTAACGCCGTCCACTAATATTGCCGTCAGCCTAGATCGTTGCCGGGGGGGATTACTGGGGTACAAATTTGCGGTTTCCCGATGTGTACACAGGCCAGGTTTTAGACTGTTCATACTAATTTCGGCGGAACAGGGCCTCACAAATTTAAGGTCCCACGTCTCTACAGTATTTTTCAGGATACACATAGGAAGCTATCGCTAAGCAACGGAAAATGAAAGCGAAATGAAAGAAGGTCCACGGCGTCACATTTGTATCGAATAGGGCCACGTCTGTAAATCCGGCGCTGAGTGCAGAACGGCTCCAGTTGTTTAACCGGCTGACGTAGGAGCCGTGTTTGTCAGTCGGCATGACAAAGTGAAGTGTTGTCTGTTAAACTGGGCTTTTTACGTTGCAAAGCTGCATATCACGGGAGTTGTAGACAGTTTTTTGGGGTGGAGGACTGGACGCGAAAAATTGACATGTCATTTACGCTGGCTGCGTCCATAGCGGAAAGCGTAATGTAATGGTCTGGCGTCTGTCCGTCTATCTGTCTGTTCCGTCGGCACACTTACCAGGGGCAGCATGCGACGCGGCCAGCGTACATTTCGGTCCGACAATAAGGAGGACCGATAAGCAGTCGTTGATTATTGCATAGACATATTGAACTTGTAAACGGACGACTTTAGTTCACACATTCGACAGAGAACGATTTGTCTGAGCTGCCCATACCCGAGCTAGTCGTATGGCGGAAAGAGCAACAACTGAAACGGCGACGTCGTGTTGCCACATTCGCTGATACCGGATGACAAATGAACTCGAGCCGAACACGAGCGAGAACTCACGACCGGGCACGCTGCAGGACACCGACAACATAGCGAAATATGACAGCAGCATCTGTTTGTCTGTATACTCTATCGTCAAAAAGCTCAGCTACCGCAGATTGACCGCGCGACACGCTATGTCAGTTGAAATCTTGTCAGCTGCTGCACAGCTGTACGAAAAATCACATCTGAAAAGGCTTGCAGTAGGTGAATGTTCTTGAATCAGAAAACTGGAATTCCTCGGCTATCATACGGCGTTGTTTGCGCGATCGTAGGTATATAGCCGTTTGATAGAACTCCGACTTGTGACGGACAGACGGACGGACACGATGACAGCATGTAGCCTACCGCGCTAGAATGGCGTAGCGCGGTAAAAAAAAATACACGGAAAAAGAAAGATAGGAAACTCTAAACCAACATAGTGAAGAATTTGAAAAGGGACGGGGCAAAAACTCTGCTATTGGCCACTGTTTGCCAGAGATGCCAAATGTGTCACTAGGTAGACTACACTTGACTCTTGATCATGACGTCGGTAAATGTAGACCGATTTTGGAAATATTTTTACTATCAGATTCCTAAAAAAATCATGAACTATTACAGGGTCTTCCACCTCACCTTAACTGTGTTGCTACACTACCTTGCGAAATTGAAAATATAACATAATGGCTGAACTTTTACTCATACCATCAAAATTACTCGGTTTTAATTGAAACTTGCCGAATTTATGATCAAACGTCAAGTTATTGTTTTCTGACTCACAGCGTAGTTAAGAGTGTGATAAAAACTTTAGTGACGTCCGGTCAGTTGTGAGTGTGCCATACGCGTGCATGTTCAGACAATTTAACTTTCGAATGAAATCACCTTCGAGATATTTCTCACGGTGATTCACGGTCACGCATCTAGCTATGTCACAGGTCACAGCTCCATGTAACGGAAGGACAACGTGAATTATCAATTCGTAGAAGAAAAACATTTACGATTCGAGAGAAAAGAACACAAAAATAGGCCTATACGTTTTTTGATTAAAACGACAAAACTGTTTAGCAACTAGGAATTTACGGTTAAGTACCTAGAAAGAATGTTCCGTTGCCCGTCACGGGTGTCGGACCGGTGTACACACACGTTGATGGCGTCGCTTTTTCCTGCGTGCTGGTTTTGATGTCGGTGCACCCCAGTACTGATGACGCTGTCGATTCCTGCGGATGACGTTTCCCGTCGGCGTACACTCGTGCTGATGACGTCATAACTTCCTGTGTAGTACGCCCGAAGTCGGTTTTCTCGGGCAATAACGACGTCATTGGTGGCCATCGGTAGGCTGGTTCCGGCGACGTGCGCCTGACGTCAGTTTTATCGGGTAGCAGTGACGTCAGTAGTTGCCGTGTCGGATCCGGTAAATTGTGCCTAACTTCGGATTTCTCGGGCAACGACGACGTCATTGGTGGCCATCGGTGGGTTGGTTCTGGCGAAATGCGCCTGACGTCGGTTTTTTCGTGAACCAATGACGTCATCGGTTGCGGTGTGCCGTGTCTGAAGTCGTCACGTCCGGTGCTGTGCAAGCCGGGCCTGGTCGACGGTGTTGTCGACCCGGCGGCGCCATTGTCGTTCTTTCCGCCAGTCCTCGGTTTGTCGATGTTTTTGAGATTCTCGAACGGCGTGCTGTCCTCCAGATCGGCCAGCGTCACCGTCGGCCTTCTGCCGCGATCGACGGATCGTCCCCGAGCTTGAGCCGACCCCGTAGTGTGGATGGTTAACCCGGAAGATTGGGGAGCGGCGCCGAACGCGTTGATAGTGCTCGAGTTCAGCGAGTACCTCCTCATCGTTCTGCGGTCCCCTGGTGTTCGATGTTGCGTTCAGCAAGTGCTCAGAGCAGTCGCTATATAGGACTGCTGTAGTGTCGAACCTTTGCCGGAAAGTCAGATGGCACACAACGGCGGATCAGCTGTAAACGAGGCGGACGGAACAAGTCGCGGTGGATCACGTCTGCTTCAAAGCAGGCAGAGAGAGAGAGACTGCCGCGTACAACAGCTAGAAACGGTCTTACCCAATTCCAGCTGACCTGAACTCATTCGTCTGCGCCGATTCTCGACCAACGGGTTCCGCGATCGTTACTATGACAACGGCTGCTGTAGCCGCAGCCGCCTTAACGCTTCACCAGTCATAGCTGTTGAGCGACGGGTCAAGATACGTCAAAAATACCGGTCCGAAAGTCACGAGTACGACAAGCAAGAGAAAGGAAGCGGTGCAGACGGCACAATCGCACCAGCAGTTCATCGTTGCCTACCGCATCGATAACACTGAGCTTCCTCTGACAGTCCCTATCGATCAGTCGTTAGTTCTACAGATACGTCGAGGACACAGTGTCGTTCCAGGTCTTACTACTCTGTCGGTCTATACAGCGACGAAGCCGACCGCGACAGCAACGCCCACGTTCAGATATGCTCTGGTCGAAGATCGAATCCGTTCTATTCATTCCAGTCCATTCACATTTATGCTACACAACGCACACCGGCAAAAATCCGGTACCTGCAACAGACAAGCAATATTATATTGCAACAGAATTTTTCGTCGGACCTATATATTAAGTATCAGGGCCTTTGGTCCAAATAACAAAACCAGATTATCGGTAATTGTAATAGGTTGTTCGTAGCTGAGAGAAGTCATTGTTATGTGTGCTACTGCTTGTTTTGATATAGGTTATAAAGTATCTGATATATGTGATGATCTGCGGCTGTTACATATTTCACTGTCGTAGTCGTAGCGTTTATGTCTACAACGGATGTCTGGCGTGGTATGACGTATTGTTAAACCCACGTATCACTCAAGCGTAGAATGGTCGATTGCTGACGTCACAGATGTTAGCACTTTGCACCAGTTGTTTGTATTTCACGCTTGAGTGATCGTGCGGTTAACACTACGTTATACCACGCCAGACATCCGTTGTAGAGATAGGCTCTACGAGTGCGACGGTGGAATAAAGCGAGTTGCGACTAGCTATTACTGGCCCGCCTAATGGGCCAGTATTGTTTTGCTCGCTGGTGTCTGTCGGCGTCTGTCGTCGTCGTCTGTAATGCGGCGCATATGCAACGTAACTCACCAGGGGGCAGCACGTGGCGGGCCAGTTGTGTTACGTACCGTTAGGGCGACACCACTTCCACTCCATACGTTCTAAACATTATATCTGATTAAACATTACACTGCATTGAAAAATCTATTATTTTCCTAAGTCTGCATCTCTAATAGGCCTATCTGATATTCGGAAACCATACAAGCTTCATTTTCAGGGTCGTTTCGCCTGCTGCAAACTTTTTGCTTCATTATTTCTCGTACAGTAGTGCAACAGTTGACAGATTGAACCTCTAGTTGAAGCGGTCTATAGGCACCGGTTATCGCTTATTACTGGCCCGCCTACACATAGTGTAGGGGCAGACTAGCAACGCTCGCTGGCGTCTGCCGTCATCTGTCGTCGTCTGTCGGCGTCTGTAACACTCCACGGCGGGCCTGCAGGCGGCTTCACTCGCGCAGGCCCTGTGTTAACGGCGCCTTCATGTGCTTTTCAATTGGCAATTAACGGCGATTTTGACTCTGTACAGAATCACAAACCTATTAATAGTTCTATTAATAGGTCAGTGTATAAAATCGACACCGCTCGACAGATCGCTGATTTACAGTTGTTTATACTCCCGAGACGAAGCGCTGTGACAAATTTGACGAAAAATCTGTCCACGCGGGCTTCTGGTGAAATAGGTATAATATAACAAAAATTATTTATATGTACCTTGGTAGTTTGAATAGTTCGATGCAGAGAAATGGCATTTTTAAAATTTAAATTACATACAGCCCTCTGCATCTTAACTTTTTTTAAATTCACATTTTATGTGCCAATCGGGTTTACAATAGTCCCGAGCGTCATCCTGTCAAATTTTGTTGCGATAGCTGTAACAGTTGGGGAAATTGGCGATTTTTATTTTTTTTAAATGACGGCCATCCGCGGCCGCCATCTTGGATTTGTTTTGCGACTGCTTGAGACCACCCACGAGTTAGGCGTAATTGGAGGTCTTTCTCGTTCTGCAAAATTCAGTGTCAATTTCGATAACGAGTTTTGAGGATATGTGAGTTTCAACGCTATGCGAGTTTCGCTTGAAATTGCCTATTCACGCCCCTGTCAGCACATGAATATGCTTTATCGTATCGTATCCTAATCGCATGGCTTCGCAGTTTACGACGTGATTATCAAAGAGGCGTTATAGCGCTCGTTCTGCACGCATTATGCTCATTTGTCGTCTTTCATAGCTTTACCTGTATCTTCACGCCTTCTGTCTTCCGTCGTCCATGGCCACAATGACGTCACCCCGTTCATTGTGAGAGTAGGTCTACAATCGCCTTAAGGACGTGCAACTGGCGACCCAGCGGCCGTATCACGCCCATCCTTCAATATCCCTTGATAAGTATCGGCCATCTAGAATGCGTTTTATGGTATTCAGATTAAATTTTTTTGGACATTTCTATCCCTAGGAACTGCCTCCGTCACCTCCTCCCACCCGAACGTGATCCCCCCTCTCTCTGTGTGTCAAATTTCGGCATCCTACACTACAGTCTATTTCATTCCCCACGTCAGCACTAAACGGTACAGTTCACAGCACCTTTTCACAGTGGCACTTTGCTGTTTGTCTGTTTCATATGTAGGCCTACTGCACAGTTTGCACTGAACGGTTCCAATAAGTCTTAACCTGCTTATGTTGCACATGAGCTTTGTACAGTTAGAACTGCTATAACTTAGTGTAATTTGCTGTATGCAGCAGTGACAGTTTGGTGGCATCTCCAAGGCGTGTGACTCTAGCTGCTTGTCTATCTGAACCCAACACGAGCCCAGCTGCTCTTCACGGTGGATTTTGAGACCATCGGCGATACATCAGATGGCACAGGTTACTACTTCTATAAAATGGTAAAAACTGGTCAGTTTACAACCAAGTGTAAGGGCAACAAAGTCATAGCTCTAAAACTGCAAAAATCACTTTGGTGGGACTCCGCCTAGAACGTTAAGCACGCCCTTACC
>Ga0209363_1000627_pt1 | contig 14493 bp, 9 predicted proteins | sample WorMetexBAHAMAS3_FD_187385 | JGI IMG/M metagenome (GOLD analysis project Ga0209363, IMG submission 187385) | Marine gutless worms symbiont microbial communities from Max Planck institute for Marine Microbiology, Germany - Inanidrilus exumae... | ecosystem: Host-associated > Annelida > Digestive... | reverse complement strand
ACTAATTGCCCTCGTCCTCCCTCCTTGCCTTCAACTCACCCTCTCACTCTCTCTCCCTCCTAGTGTTGACAGCATTAGAGGTTTTGCGCGCATGCTGCCGGTTTTGCAGCGGCTTGGCGATGCTTACGGTTTCTAGTTTTGGAATGTGTTTTTAGTAACGAGACAGGCAGCCCAAGCTGCTACATACACTGTATTTAAAAAAAACAATACACTTGACTTTTGGTTATAACTTCGGCAATTACAGACCAATTTTCAAAATTCTTTCATTGTCAGATTCCCAAGGAAACTCTGTGTAACTGTTATAGTGTCTTCTATCTCACCTTAACTGTGTTAAATTGAAACTTAACAACATTTAGATGAAAAACACTACCAAAGATATCACAGTGATGATTTACTTAATTTTTGTGCAATTATATGAAGCACAGAATGCCGATAATGCAACAACGTTTGGAATATAATTTGATGACATACTCCGTGGTGTTTGTGCAACAATTTAACAAATGACTGCACCATTGTTGGAAGGTGACAATAATGTTTGTAACTCATAACTAATGAAGTCCACGTATCTGAGAAATAGTCCAAAAGTTAAAGCAATTGCTGAAAACGTCCATTTCTGGTATAAACCCAAGCTCGCTGATGTTCACGCCATTTGCTGGTGCGATCTTCATCAATGACTGTCTGCTGCAGCCCATGTTACGCATCACCCATTTACTGCTTCAGTTCACTGACAGCCTGACATCACGGATCTTCTTCTGAGTACTGCTGCATTTTTTCCAGATTATATAATCACAACATTCAGACCTGAGCTATTTAGGTGGTCTCATATATTACCAGATGAATTTTGATGTCTCACACAAGTTGGCAGCATTCAAGTTTCACAAGGCAGTGCAGAAACATACTTAAGGTGAGGTGGAGAATCTTTATGATATTTGTGTACAAAGTATCCTCAGGATTCTGGCAGTGAAAGAATTTTGTACATCGGTCTACATTTGCTGAAGTTATGATCAAAAGTCAAGTGTATTGTTTTTTTGAGAAACCCTAGTGCCTAAACCTTTGAGCAGAAGTGTGTGTTGTTAAAATGCAACTTCATAATGTTGTTATTAGTGTTCAAAGCGAAACGTGCAGAGATGAACTGGTCACTGAAGCACAGTGGACCACGCGATCTCATGACTGAGATGGAAGCAATTGTACGTCTTCGTGGATTGCCTTACGGATGTTCCAAAGAGGAAATAGCCAACTTCTTCTCTGGTAATCAGTTTAACAAAAATTGCATTATGGTTACTACTGTTAACCTCCAGTTGTTGGGTATCTTGCCAAAGAGATGATCTAGTGTCCATCCGTAATAAGTGTTGAACACAGTGGTAATTAAAATGTTAACATATATGGCAATATGTTGACGCTAATACTGGAAAATTGTAAAATGGTTTGTTAGTGGCTCTAATGCTTATCCATAAGTGTGTGAGGGAGAGATGTAATTTCGTAAATTATACCACACTTCCTGGAGTTCCGTGGCATTGAATTGTTCACTGACCAATGTAATAAGCTGTACTTTGTGTTAAATTTTTGTAGAATAATTTTTGAAAATTGAAAATCCCTCACTGACTATCTTGACTTAAGTTGTTCCTGATTACCTTTTAATTGCTGATTACTAACCTGCTGCTTGCACGTCTGTAGTCAGGAGCCTATGACACTTTAGAAATATCGTTGCATTGTTGTTGTTATTTTTATTATTTTCATTATTATTTGATTTTGCTGTTTATTTTAGTTGTAGTATTTGTTGAACTATTGTATTTACCACGCGATGCTATGCTGGCGAGGTATATGCTGTCGTCATGTGTCCGTCTGTTCATTCGTAGTTCGTCACAAGTCAGTGTTCTACAAAGATGGCTAAATCAAGTTTCACAAAAACAATGCCGTACGATAGCCCAGGGACTCTAGTTTTGTGGTGCCAAAAATCTCAGCAAAATTCCAACAGGATCACCCCCAGTGGGGGTGCCAAACCAAGGTGGGGTAGGTTAAATGGTGATTTATGACCATTATCTCACTCTGTCTCAGAAATGGTGAAAGATAGGGACATAGTTTATATGGAACATTAGTAGGAACTCATATCTGCTTTATCGAATGGTGCTATTTCCAGTGACCTTGAGTGATCTTCACTACCCCAAAACCACCCAATTTTCAGCATTTTGTATTGCTCTTCGTATCTGTGTAGTGGGTAGAGATAGAGGCTTCAAATTTGGCATGTAGGTTAATGGTAGCAAGTGCTAGCCCATGGATAACAAATCATCCCTGAAAGGGTCGTGGTCAGGTCACGTGAACCATCTAAATTTTGGTGGGCCCAACCATATCTCTGGAACGGCTGATTGTCTCAGATGCTGTCAACTTAGATGGACGGTCAGTATGGTAAACAGATGATAGCCTCGTTGAGCAGTTTATCACACTGACCGTCAACATCTGTGTACAACACGGTGGGCATGAGTCACTGCATTGCACGGGTCTGTCAGTGGCAGCAGAGACTTGTTTCATTGCTGTGAAGGACTGGAGATACTTCCAAATGGAATTTCGATTCTGACCGACCAGTTTAACCGCACAACAGGAGATGCATTTGTGCAATTTGCATCAATGGAGCTTGTTGCTCTTGCATTACAGAAGCACAAAGAAATGATCGGACATCGGTATGTTGTTGTTTCCCTAACGTTAATTTTTATTACCACGCTAGTGCGGTATATGCTGTCATCATGTGTCCGTCTGTCTGTCACAAGTCAGAGATCTACTAAGATGGCTGAACTTAGGATCACACAAACAACACATATGATAGTCCAGGGACTCTAGTTTGCCGATGCCAAAGATCTCGGCAAGATTTCAATGGAGGCCCTAAACATTTGTAGCCATGTTTAAAGATGTTCAGTTGTTCACCCATTGGTAGGGGTGGCAGGGCAGGTCTGGTACCATGGGTGGGAGGTCCCCAAGATGCTTCTTTTGGGTTTTTTTCTTAAGAGAAGCATTCCAAAGCCAGACCAACACATAAAAGATATTATACAAGAGTCGTTAGGCACTGATATGTTATAGGAACTGAAGAACAGCAATTATGTCAGATATCACATTGAACTAGTAAATATGTCTTGCGATGGTTGGTTATTTACCCCTGTTGTAGGTGCTAGTGTAATAACTTAAATGAGCCTTCCCTATGTTTTCCCATTTTGGGTCGTCGATGAACAAAAAGGCAACCAGGTTGGGAGGTCACTGTATCGTTGGCCATCCTTATCCTGGCAGAACTAAATCACCAAAGACCTCGTCTCCGATATAGCCTATTTTTAAGCTGATAGGGTAGGTTCTGCCAACCAATCAACCTATTGGTAGAAATGGATGTGTTAATAGTGTGTAGACAGTGAATTGGCTGATCATTCTACAGGTACATAGAGGTGTTCAAAAGCTCGTTAGAGGAACTGATGACAGCCGTGATGAAGCTGCAGAGGCAGCAGATGCAACCGGTGCAGCCTGGTGTTGGCTATGGCAGCCGTGGCAGGTCGTATGGCCAGATGGACCGCTACAGCATGGGCATGGGTCCAGGCGGCATGGGAGCACCATATGATGCTACGGGATTTGGTGGTAGAGGTGGCGGACGGATGGGAAACATGGGTCGCGGTGAGTGAAGAACATTCCATCTTTGGGTAGAATACTGATATCATATGGTGTACTGTGTTCTATTGATTGTGTTAATCCTTGGTGTCACTTGTATCTGTGCCTTGGAAATACTGCCTCAGCACTGAACAGTCGGTTTCAGGTTGCTCATACAGAAAGTAAGGTAAGCTAAGATAAGTCTGAACCTTGAAGCACAATTCTGGACATTCGGGTTAGACCAATACTGTGTTGCAGCCCAATACTTGATACTTTCGTCCATAGTTATACTGATACCAGAATTAGCATTATCAAAAAGAAATGCTTACAAGTACACAGATTATTCTTTATAAAACACTAAATGCATAAGCATCGAGGACTGTGAAATACTTTCACAAGAGAGTAACGTGGCATCACCATTTAAACCAATGCACTGAAAATAACTTGTGTTTGCCATCTGATGGCTATGCTGTGCTGCCCGTGCAGTGGAATCATTGCCTTTGTTATTCTCGTAACGTAGACTGGCAGAGTAACTGTCTGCGTATCTGGGTTAACTGTATAGATGCTTTCTGTCAGACCATTGACCATTGGCGGCTTTGTACTCAGCATGCTTTATCGCCCACACATTGAAATCGATGTTGACCATCAAACGACGTTGAATTTTGATTGCAGAAAATGGCTGAACTGTGTATTTTATTTGATTTTGGGGTGCATTGTGTCCTAACGGATAAGTGGATCTAGTTATCTTTTGGAATTGGCTAACCTCTGACATGGCTAGTATGTTTTAGATAGAATCTAGGTCCCCAAAAATATAGGTACTGTCCCAACGACCTTAACCTAATCTCCGGACTTTGCAGTTTTTTGGTGTTTTCGTTACTTAATAACTAAAGTTGTGGTCATCTGTGTGATTGTTGAAGTTATTTATGACACGACTGTCTGACAACGTTTACAGCACTTGACTGTAATTAGGCCCTATTGCAGAAGGGAATGCTGCCTCATGATTTGTCTTGTTGTTATTAGAAGATAATGGCAAATTTTTGGTGATTATGGAAAGTCAAATTGTTTTGTTGGTGTGCTTTCAGGAGGATACTACAACAACGGTTTCGACACATACCAGCAGGGCTACAGTGGTGGGGGCGACGGTCCGCCAGCTGGGTATGGTAGTTATGGAAGACTAGCGTATGGAGGTCAGCCAGCGGTCGGTGGTGGGTACCGGAACGTTGGGTCGAGGGGAGGCATGGGAGCTGGTACTGGTGGCCGTGGCGGATTTAACATGGGAGTTGGTGGTGGGCAGGGTGCCTCGCGTGGCAAGAGACCATTTGTTGGTGGAGTTATTAGCCGCGGGAATATGTACGAGACTCAGACAGGACACAGTGTTCATATGAGAGGACTGCCATACTCAGCCACCGAGGATGACATTGCTCAAGTATGACCACCTACGTTGTCTGTTTGTTGTACAGTTTCTGATTCCTGTATCTGTCTGTGTTTGTTGGCAAATTAACTCAAATAGTTACGGGTGGATTTCCGTGAAATTTGGGGAAAGATAAATTATTGATCAGTAAAGAAATGATTAAATATTGGAAGGTTAAAATTGGAATTAGTGCACCTGCTGGTTGCTGGTAAGTCTTGGAATTGCGGTGTTGGTTTCCAGATCAGTTTATTCTCCATTTCGTTCCTGGTGCTTTGCCACTGCATTTTCAAATTTATGTATGAGCAGTATGCCATTTGAATGTTGCTCTAGCTTTTTTGGTTTTGTTTTGTGGCAGAATATTTTTTATTGTTACTAGCACAGCGTGATGCAACAGCCTGTGGGTTTTTGGAGTGAGTGTGTATTACTGGCAGTTATGGAAGAAGTTCTTGCATCCGTTAATTTTTGAGAAGTCTTGGAATTTGTTTGTCACTTTGCTGTATGAACCTTGACACGAATCAAGTATTTAGTTCATGATTTTTTGACTGCATTTACAGAGTCATTGGTATGTGTGAGACACAGGCCAACCCTATAAGTAATTTAGAGTAGTTTGCTGTAACAAATATCTTGCGTGTGGAAGGGGCAGGTCTGGTACCGTGGGTGGGAGGTCTCCCGGATGCTTCTTTTGGGTTTTACCTAAGAGAAGCATTCAAAAGCCAGACCAACACAGTAAAGATATCATACAACAAGAGTCATTAGGCACTGATATGTTATAGGAACTGAAGAACAGCAATTACACAAGATATCACATTGAACTGATAAATAGGTTTTGTGGTGGTTGGTTAGTTTCCAGCCTGTTGTAGGCACTAGCATAATAACTTAAATGAGCGTCCCCCATCCTGTTCCATTTTGGTTTGTTGCTGAACAAAAAGGCAATGAGGTCTGGAGGTTACTGTATCGTTGACTGTCTTTAACCTGGCAAAACTACATCTCCACCCGAGACCTTGTCGCCTATATAGCTTATTTTTGCTGAAAAGGGACGTTAATCTCCCAACCGGCCTATTTCTTGGTTAACTATTATCTTTTTGGTTTATTTTTTTCATAAATTCTGTTTTGTGAGTGTTAAGTGATGATTAGAAGTGATTCTGTGGAATAGGTGAAGTAATGCTTAATGCTAATGACCAGCACAGCCTGTTTCCAGATCTGGGTTAAGCTGGTTGCCCTTTCGATTTCCTAACCAAAGAGAAAGGGAACAGCAACTAAGTGAAGATTTGGTAGAACAGTCCATGCCAGTGTGTTTGGGGTGTCAATCTGCTCTGTACGTTGGGGCCCAAAACCCTCTTCTAAAAATGAAATGAAGTTTAAAACAAATTAGGAAGCAATGGCATTTATGAATGTACTTAAATAGGGAGCCCCGGTTGATGTAAGTTTAATAAGCGAGCGGTCCAAAGTACTGTGTGCCCGACTATTGCTGGGCCCCCAACCCTAATTATTGTTGATGCCCATGCAGCCTGCTTTAGATCAATGCCCCGGTATACTACCACATTACAGACAAACCATAATGTTGCTGCTGATTGATGTTGTGCACACCGATTGACAGTTCTTCCTGCCTCTGACGTGCGTCAGCATCTGCATCCAGTACAACAAAGATGGGCGTCCATCAGGTGACGCGGATGTGGACTTTGCCAGTCATGAGGAAGCCCAGGAGGCCATGAGACGAAACAAAGCATTGATGCGTGAGTTGTTTACTGCATCAGTTTGCCATAGTGCACACACTTGCTACTGTTTCAGAAGTGATTTTCTAGGTATATATTGTTTCCAGTTGGAATGGTACGCAAAACCTGAATGCCCTTTCTCATACTTAAGCAATAATTTTGAACCATCAAAGTCAGTATCATGTTACAAAAATTTTCACTAATATAATAAACTATTGCTTCATTCTTGTGCCGTAGTTGGTCACAACTTGTGCCTACAGCGCTTGATCCGTCGCACTTCTGGCCAGTTAGTTCTGAATTTCCCGACGGAGCTTGTTTTGCGCGCCGCTATTCAGATGTCCACGATTGGCAATGATTGGCAGTGGCATGTGGGACGCAAGCCCACGGTTCCAGCGACACTCACCAACTCCGCCATGACCATCCGGGGTTATAAGGATGCCACATAGCAAATTTCGTGTAGATCCGCTCAAAACCGGCTGTGCATAAGGTGACAAACACAAATTTTTTAATATGTATATATAAGATATCCAATAAATATCCAGTTATATTAAGCAACAAAAATATTAGGCCTGATCCTGATTGATGCCAGATAGCGGCAATGTTATAACAGTAGGCAGTTTATTGGGCCTTGGTGCAGGCTTCAGTGGTTAGTCCTTGAAAAATTGGGATCTATGATGTCACCCGCATTGTAACCAAATCCATGTACTCATGATGTATGATATAACAACGTTGCAGTGAATGTTTGGTTGATATGGTTTGAATGTTTGCAGAAAAGCGCTACATTGAACTGTTTCTTAAGTCTTCACCATCAGCCAGATCCAGTGGCTTTAGAGGTTGGTCTCTTGGTGATATCTATAAATAATTGTGTGATATATTTCTTAAAATTGTTTAATGGTAGCTAAAATTTGGTAGGTGAGGGACTTGTGATGCTTTCTGTGAGGTAGATGCTGTAAGTTCTAAACCAATCCTCTGTAGTTCAGTCATTTGCATTGGTCATCTGGACCAACTCACTGTCCATGTTTTACTGCGTAGCCACTAAACACTTAATTTTACAGGAGGCTGTGCTTTTGCAGAGACCACACAATGTTGCACATCACTTGAAAAATCTGTCAAGTTAATTCTAGCCTGTATGATGACTGTCAGATCTTTCGGCAGTAATGTCGACAAAGTTGACCAGAGGGCCAATCCTATGGTTACCTTCCAGTCAGTGCTCAATTTCCCATCCTGCTGAGGGTGGCAGACTTGAGTTAGCCTGAGTGGCTGGTTACATACCAAGACCTTATACGTGTGAATGGCCACCTGTTTCAGTACTGACTGAGGTCGCTGGTGAGTTACTTTGTTGTTGAAAACACTATGCCGAAGCACCACCGATAGTAAACAGAGAAAATTATGAAAAGTAACTAGATTGAAACTGTGCCCCGTACGGGCTCCGGGCGGTAATGCACCGTCATTCATTTGTTGATTTTGGCGCTATATAAATCGTTTGTGTGTTTAACTTCCCGTCTCGCTTCTTTTTCCTTACTTTTTACTTTCTTTATGTTTTTTTCTTACTTATTTACTTCCTTACTGGTTTACTTCCTATCTTATCTATATACTCCTTCCAGAGTAGACCCGTTCCCTTTCCAGGCCGGTCATAGGAGGCAACCAAACCTAGCTTTAGTTTTTTTGTGTTAATTTTATGTTGTAGTATATTTTGTTACAGATGCATGTTTGCTTTTGTTGTGTTTGTTTTCGTTTTTTAGTACTAAGCCAAGAGATTGGTTGGGAAGAACTCTACAAAATGACCTATTTTGTGTTGGGTGGGACGTAAAATCTTAATCATATTGAAAGTGTTATGACAGCAAGTAACTGATTTCTTCAGTGAACCTAGTGACAGCTAACCTGGATCACACACAGCCATTTTTTATCATTTCACAGGTCTGCCTGTGTTAGCCAACAACTCCAAGTAAGAAACAGATGCTTTTGTTAGAGCAAAGTTTATCTGCCTGTATGCCCTTGCTGATGGCTGGTTGGTTGGAGTTTAATGTCCCTTTCCAGCACAAATCTGGCTATATCAGAGATGAAACGTCAGGGGTGGAGAGCTATCCCTACCCGGTGAAGGAAAGCCATGGATATATTAACCTCAACCCTAGCAGCCTTTTTGTTCAGCAACCACCCAAAAAGGGAACGGGATCAAGAGGCTCATTTAAATTTTTATGCTAGCGCCTACAATAGGGGAAGACAGCTATCGCACTGCAAGACTAAACTAAATCAAATACAAGTAAACATCAGAATAAATCTTAACTAAGCAATACAGATATCACAAAATGAATGCAACAAACGTTTGTGCATTTCTTATTGATGTTGTTGTTCTACAGGAAACACTTTCGGTAATGGCTGCATGTATGCGCCAGGACCTAACTATACGGCATTCTAAGTGCTTGCGGCATTGCATACCACCGGACGTCGGTCATGCCACTCGAGGCTTCTACCGAACAGTCGCTGTTTGTTCACGTGGTCACTTTTCTTACACTTTTCTGCATTTACCTGGTGTGGGCCCTTGTTGGTTTGAAGTATGAGAACCACCAGACCCCAGTTTTCGTTTGGCATCCGACAGGTGATGCTTTCTTTCGTTGTCCGTCATTGTTTGTGTCTTAATAGCTTAATGCTGATGCTGTGTTCAGTGGTCCACTGATGCCGCTACATGTCACACTTAATTATGCGATAACTGTTCATTATTCTTGGCCGCCGTTGCAACGTTTATTGAGCTGGATTGGTTTTCTGCCATTGGCTTGTGATTCATCGAATCATGTGGAACCGTGAACACTTTAATTGAATTTATATTGTTACTACTACATTTGTTCACACTTCTTATGATTTATCATGACATTGAGCATATAAATTTATTACTGGGTGATTAATTCTTCCACTAATTATTAGCTGAAAATTGATTATGCTTGCTGTAACAATTTCTTCCCATAGTACATTATGACATCTTGTTTAGTATTAAGTTCTCTTTATTTGCGAATATGAACTGCGTAAGTTAGGCGGCACTTTCTGTAGATGTTACTTACTTAAGAACAGTATTGCTCAGTCATGTGGCACAGTAGCACCACGATAGAGAACGTTTGTATTCTCCCTGGTTGGGTTTGTTAAATATAATCCTGGTTTTTATTCTTACTGGACGACATTTGTGGACCGTGTTCAATAGTATTCCTTTACCATGTAGAAATTTGAGCTTTAATTTCTAATAACTTATGACCCTCATTGTGAGGTATGCTGTGTGAACTGGCACAATGCATTTTTATCATGTAATTTATGAATACTATTGGAATCTGGAAATGTCGGTGTAATCTTTGGCTGCTCTTATTTCAACATGGGGCCTGAAATATTTTTTTTGCATCTGCCAGTGTCGGGTGAGATCTTACCTGGATTTATGTGCCGGGATGCTGCATGTATATTGTGTAGAGAGGTTTATTTGTAGTGGTAGACGGTATTCCACGTTTTTGATGGCCACATAGCGGTGCGGTGAGGGTGTGATGTAACTGGATGGTGGTGTTCGGTTTGTGGCAGGTATGATGTTTGGATTTTTCGTTGCCAAGAAATACGTCATGATGTAATTGATGCTTTTTAGTCAGTTTTTTGTTGTTACCATGTTTTCTTGTTTATATGTTAAACTCTCATTAAGAACAAAATACGCTACACCGTGTCAGGCAGTCAGCAGACTTGAATTATGACAAGAATGAGTGAACAAGAGCTAGTTTATCCGTCACAATCCTTCGTTTTGATATCATATTTCTTCAATCAAATGTTTATTAGTCAAAAATAAAATTTGGTATTTTAATACATTTAAACGTGTGAACCCACACTACAAATATTGCATGTGGAATTCCATAAGAATCGTGCACATTGTTTTCTGAAGTGATGTGCAAATTGATGTGCAAATTGCATGCGCTCGAACAATTCACTTTTTAGTTCAGTGTATTTGCAACAAACGTCATCAGCGTTGTTCTCTGTTGTTTCATTTTAGCTGTCAGACTTTCACTGTGTATGTTTAATACAGTTTTAGTTCACTGTTGGTGTAATGTCATGTCTTTTTCCAAACCAACTATCTTTATGCAGTGGAATTAACAAGCTTGCTTTTTGAAATTTGCTGATGAATGGCTAATGAGCAACACGTTGCATAAATATCCTAACCATTGTTTTTTTTGTTACCAAGTTTTCTCGAAGTGCACCATCTCTCCATTTCCAGATGTGTTGTTCATAGTGTTCTGTCGACATTTTATAGCCATTCGGTATCAACTGTCGGCTTGGGATTATTTCTGAGACGTTTTAACATGATACGATACGATGATTAAACATGAATTTAATGGCAGCAACAGGTGTATATGTATGTTTTCTTTTCTCCACGTTGGTCTGCTATCTGTGTTATTGCCGCTTAATGCATCATACATACAAGTAATTGTTCTTTTCTATGTTAGCTGGTTGGATGGATTTTAATGGAATAAACGATGATAATGTGGTGAAATTCATTTGGAGTTCGATTAACTTCTATTGTGTTGAAAATACTGTTAAACCACAGCCGACAAACTTCTGAATACTACTACTTATTTCACTTTTCAGCATGTCATTCATATGCATATGCATGGCATGCTTGTGTCATGAGTACTGTCTGTAACATTGATGCATCATGATTACAGACAGGACATGCTGGAAATATTTCCTTACGGATGAATAAAAAAGGTAAAGTTCTCCCATACTCGTTACCGAGCGTTGGGCCCGTAGCTGATCTTGGTGTACAGGCAGTCATCCCACAGGTGACTATAAGTTCATCCACCCAAGTTGCCCAAGGTTGTTACGCAGCGTTTGCCTGGAGTACGATTTGAATCCACGACCTGTTGATTGCAAGTCGAGCCGTACGCTTAACCCGTTGAATTGTTGAATAGTCAACAAATTTTGACATCTTTAGTTGTTGTCACTACATACGCTTATTCTGTCGTCATGTGTCTGTCCGTCTCTGTGCCTGTTACGAGTTCTACGAAAACAGCTAACTGTAGATCACGCAAACAAAGTTGTACGATAGCTCTGGGCTCTATAGTTTTTGACGATAAAGATGTCAGCAAAATTACAATGTGGTGCCAAATAGAGATGGGGTAGGTTAAAATCGGCGGTTTTGGATCAATATCTTCCTGTGTTTGTCAGAAACGGTGCAAGACAGGAACGTAGTTGGTGATGTTTTTAGCACTCACAGTGTGGGGGATATTTTGAGGCCTACATAAATTTGGGGGCAAGACTGGGTGAATGCAAAGAGTAGTTTTACCATTGGTTTTATTGTAGTTAATTTACACTACTTGTGGAGTAATTACCCCCATAGTATATGGAACATTTCATGATCAGTGTAGGAACGCAACTGAACATGATTCTATGGAGTATGGAAGACTAATAATAGGAACTCGTACGCAACTCAGAATGATGGAATCTAATGGAATTTGCCTATTATAAAGCAGATAGTTATTATGGAATAGTGCTATTTCCAGTAACCTCGAGTGAGCCTAACTACCCCAAACCACCCAATTTTCTGCATTTTCTATCGCCTTTCATATACTTTAAGGACACTTGTTCAAGGATCCGACCGTTATCTCTGCAAGATCATGCAACAATCTCCTGCACCGCAGTCTTCATCCTATATTGTACCTGTCAAGAAGATGATAGAGATTTCAAATTTGGTAGATACTGATTGGTTGATTGTAGCAAGTCCCAGGCTCCCAGCCCATAGACGACAAACTACCCCTGTGACTCGTGACTCATTTACATTTTTGGGCCGAATCATATCTCTGGAAAAGTCGAAGTTAGAGTCGTCAAATTTTGTATACAAGCCATCTTATTGTTCATTTTGCTGTTTTATTTACTTACTTCTTTTTTAGTAACGTGTTACACGAGAAGTGTGTCAAAACGTGTAAACAAACACTGTAAACAACTTAAAATAGTAGGCCATTTATCAATATTTGCTCTTGCAACTGAAATGACAGTGACATTTTTCGAATTCTTGACTACTTTACTCATCGTAAACATTGGTGTACTGTGCGCGGAGCGTCGATTATGGAGTTTAGCGGAGGACTCGAAGTACAGCTACTTCGACGACCGGCGTCGGCAAGAAATGCTGGAAGCGACACGGCATATGTTCCACTTCGGCTACGACAGTTACATGACGCATGCGTTCCCGAAGGACGAACTCGACCCTATCCACTGCACCGGCCGCGGTCCTGACTACGACAACCCGTACGCCAAAGTCGTTGCATCTAACACTTGCAGCGATCAACTTCCTATCGCTGTGAAAACGGGAACGGCCCGGAGTAGGAAACGCCGGAATGGCAAACGTGGCGAATACCCGGAATGCCGAACAGGCCTAGGGTAAGGATTAAGGCTGTTCAAAATTTCGGACATTTGCCATTCCGGCGTTTGGCACTCTGGCTTAGTTGAAATGATCAACGGTATGCGAACGAGGCTAGGACTGCTAGGACTAGGTTAACTCCGGCCCATACCCGAGTAACCTACACCAGGCTTATGAGTATCGTGCATAAAAGCCACCAGTATTTTCAGTGAATGGCTTAAATGAAAATGCAGATGCGAAGTTTTTTTTTTGTTTTCTGTGGAGAGTTCACTGTATGTCATAAGTGATTAATAGCAGAAGGTCAGTGCTAGTGCCAGATTGGCAATCTGACAATAAAGGCCCAGAAATTACTAGTGCCAGATCGCTGACAGTTACGAGCTGTAGATCGGCGATTTCATTCACCAAATGGTGATACATAACGCAACCAAACTATTACCGCTAACAAGTCTAACTAAACTGACCCTAACCGTAACACTAACCCTAACCAACACAGTAACCCTAATATTTATGCACACTTCGTTGACACCCATAAAAAGGTTTTACTGCATTTATAAAAGGAATTTTATGCGGAGGTGTGTAGCAGGGTTTGTGGGTGGGGCAATTTTTTGCACTACACAGCAATTGGCTGATGTAGCTGTACTCAGCTCAGAAAACGCCAGCGACAAGAAGTCGATAGTTTATACTTTATCATTAAAACAGGGTTTTTTGTGGGGTATAAATAAGAACAAGGGGCCAGGTCTTTTGGGGACATAACAGAAAGAAAGAAACAGTAGAGTTTAGTGTTAAAGATGACTGTCGGACGTGTAGTATAGATAAATGACATATATTGCATAGAATTCTGATCTGGCGCTAGCAGTTTTGCAGCTGTTAGTACCAGATCGGTGATCTGGTATTAAAATTAATGATAGCAGAATAGTGACAGAAACTGTCTATCTTTGTATCGTTTAAAGCTGAACTCAAAGTTGATTTGTATTTCTTGCAATAGTACAACTTTGTGGAGCCGCCTTTTGTTAGGTTATGTATTTGATTCAAGTTAATCTCCAAGGCATGCGGTATGCACATATTTCAAGTTTTGGGAAAATATCTGTAACTAGTACCATACATGTATTTCGGCTTTTGGTGTTAGTAATGCATTTAAATATGCCTTTGCTGTTATTACTTTTTATATGCTGTTGATGATCTGATGCTGTGAGCACATGAATGTCGTGTATTACAGATCAAATATTAACATCAATGACGTTCTCGGTGATTACTCGCTCACACTTGTTGATGTTCTCGACACTTTAGCTGTAAGAGCTTGACTCTGTCTCAAGGCCAAGGCCACACTGCTACCGTACTAGACCAAATTAAAACTAGTGACGTCACTTACTTACTTACAGAGC
>Ga0209363_1000625_pt1 | contig 14506 bp, 14 predicted proteins | sample WorMetexBAHAMAS3_FD_187385 | JGI IMG/M metagenome (GOLD analysis project Ga0209363, IMG submission 187385) | Marine gutless worms symbiont microbial communities from Max Planck institute for Marine Microbiology, Germany - Inanidrilus exumae... | ecosystem: Host-associated > Annelida > Digestive... | reverse complement strand
GTCTAAAAATGTAGCATTGAAGGCGTGCTACGTACGACCGTCGACCGCCGTAACATGCACGTTACGGACGTAATGTGCGATGATTGTAAGGCGCGCGTTACGACGATAACGCTCGCGTTACGGCCGCAGTGAGAATGCTACTTAACCAAGCAGACCCACAGTGTCCGGGCGAAAGTGACCGTGGGAAACTGGGAATGGAGAGAACCGCGAAATGCAAGCATGATGTACTCGTTACCTCTCCGCCGGTGTCATTCACTCATTTCCGACACCGCCCGCCCGACGTAGGACCACGCACGCCGCTGACCACACGCGGGCGCTGAGTAGCTCCCGTTTGGCGGCAGTTTATTTATGACTGGCGATTGCTAAAGCTGTCAGCCACTGTCCTGGACGACTGAAGCTGTTTGATGCAGCCAAGACGCGAGGTGCACACACACACACATCATGGCGGCATCAAGCAGTTTCAGCTGTTTGAGCATCGCCGGGAGTGGAGAGACGTGACGTGTGACAAATTAACTGTTGGTATCGAATTTCACACGACGCACTGCGGCTTATCAGATCGTCGTGGGTGGCCAGACGGTGCCGCGCCGCAGACCAGTGTCTGCCCAGTATTGGGCACGATCACTAAGAAAAGTATTAGGCAAATACCAATACCACCCAATACTGGCAAGTATTGGCCAATACCCAATACCCCAATACTGGTATCGTTCGAACCCTAAATGAAAGAGATGTATCATGTAGGCATCTTAACTGATCGCACTGACATATTAACACTGTTATAGTGCAGTTAGTGGTCAGGGTTACTGGTCAGGTTTGTAGTTTTACAGCTGTGATGTGGTGTCAATGAAAAATTAGTAATAGGGAATTTCTACAGTAGCCCCCGAATAGTTTATTAGAATCTGTTGATGAACTGTATGCGTTAATTAATTCAATATGTAAGAATTTTAACACTAAAATTTTTTTTGGTAATTTCAATTTTTCTCACATTGATTGAGCTCCACTACCAAATGTTATAAACCATTGCACTGCACGTAAAAAGTTTGTTGATATCATGCATAAAAACGTCTTAATTCAACAGGTCTTCTGCTTTTTCTTCTTGGCAATAATGCTCTCAACTTCAGTCAGTTGAAGACTCTGGAGCAGGTCCAGTCTGCAACTAGAGCAAGAGGAATGGATATTTCTCATTTGCTGGATTTAGTTATTACAGATGTTCAAGATATAATAGAGGATATTGACATCACTTGTCCGCTGGATAAAAGTGGCCATGCTGTATTAAAAATTAAACGCATATTAGACTCGCCTAAAGTGGATAATTACACAAATTAAATTACAGAAAAGGAAATTATGATAAATTGAGGGAAGGCTTAGATGTAGACTGGATCCACATGTTTAATAATTGTGATAGTGATGTTGACTGTATGTTGGATTGTTTGAAAAATACACTTCATTCAAATATACAAAAATACATACCGACTGTTAGCAACTTTCACCGGTGGAAAAAGGCTTCATTGAAATGCCCTTTTGACGGAAAAATAAGATGGTTAATACGAAAAAATCTAGTTTATGGAATAGATATATTGAAACTAGAAACCCCGATACTCACAAAGAGAATAAGCAAGTTTGTAATGAGGTCCGCAAGCAGACTCAGCTTATAGAAAAGAAAGAACAGTTTGAAGTTGCTAAACAGTGTAAAACTAATCCAAAAAAGTTTTGGAAGTACATTAATAGTAAGTCTGAATTACATACTAGAATTGTGATATTAAGAATGTGGGCTCGGACGGACTTATTGAGTAGCCAATGAAGATGAGGATAAAGGTGACATATTTGGAGAGTACTTTGCCCAGGTTTATACATAGGAACGCACAGTAGAGTTTTCTACACTTAAACATCAGTATTCAACTATTCCATGTGACAGTGATGTGAGCACGTAATTTTTAGCAATGAAATAATACTTGACAAGTTAAATGATTTACAGGTCAATAAATCACCACGTCCTGACTCACTGCATCCACGTATTTTTACCTGTGCGAGCTAGCTGTGCGCGTGTATATCTGTCTGTGTGTGTGTGTATATTAAATTCGAATAGGACGTTGTATGCGTTTTATCGAATGGTTATGTTGCCGATGACCTTGGTTGACCCCTAAGCATGTTAAACCACCCCAATTTATACATTTTGCGTTGCCTTAGGCATCTTCGTAATTGGCTATCGCAAAGACTGCAAATTTGATGTAAAGGTTGAATGTGCAAGTCACAGCCTACGGACGATAAACTGTCCTTGATTGGGGCATGGTCAGGTCATGTGACCCATTACAAAATTTTGGGGCTACAATCGTATCACTGGAACGGCCGAACCTAAAGTCGTCAAATTCTGTACACGAGTAGGCATTATCAATGCTATGCAACAGGATGACATATCACCAACAAAGGGGCGTGGTTATGGTCATGTGACGGTTTAAAAATTTTGCCATTAGGATGCAATGCGACGCGTTCGCTTATCAGCGACAGCTGTGCTACTTGTACATGAGGTTAGACACAAATTAACTACTCCATTGCGTATGCTGTTGGAAACTTCTTATAAAACAGGTACCCTACCCCGTGAATGGAAAGTTGCTAACACAGTACCTAGTAAGAAAGGTAATAAGACTGAATTAAATAACTATAGACCAGTTATAGGCTAGGGGATCTGTGTGACCCAAAACAAATTGCAATAAAAATAAATCATATACCAAATGAAAGCTTAAAACCTACTGTATAACATATCAAAAATCTAAGAAAATCAATTTTGTGGAACAACTTTTTTATAGTGACAAATATGCATGGTTCAGCGAAGTATGTGAGAGACATTATTGGTTTACCTGTTATATTTTATATACAATACAATACAATACAATGAATATTTCTAGAGCGCCGTGATGTCTATGCTAGGCGGGTACAGAGGCGCTTGGGGAGGTTACGTTACGTCCTACTTAAGAATCGAAAAGGCTAATGTGAACAGTGCGGTTTTCAGTCTTGATTTGTATGATACTTAGCAGTGTCAATTGACTTTACAATGTACATAGGCCTACTTCTTGTGAAACTAGGACAAACATACCAAATGTACATGTTCTTTAAATGTATATATCGTCCTGTAGACACGTTAGGAATCGTCCTCAGGCTCAGAATCAATGTCTGTAGGAGAATTAGCACACGCACACCTTTACACTCTGAGCATGCAGTGGAACAGGTTGTTCCATGCTTCCGACATGAACATCGTTGGGTAGTGCAGTCAGATGTGCAACTGCAACGAATCACTTCCAAGAACTTCTGAGGAGCATGTTGCAGATCGGTCATGATTGGCAGCAATTTTCCTGAACTGACTTTCCAGCTCCAGTCCACTGGAGGCATTTCAACGCCCAGCCATTCCTGGATCTGGTGGTACACTCTAAGGCTGTGACATTTCACTGACTCTGAAGTAGGAGGAAGTGTAGCAGGCTGAACTGGTGCTGAACTTGTAGCAACTTTCACTCACGCAGAATTTCTCATATCTTAGAATGTCGATACGATGGTTAGGGTTGTCATTGTACAGGGAAACCAGCACAGCTTCTCTCGAAGAGATGATGTTATCAATGTTCATCCCTTGACTTATGAATACCTTTGCCTGGTCTTGCAACCGGGTGTCAGATTGTATCTTGGAGTGGATAATTTCTTGCCCAAACCAAACACGCCAGAGGTGGTATCACAACCAAGAATGGCATGCAGGAAGAGAATATTGTCAGCGATTGTGCTTGGAAGAAGGGCTTGTAATCTGCTGATGTTCCAGCATCTGTTGTCCTTTTCACTCATCCTTCTGGGCTCGGGTTTGAAGAAGATGTCATGTCTGGTGTCCTTTGCATGATGAATCAGAAGCACAAGCAGGTTTGTGTCATCTCCCACCAGGACTGTTTCTTGTGTAGATGCTGATGTTACTGCAGTTTCTACAATGAGGGTGTCAGCGTCTCCTCTAGCTTGATGTATCTCACACCCTGCTCTTTCCAGCCTCTGGGATAACAAGGCAATAAACCGCTGTTAGTTTTGTTGGTTTGACAGGAACTCTTCCTTCTTTGCTTGCAATACCATGCTGGCATTGAAGTGCACTGTGACACCAATTGTGCCACCTGATCTTCTCGTGTGAGCACAGTCCTTGGTGCTGGGTGTTTCACTATAGCCGTCAAACACAACAATGGCCTTGCTGTGCTTTCTAGTGGCATATGAACTGTAGTGCTGTAGGATCTGGTCATATGTTGTTCCTCTAGTCCAAGGGAGGCGATGCAGGAGTGCTCCACCATCCAAGACATACCGAACATTTTCACCTGGTCCAGGAAGTTTTGCTGCCTCTGAACTCCACTGAGCATCTGCCAAACGTGACTTCGTGGTTGGTAGAAGGACATTAGCTGACTCAAATAGAGCTGAGGGATAGTGACAGAGGTCGTAGTTAAAGACATTCTGTAGCTCTCCACTCTTTGTGGTTGTACCAACTGCCACCAGCCTCTGAAAGAGTAGCTCTGGATCTACATGGACATGCTCATCCTGGATTTTGATAGTTAACTTTATGTCCTTTGTGACAGCTTGATCCTTCTTCCGGAATATGTACGAGCCGACTGGGTTTCCCTCCATGGAGGCCAAGAAATGCTGTCCAGTCCATTTAGACTCATACACATTGACAGATGGTGGTGCTGTGACTCTGGTTGCAATATTCCTCAGAGGTCTCACGGGTGAATGGACTTCTGTCAAAGAGATAGCACAGCACGTCATGCGTGTCTTGTGCATCCCATGCTACTCTAGTTGCTGTGGTCTCTTTATGCTGTTCATTTGTGCTGTACTTCACCGGGGTGAGTTGCTGCATGGAGCTGTTGATCCCTGCACAAGCTGGCGTAGACAGCACCCACAACAGGCGCTGGGTTTCAGAGAAGCCTCTGCCTCTGATTAAGTCACTGGTTGTCTGGAGGCTCCTCATTAAGCATTGCTCAGTGACTAGATCTGGGGATAAGCCAGACAAACAGCGATCAGATCTACGGATGACATGGAGGCCTTCTTTGAAGTGTTGGTGGATTTCAGGTTGCTGATGAGGTAGATGCGCCATCTTTGGCTCACTTTCCACAATCATGTGAGCTTATGCCAATTTCCTATTATTACGTCATTCGCCATGTAAAGAATAGGGACCTTAGTTTTGTTGATCGATGCCCAAGACAAATTAAGGTAATCATGTCTATACGGCATCGAGTGATTCGATATGATCGAATAGACGCATGTATTGATTTTTACGTATGAAAACAAGTCCCTCTAGAAACAACGTTCCACAAAATTAATTTTCTTAGATTTTTGATATGTTATAGATAGTGATGGCACGATATGGCCATGGGTGAAAACGATGGATATGATATGATACTGCACAAAATATCGCGATACGATACGATATACAGTCCCAAAACGCTCTGCCGTATGTAACGGTCAACAGTCCAAGATTAATGCAGCGTTCTCACTGACGCCTTCGCACGCGTTCACATGCATTAAAACGCCATCAACGGTCGACGGCATTCAGCATACACTGCACCACACTAGCACTACCATGTTGTGCAGTAAAAAGGCAGAAACTTGGGCCTGGTTAATGTTGAGTGCTAGCAGCAAAAGCATGGGAAAATAACACGGTGAAAACCTGATGCAGCGGCACATTGCGTTTTTGGGGTGCAAAAGATTGTGCGATTATATTCATGTACTACGGTAACCAGGATAGGAAAGATCTCCAAACATATGTAATGTATTAGTTTAACTAAGATTGTGTGCTTCAGTGCGGTACTATGTGGCTTCTCGTACACGACCACAGATGACATGTACAGAAACTGGTGAAATTTGAACATGTGGTTTTTGAGATAAGCAAGCTTATGTAAAATAGAGATGCTAATAGCAACACGTCGCACCCCTACAGCGGGAAAAATAAATAATGAAGCAAGAACAGTCAGTAAACCTTAAACTTTGTGCCATTGGACTTTGTTAGATCAAAGTTGGCATCTTTGTTTGGGATGGATCGAGCATCGCAGCACAGTGGCAACGAGTCTTTAACATACACAGCTCCAAAGGAACCGAAAAAAAGTACGTTTCTGTTATTGCTTGCAGATTGATTTATATTATATTACAGATTTCTGGCATGAAATAGCTGATTTTTGTTGCATAATTGTAAATTATAAGACATGACTGAGGTGGAAAGAAAATATGTGTTGAAGTTGAAGTTAGTGAAAGTAGGAGTAATTTGTGCATTTATAAGTGCAAATTTATGAATGTGTATATTTGTATGTTATCGAGGAGTCTGCAATGAGTCTGCAGTGTGTACAATGAATTATTGCTATCTGTTAGTTGCCAGTGAACAGAATAACTGATTACCCTGCCTGGCATCGCATGCCAAAGGGCTTATGTTTTTCTGATGTTACTTTCTTTTATCTTTTTAATGGTCTCCTTGGAGACCAATTATATCAAAATGTACCGGACCAGTCTCCACTAAATTTTCAGCATAGGTACATATATGGGTGGGTATGATCAATCCGGTCTTCTTTTGAAATCACTCAAGGGACATTGCTATGGTAACCGATTTTGGCGCGAATTGGAAAAAATTCTTCATTCTCTGTGCTGGAATTTCACAGCGGATGAGAGGATTGCAACTTAGATGTACACGGTAACACCATCGATGACCCGTCATTCGTTCGTTTGTTCGTTCTTTGCGGGCAGAGGTCCAGCCTACTCTGGACCCCAGCGCTGAGACCATATAGCGGTCCAGTGCGCTTGCCCAGGGAGAGGAAGGGAATTGATAGGTGTGTGCGATGTGTGTTAGCGACGTGCGGGGAAGGCAGGTTAAGTAGGAGTGAGCAGCTTGTCGGGTATTTCTATAGCGTGCCCCTTCTAGATGTGGCCTACTGTCTGGCTTAGCACTGACTGGCGCTGTGTATTACGCCAGCCAGCGGCCAGCCAAGTCTATTTACTTCGACTCACGTCGGCGCGGCAGGCAGACTTGACACTGCTAGATCAAGGTGTCTGCAACGGTCACAGTTTATAGAGGACACCGTCGAACCCTCTTTTTCCTGCCCGGGATTATCTCCCTGTTTATCATGTGCATAGGAATTATTAGAAATAATTCTTTGGTAGGCGGACACGCCCGGGCGGAGTCGAACCCTGGCCACTGAGCGCGTCACGCTCTACTGCACATGGCGGCCGAGTGCGTTAACCACTTGGCCACGAGCGCAGGTTTGAAGACTCGTCTACGACTGATAAAAATTTGGGGAACTTTGGCCCCCAACCTCTGCATTTTGCAGGCGCATTTGTGCCGGCCAAGCTACATGCTTCTCTTGGCCACACAGTTTTGTTTAATCATTTTCGCAAAAAATCGCAACATGGCGCCCGCAGTTGATGCAGATGCCAAGAGCTCGGTTAGCACTGGCGAGGCTGGGTGCCGGTCTGAGCTTTGCCATGCATCTAGTTTTGTAATGTTTTTCTTAACGTACGAACATGGTGACCAGTTACCTGACTATTTGCATAATCACCTGTTCACTACTGTCTGGTTAATAATCTGCTGCTATGTAATATTGCTTCTTTCTTATTTTAAGCAGACTTTTTACCGTGTGATGCTATTAGCACGATATATCTACGGCCCCATCTGTCTGTTCATCTGTATGTCCGCCATGTTCTATCAGAATGCTAAATGTATCATCATGCAAACAATCCTGCCGCTTGCTAGCCTAGCGACTCTATAGTTTTCTGCTGCCAGAGGTCTTGATGACGTTCCTAGGAGGTTGGGACTGTTGTAATCGAGATGTTAATGTATGTTTGTTATACAGATTCTGTTCCAGCAACACAGTCTGTGGCGCCAGCTGTTCTCGCTGCGGGTGCTGTGTTTGCTTACAAGTAGTAAGTAAAAAAATTTGACTTCTGACCAAGTCTCATTAGATTTCTGCTTAAACAAAAAGCAAAAGTGATAGATTTATTTTAGTTTCGACCTTTTTGTCAAAACCATTATAATTCTGTATTGAAATTTTAGTACTGCAACCAGTCATGATGACTGGGAAGATGATTTGGACATGTGGTATGTAATGATGTCACTTATTGACTCAAATGTGGTAAAAAAATGTAGATGTAAATAGACAAACATGTCCATGTGGTGGAATGGTGTTAACAGGGGATATGGATAGTTGGAGGGATGCATGGATTCAAAACAAGTCCAGAAGGAAATCTTGGAAGCAGCTGGCTAACCTAGGATTATGCATGAAGTGGTTGCTAATGTGGCATGTGCTTGGGTGTGGTCATTTATGGTAATGATTATTGTGTACTGTTTCACACTGACGACAGAGAGTTGTCTGATGTTTGATGATTTGTCATTAGCAGTCAAGTGTGTAGCTGACGTTGCATTTTTAGCGTTGATGACAAATATGCAAGTCAAGGCAAACTTGGTGCAGCTGTTATTGGCAATCATTCCACTTGTGATGTGAGTTCTTCTGTTTACGTATTTCTGTAAATTTTAGGTAGCTATTGTCTACTGCTACTACTACTTACAGTTATTATTTTACTGGTCTTCTTTAGTTTATTATTAGGGTGGACATTGACTAAAGTTCCGCTGCACACTAGGAATATAAAAAAACAAAAGCAAATTTTAAAAATAATAAAAATAAGAAATACAACTAAATAACATAATTCAAGAACTTACTATCAATTGAGATGTCTCAGACAGGCGGGGAGCACCTAGCCAGTCTTCCCAAATTACGGCTCGAGATAAAAGCCTATTGGCTTTATCTCATTGGCTAAAATGGCACTGGGGAAACTTCTTTGGCAATCGGGTCTGTGCATGATATAGAGTGACAACCTGTGTCATGCAGAGCTGAAAAGCTGAATGGTCTAGCGTGACCCAGAGAGTGGACCCAGTGTCATTCTATATATCTCATGTATCCTTCGTACATTTGTCCTGGGCTCAGCCCGACAGCTCTGTTGCCACCCTTGTTTGCCATCCGTGGTGGCGAGGGAGATTGATGTATAATTTTTTTAAAACATGGATGCATGTATTTCTTTAACAAACAAAAGAAAAAAACTGGTCATGAGAATGAGTCAAACGAACTGCAAAGCGTTTTTGTAACTCCATCTAACAAACTGCAAAGCTTTGTGACACAAACTATTCCAGGTTCGCCAAAATGTCTGATGGCCAAATCACAAGACGAAAATACTCCACTAACAAAGCGAAGTCCATTCAAATAATAATCATAATAAACACATTTGTATAGCGCCACAGGGTCGTAACTTCAGAGGCGCTTGGGCCAGGTAGTGTGTTAGTGATAAGTAGGAGTATGAGAGAAAGCCTGAGAAAAGAGATCAGTCTTTAGCCTAGATTTAAAAGAGGTTACATTGCTGGGAAGAACGTCTCCAAAATGACCTATTTTGTGTCGGGTGGGGCGTAAAACCTTAATGAATCAATGAATTCAGCTATGCTCAGCATGTCACTCAAGCAATAGAACTTGCCCAATAACTCCAAACTTGCCCCGTCACAATATCGACAGTAGTCCTAGCTGTACTAGCTGTTCGACCTGTGGAACATGTACACGCAAAAGACTTGCTTGCGGTAATCGTGCTACCATTTGTACCACTACACTTCTTGTGCACCCATTTCTGACAGTTCATAGACTGTATTGAGTTTGTATTTTGTGTCGGGTGGGACATAAAACTTAATCGATCAATCAGCTGGGTGCGTTCTATGTTGTGGTATATTTTTGTGGATGCATATTTGCTTTTGTTGTGTTTGATTTAGTCACTAAGTCAAGAGATTGGTAGGGATGAATGTCTCCGAATTTTGTGTTGGGTGGGACGTAAAACCTTAACTCAGTCAATCGATTAACGCAGTCAGTCAATTATTCATCATATTTTTCATATATTTCTTACATGTATCTTTGATTTCCTCTTCGCTCACAACCACCCTACCTGATGCTTCTTTCAAACAACGTTATACCCTGCCTTTCGACCATCTTCCTAACAGTTGGAAAATCTTTTTTGATTCTCATAATTGTTCAAATAAATTGCATCTTTTCTCTGCTTACTTTTTTTGCTAAGAATATACCTCTGTTTGCAGACTGTCTGCTGTCCTTATACGTCTCCCACGAGTTTTTTGACCTTTCTTTTCACCAGGTTCAATGGAGCATCTTCTTAACCTTTACTGCATCAGCGTTCTTATCATTCCAACACCATATTCCTTATGTGTACATGGTCCTTTTGAGTTGACTCTGCATTTTATTCTTGACTGTCCTCGTGTTGGTTGGGTCATCTGACCTGTAAAATCGTCTCCGAAATGACCTATAATGTGTCGAGTGGGACGTTAAACCCTACAATACCATACCATACCATACCATACCTTGTGTCTTTCACCTCCTGCCATTGCTCGTTAACGTGGAGTTCTTGTCATTTTTTTCTTTTACTCTTTTCTCAGACAATATGCATTTATTTCATGCATATCTTTTTATCCGTCATAATCATAATCATAATCGCATTTATGTAGCGCCATTATGCGGAGGCTTCAAAGGCTTCAATCTCCATATGTGCATCCTCGGTTCTGACTTCTTGCAGTGTCTCTGTAATTACTCATTCATATGTCCGTTAGTGCTAATTTGTGTTTTGCCGCACATTCTTCACTTGGTATTACCTTTATATTTCAAACCTTAGTTTTGTCACTCTGTCTCACAAGGATATAATTCACAGGGCCAGGTGCATATGACACTAACTTTGCTTTCTGAATCAGTGAAGAAATGTTTCACCTGTGTGAGCACTTAATCAGTGAAGTGAAGACATCTCACCTGTGTGAGCATTGAGTCAGTGAAGAAATGTCTTACCTGTATAAGCTCTGAATTAGTGAAATACATGGCATTAAAGAGTTGTTGTGACTGGCTATTGTTTTCGTTTTTTTGCAGTACAAAGTATTGCTTTACTACACAAAGGAAAAGCCGATTGCATTTGCAAAAATTAGTCCGAGCTTTTTTTTTGTGGTAAGTAAATAACATTGCTGAAGTTTGCAAGAACATTACTGTCTTAATAATTGCATATTTCACCTGAACTGTTGATTATTAAGTTAAAAATTAATGGATTTACATAATGAAATGATTCATATTGATTTGCGTAATTAAATGATTAAATGGTGAAACTTGAACTTCGATTTAACTCACAAAGTTATATATAGTTGTTAACTTCTAATTTTGTCAGATGTTGTATGAGTAGCATATCTGTGATGTTGTGTTGTCATAGTGCAATGTCCACATATTCTGATGATACATGACTGGTTTGTCATGAACCTTGTATTGATCTGTATGTTTGTAGGTTCAGCCAAACAGCTATGCATCATTTTATGATGAAACACGACAAAGCTGGTCATTAATGTTTGAATCAGAGTCCAGCCTGATACAGTTTGCTAAGCAGGTAATTATGACATCACAGCCCGTGTGTTAGGTGCATGCTGAACCTGCCTTGTGTCCACCTTTGTCTACTTTGTGAGATCAGTTTAGAATATAATAGGAAAAAATGAAAAAGAAAAGAACTCATCAGGAGATGAGATAGCGAACGTGAAGTTTTTATGATGGTATCGCACAAGTACTTCAAAATATCAAAAAAGGAACCTACTTTGTTTAACAGATTAGATGATAGCTAGGCAAGTACTGTGCATTAAGTCTTGAATTTATGAATCTGCTAGGAATTTCCACCTTGCAGTTGTAGAATATTTATACTGTGGGCGTTGCACAGTCCCGCTGCAGATGTTTAGTACTAGATATAGTAATCGTAAATTATCACCACTTTTATGCAATGCAACTTGGAAACTGCCAAATTTGGTAAAATAATGCAAAATAAGGGCCATTTTGCCGTTTAAGGTCATACAAGGTCACCGATTTTGGTACCAATTGAAAGCTCATATATGACTTCCTATCAGTGATTAGTACTAACTTACATCCTATCTTGCACCGGTTCTAAGATATGGATTCAGAAATCTCCAAAATCGCTATATTTGGCTACCCCTCTTGCATTTAAACTCCCCGACGGAGGGTTTTCCCTGGGACGATCTCTGTAAAATTTTCCGTGGATGTCAACGGATGGCCAAGGTATCAAATGGTGAAGGAACATTGTTGACAATTTCAATCAGCTGAGTAGGGCGCACGAACTTTACAGACAACAGACAGACGACAGACGGACCGGCGATTGCATATAGCAAACGTGAACGTGAGTTCACGTTTACTAAAAACTGATGAGCCAGGAAAATTGAAAAGACAAAAGAGTCACATGTCGATGAGGACAAACCAGTTGTTACCAGCAGCAGGAGGCATTCAAAGAGAATACCGACACTAGTGTATATCAATAGTGCCAGTATTTTCAATAGAAGTAAATGGTAACATATTCTCAGCCACAGAATTATTGTATTGTAAATTTGCACACCAAATAACAGTTTGATGTATGACATGTCAGTTGTTACAGGTGGGTGTATGCTCTATCATGTTTATGTTTTTGCATATTTTAGTAACAACTACAGTAATACTGATAGCAATAGTAGCTTGATGTGGTAAATTTACATGGTTCATGAACACGCTGTTTCACTTACTGAAAACTGTTAGCCAAGATAACGTGATGCACGTTGATTTTGACTCAATAGGTGGCTCTGTCAAAGGCCAACAGTGAGTCTGGGGGCGTGGCCAAGCTGGAGTCGCTAATTACACAAGATCTCTGCCCTGGTGAAGGTGGTACTCTGGAACTTGGCGACTCTGTCGAGATAAAGTTTACCAGCTGGCTGGTTACAGACCATACAATTGGCGCTGTAAGTTGTTTTATTGATTCAAGATAAAGATGATATCTTCAAGATAGTTTTAAAGATACTTTTTGAAGATAATTTTACGTTTACCCATACACTTATATTCATATCAAGCAAGCTGTAGTGATACAAAGCTACTTTCTAAGGTAGAATGTTATGTATTTAAATAAATTACTTTTTGGTTACTTCGCTTGTGGGAGCGGTTGTGAAGTATCATGATAGTACATCTCCATGTCTGTCTGTCTGTCTGTCTGTCTGTCTGTCTGTCTGTCTGTCTGTCTGTCTGTCTGTCTGCAGTCTGTGAGCATGCCTCTGGAACCACCCACGTGATTTGCCAATTTGTAGTGCATGTTGCCTGTGGCCGTGGCTTTGTCCTGCTCTGGCATTGTTGCGATGCGTTTTGTACTTCCGTTTTGCACAGTGCGGGCGAAGTCTGATATTTACGATTGCCTTGTTGTAAATGTAAGTTAAGTTGTTTTGGTTAGATTTTTTAATGTTATGCCCAAATTTTCAATACTCAATAGAACTTGTGTAATCCCAAACTTAGCCTGAGTTAATTCAAGTCAGTTACCTCTAAGAGAAATCTATGTGCATTTTTCAAAACAAGATATGTAAACTGCAAGATTGACAGTGTTTTTGTTTTAAATTTGAGACCTTCTTTGTCTGTACTTTGATTTAACCTGGTAATTTGCATGTTAGCTAATTTTGGTTTATTTACCTGAGAGATAATAATAAGTTTAAAGTCACTGTGCATGTAAATTTATGTATGCAACTTAAGTTTTGATATATGCCATTTTGTCTATACTGAGCATGCTATAAGTGTTGGTTTTATTAACTGATAATGCCTTTGCCATCCTACAGTGTCGGCAAAGGCATTATCTTTTTAGGCTGTCTCATTGTTCCATTCGTCCATCTGTTCGTTTGTTCATTTGTCTGGTCAGATATTGTTACCACGATATCTCATGAATGGCTTTAATTATTTTGATAAAACGTATATACGGAATATTTGCTAGCGCCAACAGATGACCTGATTAGATTCTGGAGGTCAAAGGTCAAGGTCTCACCTTGGTTCATGTATATGGTGGTAAAGGCATCCATGTTGATGCCGGGGCAGCAAAGAGTCCATCGTTTAGTTGTCTGATAGATGTTGAATGTTTACGTTCTAGCATTTGAGAGCCGACAAGAAGTCATTTTTTTGGACGAAGAAAGGATGAAAATTCAGTCTGTGATTCCTTGACTGGCATCACGAAGAACATCCAGCCGTGAAAAAACTTAAACCATCCAGCTATTACAGTCAAAGGAGCAACTGGGCTAAAACAAATTTACCTGAAAATAACCATTGAGCTACTGTGTGCGTGCATGTGTGTGTATGTGAGTGTGTGTGTGTGTCTGTGACAGATGGTAGAAGGTAATACTTCAGCTGATAAACCATTGCGGTTTCGTCTCGGCCGCAGTAAAACAATGAAGGTGAAATGTTTGTTTATCAACATATGAGTTTCTCACTGTGATAAATAATGGTTTTTCACCACCACTACTTCTGTTGTCTGTTGTCGTGTATTGTGTTAGGTGTTAGTACATACCACTCCAAGTGTTTGCATGAACACCCTTGTCTTCTCAGTGAGCTGTGATATGCTGAGCGCAACTTTAAACCCACTTATTCGCTTAGTACCTTCCTTTATTGCCACTAGGTAG
>Ga0209363_1000623_pt1 | contig 14520 bp, 7 predicted proteins | sample WorMetexBAHAMAS3_FD_187385 | JGI IMG/M metagenome (GOLD analysis project Ga0209363, IMG submission 187385) | Marine gutless worms symbiont microbial communities from Max Planck institute for Marine Microbiology, Germany - Inanidrilus exumae... | ecosystem: Host-associated > Annelida > Digestive... | reverse complement strand
CCTATATAATGAGCAGTTCGTACACGGTCGACTGGATTGGGTTTTGATCTTGTTTGGCTTAGCTGTCTTCCGAACGCCTCTGTGTCTTTGGTGTACTTGGTGCTATATGTAGAAAAAATTTTTGATTACATCCCTTTCTTTACCTTTTAGTCTGCTGAGCCTGTTGGATTGGCCCTTGACCTGGAAGTATATCATCCTTCAGTGCTATTACACTGTCGGTTTGGTCATCTGACCTGTAAAATCGTCTCCGAAATGACCTATAATGTGTCGAGTGGGACGTTAAACCCTACAATACTGCGTTGGGCCGGGGTACCCCCTTTCTGCCTTTGCTCTTCCCTTGTCCATTCACTTTCTCATCTTTTGCTCTTTATTACTTTTTCCCTATTTCCTTTTCTCATTCACTTTACTTATTTTCTACTATTGTCCATCCGATCCCTTTCTACCAGAATCGTCCCACTCCGTTTCCAGGCGTGAGGTCGTAGGAGGCGACCGAACCTTGTTTAGTTTGTTTTGTTTATGATTGTGTTATCCGTATTGCTTAGTTAAGATTTTTTCTGGTGTTTTGTTGTATTTGGTTTAGTTTAGTCTTGCGGTGTGATAGTTGTCTTTCCCTGTTGTCGGCGCTGGCATAATAATTTAAATGAGCCCCCTTTGGGTGGCTGCTGAACAAAAAGGCGGCCAGGATTGAAGTTAATATATCGCTGGCCTTCCTTCACTGGATAGGGATAGCTCTCCACCTCTATCCTTTTGTCTCTAATATAGCCATATTTGTGCTGAAAGGGGACGTTAAACTCCAACTAACTAACTGTCGTGAAATTAAAGATTCTTTGTTGACAGGTAACATGTCATATGTTTTCATTGTTATTAAAGATGATTATGATAAGTTAACTCTTGCTGCATGTCTGTTTAACTGGTTTTCTTTACTGAAGGTACTGCCACAAATTAGAACCGTTGAAGATATTTGGACCAGGACTGCAGAATTTTTATGCTTTTGCTACCAGAAAGTGTCGGCAAAGTCATGTGTTTTCGGGCTGTCCGTCCACTGCATTTGTTCATTTGTCCGAACCGATCTTGTTACCACGATATCTCATGAATGGCTTGAGCAATCTCATTGAAACTGACGGGGAATGTTTATTAGCCCCTACTGATGACCTGGTTAGATTCTGGAGTCAAAGGTCGAGGTCACAGCAGGCCATAGAGGTGTCGAAGGCATGCACGTCGACGCTGGGGCATTGATGTCCATCTTCTAGTTTGATGCAGACCAGATGCATTTCCTGTCACCCGACCAGCACTGTCACCAAAGCACTGAGAAGAATTCACGGGACTGGAATTCACAGGACCGGCACCTTACCAGGACAAATCACCCACTGGCCTCTTACTTTACTGATCAACCAGGCACCAAGTGGCTTCTGAAGGAAGGGACGCTGCTGTCTGACGCCAGTACGTTGCGGATTACTGCGGTTAGTGCTGTGTGTATCAGACACTGGGCAGTCGACGTTGAGTGCGGGAACGGTGAGTCCGGCATGGAACATAACTCGACATGTTCACTGTTTTCAGTCGTTGTCACCCTGTCAGACGAAGGACTTGATCAACTCTGTGCAGTACGTCTCGTCGTCTTCGCAGTATTTTTTTGTAAATTTACTGTGCACTTTTACAGCGACGATTATTTAGCCCACCTAGCCTGCCTCTGAGCTGGTGTTACTTTCTTTTTTAATGGTTGCTTTGGAGACCAGTTATTTCAAATGTTTGGACTGATCTTCACCAAATTGTCAGCATAAGTACACATATGGGTGGACATGATCAATCTGACATCCTTTCTGTGGTCACTCAATGCACATTGCTATGGTAATTTATTCTTTGGCGCCAATCGTTGAAAATTGGAATGCCCACCTTCATTCTGTGCGCTGGCATTTCACAACGGATGAGAGGATCGCAACATGTATTGTATGTATGCATTAGCACCGCCGATGACCCCTCTACGTCACATAAAAATTTGGGTTAACTTAAGGTTTAGTAGCCCCGGAGTTTTACATTTTAAATGTGCATTTTTGCCGGGCGGGCTACATGCTGGGTTTTTCCATGCATTTCTAGTTTTGACTGTTACTGCTGACAGCGCTGTCAGTTTTCAGTTTATTCGGCCTTTTTCCCTAGTTACTTCACACTGGCCTTTTACTTTCCAAACAGGAAGCTTTCAGGACAATAAATTGAGCGTGTTTTTCAGAGACCGGATGCCATTTCTAACACTGTCATTGCACTGATGGGAATTTGACGCACTGACTTCAGCCGGATAAAATCAGCATTTTCATCCTTTTGTGATCCATCAGCAGCTGACTGCTGATTTAAGGGACGTAGCACTGTTTGAATGCTGGTTGTTGTCAGTACCAGTGAAACGTGTGTGTTGTTAATATTAAATTATTGAGTGTGCTGTTGTTCTTGTGCAGGTGGTTGAAGCTGTCTTTCAGTTCCTGTCAATTCTGCGCTGTGCCGGTCCTCAGAAGTACATCTACGATGAGATCAAGACGATTGAGGAAAATGAGTTTAGGTTTCAAGAACCGGTCAGTTTTGTAGTGAAAGCATTGCCGCTTACGTTGGTTTAGTGATGAAAATAGATTCATTCCATATTTACCTCCCCACTGAAGGTGATGGAACGTTATGTTTTTGCCGGCGTCTGTCTCGACTGAGCCCTTCTAGTTTGGTTTTGTTTTTGATGGCAAACCTGACGTAGCATTTAGTTCCAGTTTTGTTTTGGTTACTTTCACAAATGTTATTAACCTCAGCGAGCCAATTGTGCGTCCATCTTGGTAAGTTTGTTGTGATAATTTTACTCAGTGCAATGATTAATACAAAGCGGCTCTCTCCAGCTGATTTTGCAGCGAGTCTTTTGTGGGCTTGGCTGATGGTGCATAGTAACTCCATTTCACTAGGCCAAGTGTTGTTGCTTATTTGGCATTACAGTCGTGTCGGTGGTCCAGCCGTCTTGGACACAACAATACGTTTCCAAGGCTTTACTCGTATATGTAAAACTGTGTAAAAGAGTGGTAGATAGCAGAACTGGCAAACGTGATGGTAACTTGAGTGTTTGTATCTGGCTAGTGTGACAGTGACCTGACTGTCACCGTTGTGGATGGCACAGGATGACTCTCATCTGGCTAGTGTGGCAGCAACTTGAGTGTCAGGTTTATCTGTGTTGCAGGACGATGACTAGTGTGACAGTAACTTGAGTTACTTTTGTCGGCGTTGTAAGATGACTGTCAACTGGTGAGTGTGACAGTGACTTGAGTGCTGGTGTTGTCCGTGTTGTAGGGTGACCCTCAGGACAATGTAGAGCAGCTGTGTGTCGACATGCAGCATTTTGCCGTGCAACATTACATCACTGGAAGCCAGCTCATGCTAGAATACAATGAAGAGGTGGAGCTTTATTTTGGATGTCTTACTTTTGACTGACTGTGTAATCTCCGAGGCACACTTTGCCACAGGAGACTCATAGTGTTACTGGCCCGCCTACACATAGTGTAGGGGCAGACTGGTAATGGTCGCTGGCGTCTGTCGTCGTCGTCTGTAACATTATGGCAAGCCTACAGGCGGCTTCACACGCACAGGTCAGGCCATGACGTCATGCCGCCTCCAGTCTAATTATAGCTCCATGGTAACACTGCAAGGCGGGCCAGTAGTGTTACGTTCCGTTAGGGCGACACCTTGTTAATTTAGATGTATTACTGTATTCTGTGTATTCTGTATTACTGTATTCTGTGTGAGGCTGACTGAGCTGTTGGAGTTTCAAGTACGTGTTCTATACTTGAGTGAAAAGGTGCAACTACATTTTTGCCCGTAGTAACTTATCGTATGCTAACTGATTTTTAAAATTCTTCTCTGTCACAGACTTGGCACTTAGTTCTTGAGCACGATTATTTTTGAACACAGAATTGAGTTTTGGATGTGGTCAGATCTTTACCAAGCACTCTACTGCAAACTTTCTGCTGAATCTGCCAGTGAAAGAATCTAGAAATTGGTCACATTTGGCAAACTACTATCGTCATCGTCATTATTATCACATAGTTCGCTGGAACTGTTGCATGACCCCAGAATGACCCCACTGCATGGCACTTCTCCACAGATTAGCAGATGTCTGGTCAAATCTGATGGAGCCATTTGGAGAACGTTTCCAGCTATGGTAGGGAGCCATCTAAGTGAAATGTCAATTTGACATCAGAGTGCACCTTTTTGACTTACATTGTAGATGTGTTGCTGCGGAAAGTATAATGTTTCAGTCTGGCGTCCGTCGGTCCCATCTTTTTTTCTAACATTGATAAGGCATGCAACATTTTTTTTCATAGCCTTAATACTTTAATAGTTTAGGCACGCGGCTTATACTCAACGTGATTCACCAGGGGGCAGCACATGATGCGGCCAGCATACATTTCCATCTGAGTATTAGGAGGACAGACATACTTGTTCTTATTGGTATTTATGTTTTGGTATGTCTGTGTGTATCTCTTATTTTTTTTCAGCCACTGAATCAGTTCTGATGAGACTTTGGCAGGTGATAAATCTCTGTGCGTTACTGTGTTTGTTTTATTACATTGATTTCAGGTGATACGATCGTGCACAGAGTTGTTGACACCCGATCGGGCAAACGTGATGGTGTTGTCCAAACGCCATGCGGAGCCTGGTTTCTGTAATCGTAGAGAGAAGTGGTTCAAAACTCGATACAAGGTGGAAGGTTAGTTCAGCCTATGCTGATGAATGTGATTTTATTTTATCACCAAGTCATTTACAGCATTGATAATTACATGCTGTCATGTAGTTCACTGTAAAAGTAAGTAAGTAAGTTAATTTATACAGTGCAGTTATATTGTCAAGAACCTTTAACACGCTGAATGCACTAGTATCGAGCGAACAGGTGTGTATTAAGCAAACGTCTGAAACAGTCTGCACTGATGGTCAGTTCCTGGATGAAATCTGGGAGAGAGTTCCAGACTGTGCAGCCAGCAACTGAAAAGGCCTGACGGATGTAAGCGGAGGCAGACAGGTCACAATAGCTGCCTTGATGACCTTGACATTTGTCATGTGACCTTTATATTTACATTTTGGTCCTTATCGAGCATTATAGTTTGGTAGCAGTGTCTTGGCCTCATCCTGTATTTAGCCACCACCGGACTCTGATGAAAGGAGCGCTGGTCCCTTTACGCTTTCTGATGCCAGAACCATTCCGAGCACATTTACTAATACACTAAAATGCATGTAACTGTCTAACCATTTGTTGTAGACATTCCAGAAGACTGGATGAAGAAATGGTTGGGTATGTATGCTTTGATATTTATGTAAATTTGCCAGACATTTGCAAATTTTGTTGTGTGAGTTATGTGTGTAAACTGTATCAAAGTCTATAATTTAGTTGCATTATGTAATTCTTTATTTTGTACATCAGTGACATTTGCTCACTATACAATATTTGCAGCTGACAACATCACCGCATTCAGACAACCCCTAAAACGTTTTTGTCCGATGCTGCTTTCAATATAGATTGGCTGCTAATATGTTAACAGTTGTAGTACACGTTCGGACACTTTTGTAAGAGTGCACTGACAGTGTTTCGTCAGCATTAATATTAAAGCATTGTGCCTTTTTCATTCATTTTATTCACCAATACAAGCAGTATTATTTGATGCCATCCAACCTGCAGTGATGCCGCTCGCTGTGCAGCTAGCTATGTGTGACTCAGTTACTTGTTCCACTTACGGATTAAATGCATGGGCGATCCGTCATCAACACATGCCATATCTGAGTGCATTAGACATTAATCATATACAAGCACTATGGTAATCTATGCTTACATATTTTATTCTATGCAGTCTTTACAACACGTCCGAGGCTGCGTCTAGTCCATTCTGTAATGATGTCAGTCAATTGCCTTCCACTGTGTTACACAATCAGTGTACGTCAGTCATTACAGCACGTTCCTAAGGAGTGATTATTATGCAACAGATCTGTCCAAAAACTATAATATTGCATGCGTGGTACATTGTGTAGCAGTTGCTTGCAATATGGTCGAGACTTGTTCGTTGGCTTAGAATTACTTACTTACCTAGTTTTGTTCTGTTTTTGTTAATTTTAAGGTCCAGACTGCAACCCTCATCTACATCTTCCAGAACCGAATCCTTACATTGGTAACTACATTTCTGTTTAATTTGTCTTATATTTGACACACATACCATGTTGTTGTATGTTAACAGCTGCCAGTATAAGATGCTGGTGATATGCATCAGAGATTGGATGCAGTACTGGTTCCCTAGCAACATCACTTCAGAAAACGTATCTGTAGTATTATGTTTGTAGTGTGCCTCTTAGTTCTGTTGAAGCATTTGTTTTATTACAAATATAGTGCATTTGCATTCCAGTGATATTATGACTGATGCTTCTGTTGATGTTGTGTCGATTTGGATGGTAAATAGCAAGCATTTTGTTTCTGCCACATGAGCAGTAGTCCAAAATTGCAAAAAAAAATAAATTGAGGTCAGCCAGAACTAGCATTTGTCTGTTTTGTTCACAAAAATATTAGATGGAACCAAAGTGTCATGTTGTTGCAAATTTTCTGGCAAATAATTAGTTCATCAGTTTTACTTTCATTCGAAAGATCACAAGATTCGTATACGTGTGTTGTATGCAGCTTACTACTTTGAAATGAAGCCAGCAGACAGGGACGACTGTGCAAAGGTAGACAGTGATGATGATGATTTTGTTGATACAATGGCCGATATACGTGTGTAATGCACAGCATCTAAACTGCTTGAAATTTGTCGTATTTTCTTGTGATGGACTGCTGCATACGTTACTGATGGGACAATAGTGTGATTGTGATATTTGTTTAATTTTTATCAGTGAAACAAAGCAGTACTGAAATTTTGAAATTTCTATGTTGGTAAATTTGTTGGAAATCTGTCCAGATGCACTCCTTAGCCATCAGTTAACATGGTGTTGTTGTCATGACGATGGGTCATGGGAAGCTTGATGCAACCTTAACTCAGACTTTTGCGTATTTGTCTGTTATTCTCAATGATACTCAAATTAGGCTCCGCTGATAACAGCCTGTTGTAGAAGCTAGCATTGTAGCACTTAAGTAGAATTTCATGTATTAGTTACAGTGATTGTAGTCACAGAACTGGAACTTTTCTCAGGTACAAAATAGAAAGGAACATTTATTATGGGCATATACTCAGATCTCAAGAAGACACACTAGATGGACATAATAATTGGAACTCCAAGAAGTAGTGATATACCCAGACCCAGAAGAAGACAGGTAAGTGTGTATAGGTTTTTAGTTAACGAAGGAAGAAGTGAGAAAGACTGATCAGTCAGTGTTGAGATCTCAGAGGAAGCAGAGAGTCGAATGTATGCAAAGCATAATTATTTTACTGGCCTTTTTCATGTTGGTATAGACAGTGGTTGATCAAATGATCACAGATTGTAATAGCCATTTTGAAGTTACAGTCTTTGAGAACTGTCATGTTTTTTGACAGTTTCCATAGTGATCTGAAAACTGTTCTCAGTCTACTAGCATATACAGCGCATTTGAGGCTTGCAATTATGATTTATGCACTATATAAGTCTGCTATTGGCATTGGCATTGTAAACTGTTTGAGTGATAGTTTTACCAGCCAGATACCAATCCTTATACCTTAAGCTGTAAATTTTTCATGGCAAAAATGTGGTTAGTTCATGGCCAAAAACACAAAGTTAATGACGAATTTGCAGTCACAGTTATAGCAGTATTAACGCGTCAAGTACGGGTTTTATGTGTGAATATAAAATACTGTTTTGCTTAGTCTATTAGTAACAAACAGTAACTGGACAGAAATCGAATGAACAGTGAGTTACTCACGATGGTCCTTTGCATCAAATCGGTCACTGATTGCACACGAGTTGCTAAGCCACGCAATGTCTTATTTCGTCAGTGATGGTATGTAAGCCAACAATTGCATTTCTGTGATATTGACAGATAGTATGGTAAAATAGTAAAATGCTTGTGGTAGAACACCAAGATTTTGCAGTAATGGACCAAATTTGCAACTTTTGCGAATCGCGCTATGGCCGCAGAAAATGTACAGCATTATTGATGCTCTGTTAACACTGTCAGATCAGAGCTCAACGCTGTTGGTGAATAAGTAGATGAACGTGTATTGTATAAATGTGTTTATGGTGTCGATGCAGCATCCGGTGGTGATATATGACTCTGCCTTGTGTCGCTTGTGGTACAAGAAGGACAGCAAGTTTAACGTTCCTCGAGGTTAACTTATTTCTTCGTATTTGAATATCTTACAGCAGCGACTGTTAATGTTTTGTGATCAGGATTCGTAGCAGACCCCAGAAAACTTACTTATTTATGATTGCCAACTATTCAGTGCCAGTTAAGTGAGGAAATGAGTAGCAGGAGACAGTGGTGATTGGAAAGATGGAGACACATCAGGAGCAGTTTTGAGATCCATAATGAGTAAATGTAATTAGATGGAATTGTGCATCTCATTGTCACATAATTTACTTGGTTATTGTTATTTGTTTGCAGCATATACATGTTTGTACCTGCGTGTTCCAATGGTCTCCAAAAGTGCTCGCAAGTATCTAATTGCTTTCTATTGTGTTAATTGATCATACTATGTGTGTTTTTGTTTGCAATGGGGAACATTGCTGCTGAGATTCTGTTTTTCCTTGGTCATTTTTTTTCGTAGGTTTCTAGGTTTCTTGTTCTGTCTTTAAGCAATATTACTGGAGTAATTATAGCTGAATTTTTGTGAAGTTTTTTGGAAGGAGTAGATGTTGCAAAAGAAACAACTGATTGATTTTCGATTACTCTGTTTTGTGAAGAACATGAAATTAGTATGTATTGCAATGATGAAAGACGTTGCAGAAATCAGGATATGGGATAACAGCTGATGTTACGCACATCTGTTTTATCGGGCATTTTCCAACTGCTTAGTTAGTACTCCTTGGTTTTCTTCAACCACTTGTTATGGAAGAGAATCTTTGAAGATAAATGGCACATGATTTTCACAGGTCATATACACTTGTGTTAAACCAACAGTGTCAAAGCACTGACAGAAACTCAAAGCACAGACCCCAAACAGTGGCTTGGCCTCATCCTTTTGTCATACGTCCGCTGCCGGAGCCATAACGGAAGGGCATTGCTGCCTTCATACCGGCTGTTTGATGCCAATATTCTCAGCAACACGATGTAGGAAATCCTGTGGGGAAACTGCATTGTGTAGTTAGTCTTGGTACATTCTGACTACTTTCTAGTTAACTTCGTGTCATATGATGTAGAGTACCATGTATTAGGGCTATACCAAATATAAATAAATTGCTGTTTGGCTGACAGCAACTAATGCATTTGGATTAGGGAGCAGATGTTAGAATATACTTATTTCATCTAAATCTACTGTTATTGTTATATTTTGATTTTTCAGTTATCTTACCCTAAGAATTATTACTTATTAAGTTTTAATATTTTTAATATAGTTCTACCTTAAAGGCACAATATGACCTACCAGCTAGCATTAAACTCCAACCAATCTTAGAATTCTGCTGAATGTTGTTCCTACACCATCTCTGTACTGTTAATTAATATCACAAGTTGTCGGAATATGTTGCAGCATGTGCCTGACGGATTTGTATGTTAAACTCATCAATCATAACATTGCTCTTGTCACGTATGATGCGGAAATAGCTGGACTCAGGTTTGCCTGATTTTGTTGTCACCTTTCACTGTAGCTACAGACACAGTTAAGATGATGAGGTGATGTTCTGTGTTTGTTTTCTGCCCTATATATCTGAACTAAAGCATATAATAAGAAGAACATCAGTGAGATAATCACTGAAAAATGTCACAGAAGATTTTTTTACATTGTCTCACGTTACCCTATTGAGTGTGTTTGTAGATGAGATGTTATGATGTTAGCGTGCACTCTGCAGCTGACTGACATGGCTGCTGTATGCTCTGTAGTACTATCACCTCTTGTTTACTTGGAAAAAATGGCAGTTTGGCCATTTTCCAGTGAAACTAGGTCCGCTGGTTCCATCTCCGTTTTTTCTCCTTTCATGCCCGAAGACAACTTTAGAAGGTAAATGGCATGTAGGTTTCATACAGGCCGGATGTTTTTTCCTGTCTCGCAGCCAGTGTCGTCAAAACACAGCAGAAAAACTGAGAATAAGGTGGTGACTAAGGAAACAGTAAACTGCTTTAAGTCTGCTTAATGCATAATGGTAGAGGAGTTTATTATTCGACTCCGTCTGTAATGTTTTTGTCCTCTATAACGGGGGCGCGCGTATTGCATTCCATTACTGGGGGGATTCTGAAAAACTTTGAACTCGAATAGCGTCGACATTTCGAGGCGTAGGTCGACCAAACTTACACACGACGTAGACCCCTCGGACCACTACCTGACGATGACGTCACTTGATCACGCCCACTTCCGGTTTCGATTTCCCGGCCGTTTACATTTTTCGTTTTTCGTTAATTACTCTCTGACCCCTGATGATATTTACGAAATTCGTTCGGGGCCTTGTGGGCGTAGGGGGTCCCCAAAAATTACGAGGGATAAACTTGGACATTTGCCCCCCGCAGGGGGGCCAGACCCCCGAACCGAAATTTTACTTTTCGGGATCGTAACTTTTTTTGCACCATCAGAATTTCGAGTTACCTCCTTAATCACTAATTTTGTATCTGTTTTTATATCTTCGTAGTGGGTGGAGATAGAGACTTCAAATTTGGTAGGCAGGTTGATAGTAGCAAGTTCTATCTCGAGGATGACAAATCATCCCTGAAAGGGGCGTGGTCAGGTCACATGAACCGTTTAAATTTTGGTGTGCACCAACCATATCTCTGCAAGGGCTAAAGCTAAATTTGTCAAATTTTGTACAAAGGGTAGACTATGTCATATCCCAGCCTAAGGATGACAGACCACCACTAAACGGGCGTGGTCAGGGTCATGTGACCCATTTTTCAATTTTGACACTTGCAATCATATCTCCGGAACAACTGAAGTGACAGTCGCAAAATTTTATATGCAGGTAGAATTATCAAGTGCTTGGCTTTTGATGACAAACTACTCCCTAATGGGCGTGGTCAGAGTCACATGTCTCCTTTTTTCATTTTGCCGCAATTATATCTTTGGAACCAGTGAAGCTGTGCATTTCAAATTTCGTGTGCTCACTGATGATACATGAGGAGTACTAGTGCATGCATGATATGTTACCCCCGAAAGGGATGTGTGAGGTGTCACGTGACCTCCTTACATTTTTGGAAACAAGTGATAATATTTTGTTAATGGTGCAAGATAGGGACATTGTTGCAATGGCATACTAGTAGGAACTCGTATGTGGCCTATTGAATGGCACCATTGCCATTGCCCTTGAATCACCTTGAAGGCCACGTTTGCTGTTGGAAACCTTTCTAACTCTCATACCTTGTTAAATAGCACAAATTTACTAACATAGCGCATTGCACTGTCCCTCTGCAGTAGCAGAGCTTCTTTTTGTTGAAAGAGACTGTTTGTCCATGTTCAGTGAAACAATTGTGTATTGATGACTCCAGATTTGTTACAGGCCATATATATTTCTGAGTACAAATTTGTCAGTTTCTGAGCATATATTACCTTTGGCTTGTTGTCATTTCTAATTGCTTTTATCACAATACATCACGGCTGAAAGTAAGAGTAATTTATAAATTACGGTTACTAATCTGCACTGTATTTTGCAGTAATGAAGTTAAAGTATTCGATGATGGCATTGTTTTGAAACTTGGTGGATTCAATGACAAATTACCGGTATGTATCCACATGCAATAAGCATGTATTTTACAACACTATTTTATTTTCTTTTTTGTTATATCTGAAAAGGCTTGCAATAGGTGAGTGATCTTGAAGGTCACTCAAGGTCATTGGAAATGAGGTGATTTGAGACGCCATGTATGAGTTCCAGTTGGTGTTTTTTGTTAACAAGTCTCTGTCTTACACAATTTCCGAGATATTACTACTTTATGCATCATACATAACTGCCTATGACTTTTCAAGTCTTTCAGTTGGCTCGAGATGAGACGTTATTACCACAGGCCACTAATAATCGTTGTTCCTTTGTGATAGCTGAGCTTCCTGTTTATTATCTGGAATTTTTCTTACAATTTGCTGCTAGTTGCTATCTAGTCTGATGGTGACTTTTGTCTTTGAAAGTTGGTTATGAATACTATGAAGTAACCGATTTATCCACACAACCCTGTTATTTTTGTCTGTCCAGCTGTTGCTGCATGCTGTTGTGGACTACATTGCTACCTTGACAGTGTCTACGAAGGACTTTGAGGTCATCAAACATGACTTGGGCACATTGTACATCAACCAGTTGCTGAAACCACACAAACTTAACCAGTTAGTTTGGTCTATTTCAATCAGTTTAAGTAAACAACCACATTGATATTGTCTTTTAAATAAAGAAAAACATTCGTTTTTTTCTTGAGACCGAGTCTTATTCTTAACGCTGATGAGCAGTTTGACATGGTGAAGATTTCTGGAGTAGTATAGCAGTTGGATAGCTTATGAAATGGCATCGACAGCCGTTCTCACTGGAGGCAATGGATCGAGAAAGGATGAAGTCGGTGGATGATTTTTTATGATGAGAGCTTTGGGTATCTTTTGGTGCTTTGATGATGTTGGGTAACCATTGGTCCTGTAAAAAGGACATGCTGCTGTCATTACAGAACATTCTTCAAGCTTGTAATATAACTGCAGACAAGGAGGCTGGTTAACGAAAGCTGTATGCGTACATGAGATGTATGCATGTCAATAGGCCGTTGCAGGAATGTAGCATCACGATAAACTTGTAGCCAAATTTACTTCAATAATGTACTAAAATTGCCATCTACTGATGAATATGTGTATTAAGCTCTTAAACAGAGTCTTTTGTTGATGAGGCAGTGCAGTTACGTGTTACTTGTATGTATGTATATAGGTTTTAAGCATGGGTCAAAAATTGCTGGAATTTTGAATTTTGTATTACTGTCATTTATTTGAGATATAGGGTGTGCCATTGCCTGGGTGTTGAGACTGCTGTTCCCATCTGCATGTAAATCACCACCAGTCCTTTGACACTGTTTCCTTGGATGACAGGAAGGGAATCTGGTCTGTAAAAACAACATTAAAAGCTGGGCTCGGAGCTAATACCGGTGTACAGGCAGTCAGCCCGCAGGTGACTAAGTCATCCACCCGGTGGTAGGCTGCCATTACTTTTGCCAGGCCTGCAGTTAACTTCCCAGCCGCAGAGCATCACCGCCCCTTGGCCAGTACCAAGTTATACTGCTTGGTGACAGAGTTGTGTGAACAACTTGCCCAAGGTTGTTACACAGCTTTGCCCCGAGTAGGATTTGAACGCACGACCTGTTGATCACAAGTCCAACGCTCTACCTGTTGCACCACCGCGCCACCATAATGTAAAACAACATTACACCACTTATATGCAAAGGTTTTTCCTCTGAAACAAGTGGACGAAGAAACCAAGTGGGAACAGCTGACCCAGGTTCATCAGGTAGACGGCCACTGAAACGTTGGTGGTTTGGCACCACAAGTAAGCCAGTTACAACAGCTGTGGGTTTGAGATACGTGCACAGCCGTTTTATGCACTTTGTTGTCGCTAAAGGTCGTTGCTGTGGACATGTTTTTCATTGTTAGAGATGCTCGGCTGTCACTGTTGCTGCGCAATCGCTGGCTGATGACAGAGAAACACGCCGAGCTGTCATGCATTAGTTGTGAATCACTTGCGCAGTTCGCTAAAAACGTTTTCAATGGCACCTTTGTTGAGGGACTCGTTCAGGGCAACATTTCAGCCAAGGTACATGCATGCAGCAGTATTGTATTGACTACAGGATGGCTCACAAAAAAAGCAGACCATTAACTGTGGGTCAGAAAGGTGCCGCATATTTCACACTTTCAGTTGTGGTGAGATTGTAAGTCATGACCTCATTACAACTTCACTGCTGAGTCTTATGGTGAAAGAATTTGAACATAGTTCAGCATTTGGCAAAAGTACGGGAAGGATTAGTGGCACCTTTTTTGACCAACAGTGGCCACTTTCCCGGTTTTGCGCCATCTTCTAGCTGTCTGTTGGTTTTTTTCTTACTGAGTGTGCAGCTTTTTTGTAAACTTTTCCAGAACTATCATCATGATGTTGACTTTATCGATTTGACCACAGTCTTTGCATTTTGTTTGTGTTGTATTGAATTTATTTTTATCGCCGAGGTCACGTTTATTCAACTGATTAAGTTTAGAAATTCTAGGCTATAAATTTACCGTATATACTCGCATATAAGCCGACAATTTTTGGCTCAATTTCGACGTTCAAGTTGTAGGGGTCGGCTTATACGCGGGTCATGCCACACAGCCAGAGTCGACAGTCAGCATGACTGGTATATGTCAGGGACGCTCACTGTGTGTGTGCCGCACACGGCGTGGACCATTAGTAGGTCACCAGGGCTATGTGTATGTG
>Ga0209363_1000622_pt1 | contig 14524 bp, 7 predicted proteins | sample WorMetexBAHAMAS3_FD_187385 | JGI IMG/M metagenome (GOLD analysis project Ga0209363, IMG submission 187385) | Marine gutless worms symbiont microbial communities from Max Planck institute for Marine Microbiology, Germany - Inanidrilus exumae... | ecosystem: Host-associated > Annelida > Digestive... | reverse complement strand
AAATATTTTGGTGATCGGTTGAGGGGTGTCGATTCTGTGGGGGTCGAAAATTGCCCTTTCCCATTGACAAAGCCAGTGGCCGTTAACACAGGGCTGGCGCTACCGCGCAGCCTGTGATATGGACGGTTGACAACTCCACAGTTATATATGGCAGACAGCGAGGTGCTGTTAGTTCAGCAATCCACATGCAGTATGGTGTGTGTGATTAGTGCTTCACTTACCATAAGAAAATATGGTTGGTTGATTGGAGTTTAACTGCACTTTCGACACAATTTAGGTCATATTGCGCCTTTAAGGTAGAATTATATTACAACCACAAGAAAATATAATATACCACCAATGCACAAAAACACGAGTTTGCCTTCATGTGCAAAACACCGGCATATTGCAACATTTCAGTTAGCAACAATTCACGTCACCATTTCCATGTACAATTACCTCAAAACTAGAAAGCAATCACAGACTGCAAACGTCTGCGGAAGCTTCTGTTACATGGAAATGGTTACGTGAATTGTTGCAATATGCCGGTGTTTTGCACATGGAGGCAAACTCGATTTGACAGAGATTCTCACATAGCAGGATTTTCATACACGGTTATCCCATATTAGGACTTCCCACAGTTTGTTGGTTGATTGAAGTTTAATGGTGCTTTCAACTGCAAATACATACCCAAAATGCATACTAATTTAGTACCCTACCACACACAGAGTAGCAGATCACGCTCCAAATCTAACCAATTGTTTCTGGTCCCAAGGGCAAATCATGCTGAACATTTCACAATTATTCTTGTAACTATTTGAGTAGTAGTGCAGATAGATAGACAAATGGAACTAGAAAATGTAATCAGCAACCCAAGCTGCTGGATTCGTCTGTTTGGGTGTCTGCAGCATGGCCAGCTACATACCGCCTCTATATTGGCACATGTACATGACAAATGTTAGCTTGATCAACATATACTGTCCCCCTGTGGGACAAAAACCTCATTTTTTAACCAAATTTACAAGTTCAGAGGCTCCTGTACTCACCCATATTTCACGATCTGGGCCTAATACAGGCCCACAGTCTACTCTTCCTTGGCAATTTTCACCATGATCAGCATATACTTTTATATATAACCACACATAACCACACAAATGGCACCGATTTTGGAACTATGGGGGCTCCAGTACTCACACCCATTTGTCGAAATTTGGCAATCAAGAGTATCATGTATGCTTGAGTGCAAAATTTCATCTGAATCGGTATATAAACTTTATCATTTCAAAGTGTGACTAAAAAAAATGGCCATTTTTTGATCCCGTCAACGCACGAAGTCCGAGCCCCACCAAATGCAGCATGCTGATAAAGGAGGCTCATACCATTCTTGCACCTCCAAAACGTGTTCACATCTGACGTACAGTTTCGCCGCTAAGAAAATATTATTAAAAATTAGCGGAAATGCACCCCCCACTTCAAACCCCTATAACTCTGGAACCCCACGAGTGAATCCACCCAAATTTTAATGTCTAACCCAGCATGAATCTGCCCACAAAACCTGGAAATTTCGTATAAATTGCCCAGAGAAATGCCCATGAAGGGCATTTTTATATTGTGAAATTGCACAAAATTTCCTACTTTTGGAGCCCACACCCCAAGCCTGCACTGATGGGATGAAATTTGGCATGGAGATGTCAGCTTATCCACGCCAAATTTCACCCCATCGGTGCAACGCGTCGCCCCCAAAAAACCTGAAAATCGCCCCTCGAGTAAGCGCTAAATCAGCGTATGTGCTGCGCGCATGACGACGGTGAAAAAATAGCCGCACCAGTGGTAACAATGGACGGCAAGTCATTAACAGTTGAAAACTTAAAACAGTACATAAAACTAACAACAAATTCATATACAACAAGCTACGAAGTAATTAATACGATGATGCCAAAAATGTGCAGTATACATTATAATACACATCAGAATCACAATACTGCAGACTATTCAAATTGCACAAAGAAATGAAGTGAAAATATCACATATCAATAATGACAAAAGCATCAGTTACACAGCTAATAAACATGCACTGCAGTCAAAACAAAAACACCAACTGCAGATAGATATGTTATAGAAAAGTTTACATTACACAATAATGTAAAAACATTGCATGCACATTGCACATCAAGAAATCTAACACAGTACATCACTTAACAAGAGATTACAAAAGTGACACAATAGGCTGCTAAGTTGGCAAACTGTGCATGTTACTGTGTAACACACATCTGCAAAATCTGGTCATTACTGACTGATAGGGCTGTAACATTTTGACGGCCAAAAATTGAATAATTTGCACTCTACTTAGTTACGGCAAAAATTCACAAAGAATTCGTGGTCACAAATATAGCAATACGAAACAGCCAAATCCATCTTTCAGGTGTAAAACTGAAGCATCATTTTCACTTTCAATAACAAAGTTTTCAAAAAACTAACTAGAGATAAATCAAAACTGTCAGTGAGTAATGTCAATTCAGTCAGTACATTAAGATCACTTTTATATCGAATTATGTGTTTTAAATAGTTGTATAAAATAAAATTGTATACAGTTCTGTCATTTCCATGCTGTATTTTATAGTCAATGCTATTATTTAGACGATAATAACATCCTCAACAATTTACAAATGAGTTCATAATTAAACGCTACACAAACCTATGCCTTTACCTTTTTAATGGATAAAAGTATCCAGATTCGCGGCATTCTCTGGCAAAAATGAAGAATTCATGGTGATAGGTCAAATTTGCGAATTTTGTGATGGTCACAATAAAAATTTACAGCCCTACTAATTGGTAACAGATAAGTAGGAAGACTGGGTGGCAACATCAAACTGTTCACATGCACTAACACAATTACTTGGACACTCTTCCACTAGGCACTAACATTTTGCCGTTCCTGTCACTGACAATTTTTACCCCCAAAACTATCACGAGTAATTCTGTCTGTAACAGCTAGAGCAGACACAGCCTCTCAATCAAATGGTTAACCAACCAGGCAAATGCAGTTATAAAGTGCCAATAAGTGTGACGTGTTTTAAGTGAATCTGAGGCAAACAGTGGAATGTTCACATGCGCCGTATAGTTCAGGGACAAAATGTGCCTTAAGAATGCCTAAAAGATCAATAAGTCAACAGCAACAAAACTGACTTTCAGACCTACGAAGAGATCATGCAAGTGCCATCCATAGTAGACAGACTAGGAATATGTCAACAACCATCACATTTAACGGAAGACTACAACAACACATGAGAACATCTAAACTACAGCTACAACTGTGACAAATGCCACAACTGGAAACATGGCAGGAATGCACTGAGAACAATACTGTATCACATCTGTGTTGCTGCCAAATACTGAGACACATACATGAACTCCGGATGGAATGACTTCAAACTACAAACAGAATAAAACAGCACACAATATACACATTGTGATCCTTGAAGCTTAGTGATTGATAAAAAGCTCCAAAACTCATAGGACTACACCAGCATTACTAAACATCATAAATTTAATGCAGCCTTTTTACTGCGCAACACTATGCTAGTGCAGTATTTGCTGTCATCATGTGTCCATCCATCCATCACAAGCCAGCACTGTACCAAAATGGCTAAACATAGGATCATGCAAACAAGGCCGTACAATAGCCCAGGGATTCGTTTTCTGATGCTAAACATCTAGGCGAAATTCCAATAGGGTCACCCCCGATGGAGGCGCCGAATAGAAGTGAGTATGTTAAAATCGGCGGCTTCTGACTTGTGTATCTCGCTATATCTCAGAAACGGTGCAAGATAGGAACATAGTTACTATGGAAGGCTAGTAAGAACTTGCATGCGCCCTATCAAATGGTGCTATTTCCAGCCCTTCAGTGACCCCAAACCACCTCATTTTTGGCATTTTGTATCGCCTTTCATATCTTCATAGTAAGTGGAAATGGAGATTTCAAATATGATAAGTAGGTTGACAATAGCAAGTGCCAACCCACTGATGGCAAACCATCCCTAAAATAGGCATGGTTAAGTTACATAAACTATTTAAATTTTGGTAGGCACCAACCACATGAAATGTCATGTTGATCGTCTCAGGTGCTGTCAACGTAGATGGACGGTCAGGGTGATAAACTGTTGACGGTCGTCGGTCACCAGTTTATCACACTGACTGTCAACATCTGTGTACAACATGGCTGCAGTGTGATACACTGTGTCACGCATGTCTGTCAGTGGCAGCAAAGACTTGCTTTTGTAACTATATAGTCTAAGAACACACCGGAATTTCCATATCCATGTCACTGGTATACATCTGTTGCCGCCACTAGCTCCTGCATCATATTGGACACAATGCGGTCACTGTTTTAGTCCAACATCCTGTTACTGATGTAAGTGCTAATAAAAACCGACTTGCCGCCAAACACTATAGGCTAACTTCAGTAATAAATCAAGATTTCCAGCATTAACGTGCACATTTTATGCAATAATAGTTAATAGCATCATGTTTAAGGACATGTTCACTACGGCATCACTTTCTGTCCCACTGTTATTATTCTGAACAAACATCAAAGGCTGTATGGCAGCACCATTTTGACTCCACTTTTCAAAGGGAATGGGCAAATTTGAGCTCAAACAGAACTGACACCCTCAACTAACTGCCAAAACGGTAGTCACAGCTGATTGTATCTGCAAGACAAGCCGTCAATGGGAAACAACTGCACACATGAGTAAAATACAACAACAGTCACAAGACATAATGCTGCATATTTACTTATGTTGACTCATGCATATTATGTCACAGTGTCTGAACAACAGTTGACTTATGGCAACTTATGTTAATTTAGTCAAGACTTAGTGTGTATACATTTTGAAATGTGAAGAGAAAGTAGCAACAAAATACTGTTAAGTAAGTAAATAAATTTATAGAGAGCGGTTATCGTCAAGAACCTCTAACGCGCTGAATGCGCTAGTATCGAGCGAACAGGTACGTTTTAAGCAAACGTCTGAAGGAGTCTGCACTGATGGTTGGGTCTAGGATAGAATCTGGGAGAGAGCTCCAGACTGTGGGACCGGCAGCTGATAAGGCCCAACGGCCGTAAGTGTTGAGCCAGTAGTGAGGTACTGCAAGTAGTTGACGGTTGGCGGAACGCAAGTGCTGCCAAGTGTCGACACCGGCGGCCGGAACGCAGTAGTCCGACAGGTACGGCGGTGCGCGGCCGTTCAGAGTTTCAGACACCGGTGAACTGTCACTGCCAGCTTGAAAAACACCCGGTCGGGGACGTCCAGCCAGTGAAGTATGTCGTGCAGTATCTGACCCAGGCCGCGGTGAAACTTCAAAGTGCCGGTGACGACATGCGCAGCAGCGTTCAACACACACTGTAACTTGTCCGTTACTGTCTTTGGTGCACCAACAAGAACAGTGTTGCAGTAATCAATCCGTGAATTTACAACGGTGTATGCTCTTGGTGTGTAACATTATGTAATGTCAGTCACAATAGGTTTGACGGCTGTTTCTGTTTACAGTATTAACATTGCATGTATACCAAATATGTAATACTGAACTATGCTGCAACTGTTAACAAGGTAATGTGGCAGTAAATTGCAGTAGCTAAAAATGTAACTTCCAGGGAGGAAATCAGTAAATGAGCATACCACACCTAAAAGGGGCATGATCAGGGTCACACGACCCGTTTTTAATTCGATGCCCGCAATTATATCTTTGGAACAGCTGAAGCAAAAGTCGCAAAATTTTGCACGCAGGTAGAATACATCAAGTGCTAGCCTTGGAATGACAGACTACCCCCCCCCTAATGGGCGTAGTCAAGGTCACGTGACCGGTTATAAAAAATTTGCCCCAATCATATCTTTGCAATTAGTGCAGCTAGGCAATTCGAATTTTGTGTGCTGACTGACAGGAGTACAGTACTAGTGCATGCACGATAGACTACCCCTGAGAGGGATGCACTTAGGGTCATGTGACCTCTTCAAATTTTGGGAAATAAGTGATAGTATCTTGTTGACAGTGCAAGACAGAGACACAGTTGCAAAGGAACACTAATAGTAAATCATATGTGGCCTATCGAATGGCATCATTGCCAATGCCCTTGAAGGTCACTTGTTGTCCGATGCCTGAAACCTTTCTAACTCCCATACCTTGTAAAAAGTAGCACAAATTTACTAACATGGTGCATCATGCTGTCTCTCTGCAATTTATCTAAACAGTAAACAATAAGAAAATAACAGGAAGTGATATAATGGCTCCGGATACAATGCCATTTTCAACGACCATGAGTAACACTTAGGTCACTCACATGCACATCAGCTCACCTACTGCAAGCCTTTACAAACATGATTTTTCACAAATGTGCAGCAGTTGACAAGATGTCAATGTGACACAGAGGGTTGCATGCTCCCTCTATGTCTGCTGAGCTCTTTGTACACACTTATTCATGGTAGGCAGACATAACAATAAATCTGAACTGCACGTGTTTGTTATGATTATATCCAAATCTTGGCGACATTTTGTAAATGTTAGCTGTAATTATATTGTCACAATAAATTTCAGCTAAGGTTTAGCAGGAATTCTCCACTACTCATATTTTGCAAGTGAAAAAATAGTGGAAGATTCTGTTTAGAGGATGGCAAATAAGCACTACAGCGCTGTGCTCAGTTGAAGTAATCAAATAAGAACAACATCACTAACATCACAGTGATGCGGCACAGTCTGTACACCTACACTGATGAAATACAACCGACACTGTTATATAAGTCCTCGTAGGATGTACATCAAGTCCTTGTCCCTATCACTGAGACCCAAATGACATGAATGTATGTTTCAAACTCGACAGTTGTCCTAGGTACAGAAATATTCACAAGACAAGAGCATTGCTCACTTAGCGCTGGCATTCAACGAACTACTGCACCATCACGTCACTGCTTTCATTGATTGTTGCTGAAGTCTATGTTTCACAATGTCCATCTCCTGCTGGTGACCACGGCTGTCACTGTCCAATGTCCACTCAAGTACACTGACGCGGCGTGTCAATTCTTGCAGTGCCTGTCGAGTTGACTGTTAAATGCACATCAGCTCACATAATGCATCATGCCTAGATTAACCATAAGTCAGTTCACTACAGCAGCATGGTGACAGAAACACATATTACCTCGGTAAAACCACAGTCATTTAACCTGTTCTTGGACATGATTGAACTATCTCCGTATGTACAAACGCTTGCTTCATTTGGCTTTTTTATCTGTCCTATAGCTATTGCATATAGCATGGGACAGATTACAAAACCATTTTGCCTCTGTCTGTGTGTCCAACTGCGTGCACTCTCATGCTCACATTTCATGGATCTTCACCAAAATTGGCACAGATGTAAAAAATCCCCAAAAGTAACAACCAGCTGGTTGGAGGTAAACATTGCACACCCTTCCCCCATTTTTTGCCCCCAAAATCCCCATTTTAGGCAAGGTCCTCGAAATACAAGCAAATATTAATAACAAACCTATAACTACATTAAATGTATGTAGTAATCACCTAAATTTCCACATCCTACAGGAAATCTAGGCCGAGGAACACGATGGTGACATCAGATTTTAGGCTGCAAGTGGAAATATAGCCATTTTGAGCATTCGCAGTGAAAAATATGCAATATACCCCTTATTGTATATTACAGGAACAGTTCGGTCATTGTGGACTTGCTACGGAGCAGATACATGTTCCACAGAACGTATTTCTAGTTTTTTTAAAATATAAAATCATCCTACTGCAGCAGTTCCTCCATGTGATACAAGATGCCACTGGTGACAGCCATGGGTGACCTTACAATATGTTGCCCAGCCGCTTTTAATATCACACAAGAGTGTCAAAGCACTGGGCAGGTATGTGACTACACATGGAGTTGGCAACATTACAACAACACATTACTGCAAGAATCTGTATGACCATCTAACTAAAGTGACATCTGAAACAAGTAAACTGTGAACACCTACAGTCACTCCCACTTAGCTGTTGCCAAGCAAAAAGTTACAAAAGTACAACAAACACCTGAACATGCTCAGTAAAGTCCAGCATCAGCTTGTATAACATTTGTTCAATGACGCCGACAGATGACTCAATTGACACTGTATCACCGTCTATGTCCTAAAAGATGACACACAAAACCGGTTACAGCATAACGTGCAAATATGACAAAATGTTCAGTATCGAACTCTTTCAGTAACAACAGCACACAAACTACAGACATAGCATATATAGTCTTCGAATAAGTATTCTCAAGCCTGTATCTGTTTGTTGTCAATAAGGACAGTGGTGCCTCAAGCGGCAGATGGGCTGCGACTTGCAAGCCAGGTGATGTTTATCATTAGTGCACTGGTAAACCGTTCACTGACATGCAGCCTGTTGCACACTGTCTGCCGGCACACTTCCACTACCACTACATCTCCGTGACTTTGAACTATCACTTTTTGAGTTTCGCTGATTACTGGAAACACATTTGTTTGGCTGAGAACCGTGGTGCCTAGTGACCTATTTTAGATGTAGTGCACTTTATAAATGTACTTACTTACTTACTTACACTGGTACACTGTCCACTGACGTGGTCTAGTGCATTTGGTACATTATCCACTGGGACATTGGTACACTGTCCACTAATGTATAGCCTGCTGTATTTGGTACACTGTTCACTGATGGGAACTCTGTTGAAAACTGCACATTGTCCACTGCCCATCGATGGACATTAGACAGTGTGCCAATGTGTTAGTGGACAGTGTACCAAATGCAACAAGACTGCCCATCAGTGCACAGTGTACCAATTTATCAGTGCACTTTAATGATAAACATCGCTAGTCTTGTGAGTCGCAGCCTGTCTGCCGCTAGAGTTGCCACTATCTGTGTGCCGTGGAATTGTTTACTATAAGGAGAGCAGAACTTGAGAATACTAGTTTGAAGAATATATATACTATGCTACAGACTAGGGATGTTAAACTTGGTTTGTTCTAATATTCTAAGCTCCGATTGCATAATTCGAAACTCTACTCCGTATTCTACTCAATGACTTCTTACATCGACCGAGAACGAGGTATACACACTAACGTGGTGGACGACCGATGGACATCAGTGTACTGGCAGGCATCAAATAAAATTCTCACTGTGGCCGACGGACGTAACACTGCCGCAATTGAACGAGTGCGAACGCAGGGACGGTCTCAAAAATCTAGCACTGAAGGCGTGCTACGGCCGTCGATGGCCGTAAAATGCGCATTATGGATGTAACATGCGTGTTACGACCATAACGTGCACAGATGTAACACTTTATTTTTAATTATTTTGTGAATTTGGGTTGCAAATGCCTATTCAGGCCCATTTCTGGGTGGTTATTTTGGGGGATCTGACCCCCTAGATGGGACACAGTATCAACAAAACCACCTAAAAGCACATCTATGGGCCACAACGGTTTTAGCGGTGTTCTAACTATGCTGGTATCTGTATTAGTTGGTGAGAAACTGCCTGGACAAAATGACAGCTGTGTATATACCTGAGTATCGTATGTGTCATTGCTGGGCAAATGTTCATGCCACGGAAGGTGTGAAGTTGGTGATGCATGTGCTAAATTGTTATGTGCTTGTTGGCCATTAATCACCAGCTGAAATACATACACCGAGGCACAGCAGTCAGCAATCAGGCTAGTCCATTATATCATACAATACGATACGATATGATAGATTAACGTGCACTCAAAAGCTGATGAGATGGCCAGCTTAATCTAGCGCATGGCACAAAAACAATAATATAAGGAAAAATTTAATTAAAAATTAGTCCCGTACTGAGACTGACGGTAGACTTCGGCTAAGGCAGACTAGGGCCGTCAGACATGGTTAGGACCAAAGTTCAGAGGTCACGTGACAGAAAACGAGGACAAATTTCAAAAATCTGACCGGTTAAATTTTAGATATTGCCCCCTAATTTAAGAATCCGTGGTCATTTGTCAGCCACCATTATAAATAAGGAGGAGAGAGTTTGAAAATGGTCCAAAATGGTCCAATTTTCGACTTTCAAGGGCTCCTGACCTTGACCTTGGATCCGGGCATGGTCATTACCTTTTTTCATCTCTCATCGAGTACTACCTGTATACCAAATTTCATCGAAATCGAAGAAACTTTTTGTGGACGGATAGACGTACGGACTGATGGAAATTTGCCACCCATAGTATTAGGTCAGCTTCCAAAGTTTGGAAGTCGACCTAAAAACCAAGTAGCTCAGAAGAAATGGTTATAGACAAGACCTTGAAAATATTTGTAAAACGTAAATACACACAATATCATATGTGCACAAATATCATGGTTCATGAGGCCACATTACCTGCAAGAGTGCAAGAAAGATGTGGCCTATAACTACAGATGTTGCACACAGCATGGTCTGTGTGATGGTCATACCGTCATACGGGTGAGCTGTGCAAAAATAACCGGACCAATCAAGATGCCATTTGGGGGGCTAACTCATGTGGGTACATGGAACCAAGTAATAGTGTGGGTCCAGATCCCCTCGTGGGAAGGGACACTTATGAGGGGACACATGCTGGCCGTTGTAACATACATATGCATGAGAGCACTGCGCACTGTTAATCATTTGTCACGGGTGACAAGATGGCAGTGATACTTCTTGCCAGATTACTTTTGACACTCGTTTTTGAACTGACAACTACTATTGCATCATTCAAGAACCAATGAATCTGTCATTTTCCAGTTAACTAGAAATCAACAATGACAGGCCATCACAATGTCATCATGAGAGACATCTTATGCAAGTTAATATAAGTTTGATGAAAAAAAATCACATCAGCATACCAGTGTTTCATTGACGATTGTCTGCATGTTACTGAGCCGTGCATTCAGTGACGTGATCATGTCATCAAAACTTGACACAGAGTTATTGAGAGTGCTACATCCCAACGTCAGCGCATCAAGCCTCGCGACAACCGCAAGCTGCCTCTGCTGAGTCGACTGCAGGCCACTGCCAAGATCAGCCACGTTCTGTGACCACGTGACAAACAACATGCACACACGTGCAGTATGTAATCAACAAAATAGAATATTTACTATCTCCCTGACACACTCATCCATTTTCTAGTCTATGTCAGGATGCACTGTACTCTTAAAAGTCACTGAATCAAAACATCTGTTTATAAAGTACCTCTTCATTGAAGCTCTCAGAGGCACTGGCTACAAATATGCATTCTGAAATGCCTTGCCTTAATAAGTAAACAGTGTTCAACATATTCATGCATTAAAGGATTATCAGCTATGACGGGTTCATAGCAAAAATCTGGTAAGTCCCACTTCTCTGATTTTGAGAAAAACACTTAAGAAAGGTTGCAGAGACAGCAAACAACAGACAGCAAAATACGACTTTTTACACTCGCTGGTTGCTAGCTCAAAATGATCACACCAGTCAATTACAAGAAACTCACAACTGACACGAATGATGCGACTTTCACGAGCGAGCAATGTTAAAAGACTAGAAGGATAAAGTGAAGAGGCCATAGAGCATACTTGGTTAACTGCAACTAAACTAGATCATCATGTCTGTGTGTTTCTATGGGCCATGTTGCCTGATACAAAATAAAATGAAATAAATATTTATAAAAACATTAAAAATATATCAAACTTGACACTTTCAGAGTAACTCCGACTAAAACTCGTAAATAGTGTACATAGTGACACATGAAATAACCTGATACGTATATCTACTTATCAACTTGAACTAGAACCCTGTGACGATGAATTTCTTTCAGCAGTGGGCATCTGTAACAAACTATGCTACAACATAAAATAAACCCTCCAAAAAAACTGAAGCCGGGTTTGTTGCGTCCTACGACCTCCAACCGAGAGGGCTTATCCTGGTTTTGGTGCTTCATAAATTTGTCACTTACTTAATTACTTAGACACTTATCCAATTACTTACAGCCCCGGGGCCCACATGGGGCAGGTTCACTCACTGGCCTCATACTGTCTTGATCCATTGAGTCCTGAAAAAACAGACACTGCTCCTTTTACAGCGGCTCTTGGATGCCAGTAATTCATTAATTCAATCAGTAATGAATTAACCTTTAAAAGTTGTTGCATCTGTTTAGGAAGGCTATACAGCTCTGGGGCTGTAGTGACAGCTTGTTGTAGTGAACTTATTGCCAATTCAGCTGCTTTCAACTGCATAACACAGCAATCAACAAATCAAATCCACGCAATCGTTTTCAAACAATGTACAGTATTCCGATCATTTTATAGTTTAACATCTCAAAAAATAAATGAGGCATGTTTGTGCTATAGCTCATTTTTATAATGCCTCAAACAATAGAATAAACTGATCCCAATTGATTTTGTGCAGTACATACATGAGTATAAAACGCTGTAATATTTTCCTGCATGCGTGGTATTTGAGACGTCAATAGTGTTGATAAAGACTTCTCCAGTTCGGGTATCTTGTATGTCATGTCTTGAACTTGTTTGGGAATGTCTTTGTTCTGCTGCTCAGCTGTAATAAATGAAACACACAGACACATACTTCTTATCACCATACACTATCATCACAAGACATCCAGCTAAACAGCATTTCACTTTTATTACAGACTCAAAGAGCCTATATTGGAAACACTCCACAGGCCAAAAACGGTCTTCATGTGTTCAGCAATAACTCCGCCGACAGTAAATCGATTTGGATGAAATCTGGAACAGTGTGAGCCAAATGTGGGGGGCTGGCTCTGGCAGATTTTGGGCGCAATCCACGCAGTAGCGACAGTTTGTGAGGGATCGTTTTCCAAAAAAATGCAAAAATTGCTCACAAAATATCCAGGTCTTGTGCTTCCTCACTCACAAACAACAGAACTGCCGGGACAGTCTAGGCACTGTACTTAGCGAGACAGTCGCGACGGTCTCACTTAGTGCACCCCCTACCGTCGTGTGCAGTGAGCAATTAGTGCATTCCAGGACAGCCGGACAGCCGGGACAATCTTGACCTCGAAGCCGCGACATCCACCTGTTTCAGATTAACAACCCTAGCCTTGACACTGGCCGATATTCGCCACTGCCACCGGCACCGACACCACAGTGGCGTGTCAAAAGAAACACTGCCACAAACCGAGTTGCAAATTCCTGCCACCATAACAACACTAAAGACCGGCATATTGCATTGCTATGACATACTGCTACGTTGTTAAATTTGTACACTGTAACAGAAAGGTTTTTATTGCCATAGATGCTGTCTACAACTTCCTGTGGAATGTTAAACTAAGCTAAGCTAGCTGTTGGTAGACAAGCATACCACGGATGTTGTAGCAGCCACTAGTTTACTGCATTTCTATATGATGACTACAAAATGGTTGCTGCTGTCATATATGTACAGAATAATACCAAAAAAGTATGGCTTCAACAATACACAGCAAAATACTCTGTATATACCGGTAACATGACACATCAATTTTGGACATCATTCACAGAATATCAAGATAAAGTAACCGCAATTTTGCAGCAGACGATGTAATAAGCAATTGACAAAGTACTGAAACAAATAACACAGCACACCACAGATTACAACAAATATTAAGATGCAACAATTCTGGATTCAATTCATATGTAATGCACCTGTTACAAGTCGATTCTGAATCACATCAAGTTCTTTGCGGAGCTGTAGATATGCAACTGTGAGACCAGCAGAGACGGACAGACACAGCAGCACCAACATCAGTACCATGATAATGCACGTCTGACAGTGACATCGTGTATCACGCCTCTGCCTGCATAGCAACATCATCAGTCAACATTTACATCAAACAGTTTTTAAACATATATTTACAGTGTGGCAATGCGATATTATTTGTTGGTTTCCTGCACATCTCTATACAGCATTAACATTACACTGCAATGATGGCAGTGATAATAACCATATGACATTCTCATCAAACAGACACTTTAATTAAACAAACAGCACACGTCAATTGTAAGCACAGTACTACATTTAATAAGTTAAATTCACGGGCTCAGACTTTCATTGTGAACTGATATGCTGTATTTCTGACTGATCTGCGATGATCTGCGCTCGTTGCGAACTGATCTGTAGTAGGCAAGGCCCTGATCTGTGGTGATCTGCAGTATTCAGGCAAACCATAAAATCTGAGCATTATAAGAAAGAATACGCATCTTCATTATGGTCGGTGTTAGGCCTGCTTGCTTACAGGTGAAGGAAAGATTGTGTATATGGACAACAGTGTAGTACACATCATAAACTTTTATTAGTCGTATTCATTAACAAGTATCATCAAACAACTGTAACACCGGCCTCCCTTGCCCACACTGCCCTTGACAGGGCCAGCTGTTAGAACACCACATGCCGACGCGATATTGAAGTGAAAAAAGTTACCACATAGCCCACAAGTACCTGCTTCTTTGGCACGGACTTCGTTCATTCGAGGCAAACGCATCGGAGGAGGACGAGTCATCGGGGGCTACGAGGGCACGTCGGTCAGTCG
>Ga0209363_1000620_pt1 | contig 14539 bp, 8 predicted proteins | sample WorMetexBAHAMAS3_FD_187385 | JGI IMG/M metagenome (GOLD analysis project Ga0209363, IMG submission 187385) | Marine gutless worms symbiont microbial communities from Max Planck institute for Marine Microbiology, Germany - Inanidrilus exumae... | ecosystem: Host-associated > Annelida > Digestive... | reverse complement strand
CATACTTGACTTGCTACAACTCTTTCAGTTTTTGAGACGACTGCAGTACGTAAGTAAGTTAGCAAGCTACTGTATGTCTTCCTTGTTACGAAAGAAAATTAGAGAGAAAGGGGCAATTTACCGCTTCCAATGGGTGTTCTAAACGTCAGATGCTTTCAGCTTCAGGGGGGCTTCGCCCCCCTAAACCCCCGACCAGGGGCAGCCACACCATGGACGTACTTTCTCCATTTATGTCTGTCCTCTGTAGTCTGTCATTCTTGTTGACTCTTCCACCGGGAGTCCTGTCCACGCATTGATGTTGTCCATCCAGGCCGTGCGTGGTCTTCCTCGCCTGCGACTGTGCACCTGGTATTGTTCCTTGCATTATATCTTTCTCCAGGCAACTATTATTGTTTCATCATAATGTGACCGTAGTATGCTAGTTTCCTTGCTTTGACAGTGTGGAACAGTTTCTCTTTATTCCAGCTTTGTTAAGAACCCACCCATTTGTTTTCTTTGCTGTCCACGCAACCCGCAGAACCTTTTACTACCCTTTCATATCAAAGACGTCAAGACTCAAGACGTGTTTCTTCATTCTTTCTGATTCTTGAGTGTCTAGCTTTCACAGCCGTACCAGTACGTTGCTATATAGCTATAACCCTGAAAGTCACTTAAGGACGGTAATGATGCCATTCGAGAGACCACAACGGCACCGTTTCCACGCGATGCAACTTATCCGGTGTGAAAGAAACCTTGATCGTCAAATGACAGCACGCGCCCTACGAAGGTGATTTGTTATCCGTACTGCCAGACATCATTACGAATGCTGAAGTTGAACTAGTCCGTCAATGCATCCTAAAACGGCACGTGGTACTACAGATTCTACTCAGAACCGTGTGCGTGAACAAGAGCTAGTACAGTGTGACTGTCAAAGACTGGCCGTGTGACGATTTGATACTTGTTTAACTTATGGGTCCACTTTACAGGCACTAATATTAAATAAGTGCCAAATATTAACCTGCGCCCATATACGGATGGTTTTCCTTATCTGTATATTTGCAGTACTTGCGCACGAAATTTTGTCTAGCTTTACGTACCCGTTCCACAGTAGGCAAAAACTAGGAATGTTCATATCTTGTAAAAAGTTGTATCACTTCCAAGATAATTTTTGTACAATATATGAAGCACACTTAGCACAGAATGCAGATAACACAAGAACGTTCGGAATATGATGCGATGACAAGACTGTGCTTAGTTTGTTTATGCAACAAACGACTTCAACATTGTCACAAGATGACATCATGACAGTAGTGATTTAACGGATATTTACTGCAGTCCAACTACCTGATAAATAGTTAACTTCAAGTGCTGAAAACGTCCATCTCTGGTAAAAACTACCCAGCGTGGGGCCGGGGTTCCAAAATGTGGAAGCTCTGCAGGAAACACGTCCTCCAATCCGATAAGTTTTATTCTCCAGGTTTTAATAAGTACAAAAGTCAACAACACAGACACAGTACGTTTACACGTTCTATTTGATTCACATTTTCATTAAGTGCGAAACAGTCCGTTACTATTAGGCATAATACAGTAAAACTGATTTGTACCACACGACGCTATGCTAGCGCAATAAGTGTATGCTGTCGTTGTGTCACTCGTGTGTGTCCGTCACAATCCAGAATTGTACTAAAATGGGTAAACAACGGATCACGGAAACAACGCTGTACGAGGGCCCAAAGACACTTTTCTGAAGCCAAAGAACTCTGCGAAATTCAATGCCAACACCTCAAATGGGGCGCCAAATACAAAAATCGGTCATTTTTGACCAATATTGCACTGTGTCTCAGAAACTGTGCAAGATAGGGAGTGCCTATAGACGGCTAATAGGAACTCGCATGCTCTCTATCGAATTGTGCTATTTCCAATGACCTTGAATGACCGTAAACACGCAAAACCTCCCCGTTTTCTATATTTCGTATAGCCTTTCACATCTTCATAATGTGTGGAAACCGAAACTTCAGTTTTGGTAGGTGGGTTGATCTTAGCAAGTTCTAGCGTATGATGACAAAATATCCATCCATCCAGGGGGCGCACACAGGTGACGTAAACCATTTTAATTTTTCAGGGCAATAATTATATATTTGGAATGGCTGTCAAATTTTGTGAGAAGGTAAACTATGTCAAGTCCTATAGCATATGGATGACATATCGCCCCTAAAACGGCGTGGTCAAGGTAATATAACCCCTTTTTAATTCTGAGGGCCCCAATGGTATATCTGGAATTACAAGTTTTGTATACTGGTAGAGTAGGTCATGTTAGCCTTGGGATAATAAACCACCCCCTACTCTGCATGGTAAAAGTCCCGTTAACCATTTTAAAAACAATTTTGGTCCCAATCATCTCTGAAATCAGTGATGCTACGAACTTTTTTTCTGATGATTCCCACTGAGGAGTAGTAATGCATGATAGATTAAACTTGAAAGGGATGAGTTTGAAGTCATGAGACTTCCTTAAACTTTGCAATAATAAATGATAATATCTCAGAAGTGGTGCAAAACAGAGACATAGATGCAACGGAAGACCTCTAGGAAATTATATGCATTGTATCAAATGGCACCACTACCAATGACCATGAAGGTCACTTTTGCTGTCTGAAACCTGTCTAACTCCCATACCTCAATTAATGTCGTGCGTATTATCTACAATATGTTGACACATAAATCGGAAAGCACACGTGGCTCGTAATTTCAACTGTCTTGTCAAAAACAAAGAATTTGTTAAGGTCATGTGCAGTCGCTTACACTGTAAATGTGGTATTATCTTGGTAACGGTGCAAGATGGAGTTGTTATAACAGACGACTGAAAAGAAAGTGATAGATTTCTATCAAATAGCCGTAATCCTGATGACCTTGAGTGACCTTCAAGGTCATTCACCTATTGCAAGCCTTTCAAATGTGAATTTTCAAACAGCGAAGCAGCAGCTGACAAGATTTCAACTAACAGTGCATCGCACAGTCCCTCTGCAACAGCTGAGCTTCTTGAATATTTTGTAAAGGCTGACTAACTGTTGCAAGCCAGAATTCAGCAGAAGCAGACATGAACACTATACTGTATGTACAGGCAGATCCACAGGGTTGGCTAGGGAAGTCGAATAAAGTGGCTGCAAAGAGGATATGGTCCACTATCCAGTCGAGACTTCTGGACAGGAGATGCCCTGTACACATTTAAAAAAAAATGTTACGTTGAAATGATCTCTTTTGTGTCCCCATTATGCAAAACTGCTACTGTATTTCCAGACATAGTATCTGAATTTAAGTCTAACTAACTAACTTTTCGTTCTTGAAAATTGGCAAAAGTTTGTGCTAGACCAGCCAGGGAGCAATCGTCCCAATGGCTCCTCTGGATCAGCCATTGAACACAGCACTACACAACACTGCTTTACATGACACACAAAATACATAGACACACACAGTACTGGACACGAACACACAAATACAGCTCAAACACGCGACACATTCTGTCAACATTGCATAATACATACACCACGACAAGCAAATTGTTCAAATGTAAAAATGCAGCTTCCATACACTAACGTACAGCAGATGAGACTAGTCAGTGTATTGCAGAACAACGTATTGACACTCACGAATATCATTAAGAGTTCAACACGGGGCTACGTGCTACCAAAACAGCATTATCTACAAATATCTATGCAAAAAAAAACAGCAACAAAAAACACGAGAAAGAACACTCCTATTGACAGCTCGTACGATTACAATAAGAAAATACACAACTGTCCTAAATACACATGCACACTAGTACACTACACTGAAAACAACTCAAAACGAAAAATAACATACAAATTTCAACACTGATTTCAAAATGCTGCCATTATTTAATGTACAGTGCAGTATACCAGCAATCAGGTAACACAGAGTTAAAAATTTAAAGGAATACATGTTAGATATCAGTCAATATCAACAAACTCCAAATAACACAAAATATAATTTTAAACTAGAAAAAGTAAGCAGCAACCAAAGTCGGTGGAACACTGGCAGCATGGCCAGCAACAGCCAAACGTAAAGTTGCACATGCTTCCATGCCAAATTTCAGATTGACTGGTATATATTGTCAACCATGTGGGCCGAAAAAATGCCCAAAACAGCAGTTTTTTACAACAGCCACAGGTTGGGGCGCTCCTGTACCCACCATCTTCCCTGATCTGGACCAAATTTGGCAAAGGAGTGCGGGGCCACTGATTACTGCCAAATTTCACTGTTATTGGCATATTAAGATTACTATTAGATACATAACCACGCAAATATGACTGCTTGTGGAAATTTTGTGGGGTTTCTGTAACCTCTTGGCCAATCAGGGCCATATTAGCCATGCAAGAGTGTACTTACAGTCTGCACTAAGTAACACAATTTCATCTATATTGGTTCACTGTTTCGCTCTTAAGGGGCGAATAAACCAAATTTTACCATTTTCAACTTCAACATTCTGTACTGGAGCCAACTAGTGGCAGAGAAACTAAGTTGAATGCAGGGTACAACTACAAACCTTCACTTACTGTAAAACCCTTTATGTTCGTTGCCCTTTATTTCGCGAGCTTAACAAAACCGTGAAATTAAAGGGCGTGAATATAGATGCTATAGCAATTTTAATTGGCATTACTTGTGTGTTGGAATTGTGCGGCTTGAATTTTCCAAAATAAAAGGCACCAAAATAATTTTGCATGCAAAATTGCCAACGTTTAGGGCAGCCAAATTAAAGGGTTTTACAGTATCCTACAGTACCAAAACCGTTTTTGAATCCACCCAAAATTTTGATCGATGACCCCAGACTTAGGGCCAGTTTTTCCACAGCAAATTAATCTCCCATTAACGTTAATGGGAGATTAAATCCCATTACTTAATGGGAGTTAATCACCCATTAACGTTAATGGAAGATTAATTTGCAGTGGAAAAATTGGCCCTTAAGGCTCCTACACAACCTCCAAATTTCATTTAAAAAATTGCCCAAGGAATACGCCCCCCGCGAGGTGTCTATATTCTGAAATTGTGTACAATTTTCAGTCTTTGGGCCCACTCCTGCACCAATTGTGTGAAATTTGTCATGGAGAAGTCAACCAAAGCCTCCATACCCTTTTCCACTCTGCCAGTGCAACTGTTCGCCCCTGGTGCTGCACTTTGCGTATGCTGCCAGTAATAAGTAATGGCATAAGCTGTTTAACACGACCTATGACATAAGTTAAGTCAATCTAAAGTGCACAGCAAAATTTAATATTAAATCAAAAATGCATTGTACGAGATGAAACAACTAAAGTGAGTTAACTAATAACAACAATGAGACAAGATAACAAACTGCATAATCATACTGCATAATAAATGTCTTTTGTTGGCATCCTTGTACATGTAACAACATAGATTAAGTAACCGTGGCACATTCTGAAAAAACATTACCGGGCAACGTGATGCTTAAGCAGTTGGCGGCATTGAGATCGAGTAGAAACAGCAGCAGTATCAGCACCTGAAGAAACGGCCACAAAATGTCGTCGGCTCTGACGAGCTTGTGTCACAGCACGCCGACCACTAAAACGATCAAAACAGTCTTTGCTCTCCGATGACTTTTTCTTCTGCAACTTCTGGTCAACCAATCGACTGCCATGCGAGAGACTGGGTTTGTACCTGAAACCGCGAGATGCACGTGTATGTGGACGGTTCACAGGTATCCGCAGAACTGGAACAGCAGATTTCCAATTGTTGGAAACTCTTGCCGACTTCCTTAAATTCACCATCCTTCGACGGTTTAAGCCATGACGAGTATCATCTGCATATGGAGATGATAAATTCACAGAAGCATGCTGACAGGGTCGCAAATTTAAACCCTGAGAAGCTGACAGCTTCACAAGTGGAGTGATTTCTGACAGACTTGTTCTTTCCAGCGCAACCACTGGAAGTTGTATATGTTGTTCACCAGTATCCGATTTATTAAAAATATATTTCAACTTTCCGTTCCTTACTGGGACTCCACCATTCCCAACTGACGGTTTTTCTGCTTCCGTTGCAATGCTGGATGTGGTTTGGCTTTCAGGAGACACAGCAGTGGAATTGACTTCACAAGTGGAACTGATAACAGCACAACTGTCACTCATCTCACATGTCTGGCTTGATTCGCATTTAAGTTCCTGTGCCAAGGCATCATCAGCAACAATGACATCAGTTTTCACAGGGGTCAAAACTTCTTTCATAGTGCTGCAAAACGAGGTTGTCGATGATGAAACACAATCGTCATTGCTCAATGCAATACTCGGTGACACTGTCAATTTCTGTGCATCGCTATAAAGTTTGTCATTCTCATCAAACTTTGTGCCAGCAGTTGTAATAAGCGGGGTGCTAGTGCTTGAACCGCTGCTACAAGGCATCATAACAGACAATGATGTCACTGCACTTGACAATGACGTTGCCATTATTTTTGGAATAGCCCGCAAATTCAGGACAGGCTTTGGCAACTGTGGAAATGTGGTAAGAACACTCAACTTTGACGATGCAAAATCTGACTTTTTGGCACTGTCAGCAGACTCAGACGAGAGCTTTCTATCCACAGAAGACTGGTTATGAACACCATGTTCTCTTTCGTTCAGTGCCGCTTTAAGTTCTTTGTTCAATAAAGCAATAATTTCTGCTTCAGTAATTGTACCGGACGTGGAAGGGCTATTGCAAACATTTCTGGATGGCTTCGCTACGTCCGTTTTCTGTACGCCGACAACATTATCAAACTGAACATTTGTGCCTTCGGGTGTCATGTAACCAGCTGCAATTAGACGCTGTATCACCTCATCACGGTGCAAACGATGTGCAGTTGTCATATGCCCACGAAGTGGTGCGAGACTGAAATGAAGACGACTGCAGATTGGACATGCAAACCGGCGCAGTGATAAGTCCGCAACATTGATGCCCAGCTGCGGCAAACACGCGGTTATCTGGTGCTCGTAGCATGCCTTCTGCGAAGACCATCGCGACGAGCAGTGAGGGCATATAAATACGTAGTGTCGTGCATATGAAGCAGCGCTCGCACGGCCGCAAGATCGACCGCGATGCTCAGCGCGGCGCTCCACTGTATTCAGATCAGCACTGCACGTTGAACAATAGTACAGGCCTTCACTTGTCATGAACACGTTCTTGTAGATGATTCCCTTCGGTGGTCGACCAGAGTAACGCCGACGCGCTCGCGATTTAGACTGAGATATTCCCACACCAACCGCAGTGGCTTCTGGAGACTGACTGACCTTGTGTGGCAATGAAGCCTCTTCTGCAGACGCCGGACTGCTGCCAGCAGCAGATGATAGAACAAACGGGGAATGTATCTGTGCTGGTGACTGAACAATGCCAGACTGCTGAGGAAAGATTTCAGACCCACAAAAGTTATTCGTTAAGCTGTCTAGTTTTGACGCATTGCTGATACTCACCTCCATACTGGCAGAATGCAGATTGCTGTGCATAGATGCAGTATGGGACTGCAAGCCAGCTGATGAGAAGAAAGCCACATGGCAAAGTGGACAGCTGTACCGGCGCAGGACACATCCAATATCGTCACCTGCATCATCGCGAGTGCAGAGAAACAGAGCGTGATGCTGCGCTGCAGATTCGCTGTAATAACTCACACCACAGCGGCGACATCGGTAAATGGGAACCTCCAAAACGTCGCCAGCACAAACACCACAGCTGCCATTGTGCTGCTGGGTGGATGGAGGTACGTCAAATGCCACCAGACACAACACACACTGATATCGCTTCAAACACACGATCGCACTTGCAGAACCATTTGCTGACTCATTCTGCCATTCAAGTGTTAACTTCTCAGCTGGCTTCACTAATTTCTGATCAACATCAGAAGCCGGTGGACATGCATCTGACATAGCGACAACATTATTTTGCAAGACACCCACGTTTGTGATGGGCAAAATATTTCCAACATTTGCCAGTCGCATGGCATCATTCTGTTGCCATGTAACTGGTGGTCCAGACTGAAGGAAAGCCGTAATTTCTCCGAGAGCCTGCTCATCAAGATGGGTATGATCGTGACTGCTAGATGGTCCAGCGGACAATATCTGCTGAATGTCATCCAATGTTGAATGTAAAGCGGAGCTTATCTCCATCGGATCAGGGTTCTGCTTTTTGTCTCTGTCAACGCCATCTTCTCCCCGTTTCTCCATTACAGACTTAGCAGCAATAGCCAAATCGAAATCAGACCAGCTGGTCGGAGGTGGACGCAGAAAACTAGCAGGCCGCAGTTGTTCAATATGGTGAAACAGCATGCTGTATACGGCAATATCAATACTGGCCGGTGCAATGGGGTCAGGAGGAGGAGCAGACTCCAGACTGTGATAATACGAGATCAGAGCAGTGCGACGACTGGCAGCTGAGTCCAGGTGGAATGCAGACGCCAAACATGCCTAGTTGCACGAAACAATATTACAAACGTCAGTGAGATATTAACAAAACAATCAATAAGCAATAAAAGACCAAACCAACAGCATGTGTGAAAGCTGCCTGCTCATATAATATTTATCAGCCTGAATTTAGTGAACTGAACATAGCAATTTTTATGCCAGTGCTAGTTCAGCAGACTAACTGTGACACTTAACAGGCAATGCTTTACCTGCCTAGTGCTTAAAAGACGGTGGTAGGCTATGTTTAATTAAATGATGCTGTATATCAGAATGCAAAACTGGGAGTTACACTGATGGAAACTGGGCCCTAAGAAGAATAAGCCACAGTATGGGTAACAGTTATTACTCCATACAGTTAACTGAGCTGAACTGCCAAATTACAGTCGACAGTACACAAGTTAGCATTCAAAACTGACAACAATATGTATCATCAGTGTTATTAGCACAATAAACTGAGCTCTTGCAAACCGGCTGTTCGTCAACATTAGCAGTAACAGGAGCCTTTTCGCCTACCTAGTGGTTAACATGTCGGTCGGCTATGTTTAGTAACTTACATTCACAATCTGCATCTACAGCCCAGTGTAAAAAGTTCCCAAGTCAAACTTGAGCATACACTAAAGATTTTCTTGATAAAAATATAAAGGAAAGCCTATATAAGTGTTTCGTGAATCAACTTAAAGGAATTTCCAGTAACAAATTACAAAAAAACTCAGGCAAGACTTATAATAAAATAATAAATCCCTAAGAAATTTTGAGGGAGACATTTCAAACAAACACACAAAAATAATTTATATAAACTCTCCAATTCCACGTACAAATCTTCTTCCTTTATTCTGTAGCATTTCCCCTCCATTAACTGTTGGTACTGTAATAAAATAAAAAGCATCATACCAAACGCATCTGTGGCCAGTCGGCAAATAACCTTGCCACACTGTCACAGACATTGACACCATCAGACCACGAGATGGAGCCAGGTCCATCAGTAGTTTGGTGCTCGTCATTTGTCAGTGCCTTGATAGCCAGTTGGATGCACGACAGCAAAAACTTGCCACAAAACTTCAACACACACACACACACACAAATCACACACGTTAAATCTAACATGCAGCAACATGGTACACCAGCAATGTTCACGACAATCACCATTGTTCATTGCTGTGTGTTCTAATTAGTTTAGTAAACACCTGCTTACATTCATGCATTAACTCATCACCTGGCTTGGGATGTCCATCTGTTAAGTGCGAGTGTTTTAACTAAACTATCGCATAAATTCTGGTCCACAGTATTCCGAATGCCAATTTCATTTCACTTCATGAATACTTCCATGCCGATTGCTCCAGCCAGTTAATTGTGTCTTTGTTGGCAGAGTAAAGTCATAGGTAGCGTGGATTTAGGATGACTGTTCATCACATACAACTGTTTAAATTTTCCCATGTTTGCACATGAACTACAGGACGCCAAGTCACACTTGAGTCAATCTACAGCACAACGGGTCCCACCCAGAGTGGAAGCAATTCAAGGACACCATGTAAAGGTCAAAAATGCCACCAATGACTCACAGGTCGCAGTAGAAGTAACAGACAGGTCGCCTGGCTGACAGTCCTTCACCCTAATCACTCAATTGTATCAATCAAAATCATTCACCATTTCCGCTTGTGTTTCAACGGCTATGTTCCAGGTGAACTTGGGTTAGCCAGCAGACTCACTGGTTCTCTGCCTCACATCTGTTCTGGATGAGCATCTTTAGGTACAATTGGCATAGATATTTCTACAGGTCAGATACTATTCCTCTTCCTGTCACTTTACTGACAGTGTCAAAAGCACTGATTCTAATTACCAAAAATTACCCTTTCTAGATTCAGCAACAGACTACTATGGAAAGGGGTTGTTATTCCCTTTATGCCACCTCTTCAATACCAGTAGCCTAGCCATAAAAATCGTTAAATCAATAATTGCCATTAATAATATACAGATGCAGTACTATCATTGCAATGATGCCCACTGGTAATGACAAACATGTCACACCATCACATGCAAAAACAACACTGCTGTAGTATAACCAGGCACATTCTTGGAAAAAGAACAAAGTATATCATTCAGTGTTGTTTTTTCTCCCAATCAAGGACTCAGAAGTGAGACCTGACTGGAACAGATATGGCAAGATGCTCTCAGTGACGTCGCCAGTAGCTTTGTGGGTCTCGTCTGCAGGAACTAAATGCAGGTCGTGTAGACCACAGAGTCAGTCAACCAACAGAATCGATAGAAACGACCTGTGGCAAATCATTACCAGGTCAGTGATGATATCCAGCAGTAGAACATTCTGACGTCTGGACTGACACATCGCTGACATGCGATCAACAAACGACAGCAGGATGCTGTTGTCCTTTTTCTGACGCTCAGATTCAATCCACAGCCTCAGTAATTGCTGTCAGCAAACACAACATTATATGCCAAGTCAACGTGCTATGACAGTCCTGAGTCCACATCTTAAATGCATCAGGTGGTATTATTCAATTCCTTTTGCGCAAAATGCATGTCACAAAAAAAAACAAATTTACTAATAACACTCAGCTCATGCCGTTAAATTCACAATAATTAAATCCCATGTGCAAATGAAAATACACAAAATGCGGCCCAGTTTACGTGTAACAAATTCAATTAATGACTCAATGGTATCGAGCCTTAAATCAATTAATCTAGAAATAACTGATTAATGATCTATAAAAAACATAACGATGACAACTGAACAAGTAACAGATTTTTGTAAATACAGTGACGACCAAAATGAATAAAACAATTAGAAGATGGACTTCGACGCCCCATCATTGAAGCAAATGCCTTTGCCACCTCGACAGCCTGCTGTGACCCTGACGTCCTGAAATCTCATCGGTTATCAGCACAGGCTAGTGAATATTCTCTGTAAGTTTCATCCAGATTGCCCAAGCCATTCATGAGATATCGTGGTAACAAGATCTGTCTGGATGAACAGACAAATAGGAACAAAGGTGAATAGAAGAACACAATGCCTCCACCTACAATGTCGCTTGACCAAGGCGACGTGCTATGTTAGTAAATTTGTGCTACATTTCATGATCTATGGGAGTAAGGTTTCAAACAGCAAAAGTGACCTTCAAAGTCATTCAAGGGCATTGGTAGTGGTGCCATTCGATAGGCCATATACGATTTCCTATCAGTTTTCCATTGCAACTATGTCGCTTTCTTGCACCGTTTCCGAGATTCCCAAAATGTAAGAGGTCACGACTCTGTACACATCCATTTTGGCACTAATATATCATGCATGCACTCGTACTCCTCTGTATCAATCAGTACACGAAATTTGAAGTGCCTAGCTTTACCAATTACAAAGATGACTGAAAGCAAAATTTAAAAACGGGCCATGTGACTCTGACCACACCCATTTTAGGGTAATTATGTTACTATAGGCTAGGATTTGATAGAGTTTACCTACATGCAAAATTTGACAATTCTAGCTTTAGTCATTCCAGAGATATCATTGGGGGCATCAAAATTTAAAGTGGGTCACGTGAAAATGAGCACGACCATTTTAAGGGTCATTTGTCATCCTTGTACTGGAAATTCTTTTTAAAAAATTAGCCACATACGGGACTGATGGTCAACTCTACACAACTGCCAATTTCAATGTCACGTGACACAAAAATTAGGCCAAATATCACAAATCCGGCCAGACAAATTTAGATAATGTGCCTTAGTTTAAAAATCAGTGGTCAGTTGCCAGGTCCCATTGTAAATAGCGGAGGCAATAGCTTTTGACAATGGCCAGATTTCCAACTTTTAAAGGGCTAGTGACTGTGACCTTCGATCGGGTGATACTGCATACCATCTTGCGTCACTCATCGATCTCTATCTACATAGCAAATTTCACTGAAATGGAAGAAACATTTTGTGGACAAATGTACGTACGTATGTACGCATGTATGTATGGATGGACATTTGAGACCGGCTTCATTAGGTCGACTCTGTCAACGAGTCAACCTGCAAAAAAGGGTCACGTGTCTCTGACCATGCCCCTTTTAGGGGTGATTTGTTACCATAGGGGCATCAAAATTTAAAGTGGGTAACGTGACCCCGAGCATGCCCACTTTAAGGATGATTAGTCATGCTTGTGCTGGGACTTGACATAGCCTACACGCAAAATTTGACCTACCTAGCTCCAGCCGTTCTGGAGATATAATTGGTGCCCACCAAAATTTAAATGGTTCACGTTACCTGACCACACATCTTTCAGGGATGTTTTGCCATCCATGGGCTAGCACTTGCTATAGTCGATGTGTGTACCAAATTTGAAATATCTATCTTTTCACACTACAAAGATATAAAAGGCGATATAAAATATTAAAAATGGGGTGGTTTGGGGCAGTTAGGGGTCCCTCAAGGTCACTAGAAATAGCGCTTTTCATAGAGCAAATACGAGTTCCTATTAGTGTTCTATAGTAACTATATCCCTATCTTGCACTGTTTCTGAAATATGACAAGATATTGGTGGAAAATCACCCATTTGAACCAACCGCACCTCTATTTGGCACCCCCATAGGGGGTTACGCTACTGGAATTTTGCCAAGATTTTTGGCATCAGAAAACTACAGTCCATTGGCTATTGTATGCCGTTGTTTGTATGATCCTATGTTTAGCCGTTTTGGTACAGTGCCGGCTTGTGACAGACAGACTGAATGGCTGTCTGAACCGCTGCGCACTGCTGCACCTGTCGGACTACTGCGTTCTGGCCGCTGGTGCTGACACTCGGCGGCAGCTGTGTTCCGCCAACTGTCAACTACTTGCAGTACCTTGCCACCGGCTCAACACTTACAGCCATCGGGCCTTTTCAGTTGCCGGCCACACAGTCTGGAACTCTCTCCCGGATTTCATCCAGGACCAGACTGCAGACTGTTTCAGACATTTGCTTAAAACGTACCTGTTTGCTTGATACTAGTACGATACGATACGATACGGTAGATTTACGTGCGCTCAAAAGCTGACGAGATGGCCAGCTTAATCTAGCGCACGGCCCAGAGATGAAAAATAATGAAAAAAATAAAAATCAAAAACCGAAGTAGCTCAGAAAAAACGGTGCAGGCAAAAGTCCGTGGAGGAAGTCCGGGAGGAAGAAGTGAAACTAAGGGGGTAGGATTTGTGAAAGAGGTAGGTTTTAAGCCGGGAGTGAAAGAGAGATGGAGTTATAGATGTACAAAGTGGTAAATCAGAAGAGGAAGAAGTGATGGTTGAAGGAATAGGTGAGCAGGAGATGGAGGAACTGGTGCCAGAATGAGGTTTACGAAGAGAGAAAGGAAGCTGATTCCAGAGACAAGGTGAAGCATAACAGAAGGAGCGATCAGTTATTTTTAGAGATGACGATGAAGTTGGCCGAGCAAGAGTAACGACGGATGAAGAGCGAGTACTGCGAGGACGTTGAGTGGAGATGAGCTACGAAGGTATGGGGGTTGGGTAGTTGTGAGAACTTTGTAGGTAAGTGAGAGGAGCTTGTATTCGATGCGTCAGTGATTCTGAGCCAGTGAAGAGAGCGTAGGATAGGAGTGATATGACATGACTTGGGAGCTTTCATGACAGTACGAGCAAGAGAGTTTTGGATATGCTGAAGACGGGATAGTTGAGACTTAGGTAGTTTATAGTAGAGAGAATTACAGTAATCAAGTTTGTAGTAAACGATAGAGGTAGCAATGGTACAGGCAGTTGACGAATCAAGGTATGGCCGTATAAAGCGAAGTTGACGAATGTGATAGTAACAAGCTTTGGAGAGAGCAGTAATTTGGTCAGCGAAAGTAAGATGTTCGTCAAAGATGAAGCCAAGGTTTCGAGCAGAGTGGGAGGTGTCGAGTGAAGAGTTTTGTATTTTGGCAAGTTGGTTTTTGAGTCTGATGAGCAAGAATTCAGGCTTAGAGGAGTTAAGAGTAAGAAGATTAGCAGTCATCCAGGAAGAGATGTGTTGAAGAGCGTCCTGAAGGTGAGAAATGCTTGAGTCGAAGTTGAGTCAAAACTTTGTGGCCTGCCCTCAACTCCTTTAATTGTCAACGTCATGTCTGGCCAAATAAGGATTCCGTAATAATAATAAT
>Ga0209363_1000619_pt1 | contig 14543 bp, 9 predicted proteins | sample WorMetexBAHAMAS3_FD_187385 | JGI IMG/M metagenome (GOLD analysis project Ga0209363, IMG submission 187385) | Marine gutless worms symbiont microbial communities from Max Planck institute for Marine Microbiology, Germany - Inanidrilus exumae... | ecosystem: Host-associated > Annelida > Digestive... | reverse complement strand
GCGATACTATGAGTAGATATTGGTCAAAATTTTTGTGTTCGAAAGGGTGGTGGGTCTTCTACTTTTTTCTTTTTTTCTTCTTTGCGGGCAGATGTTGCCATCTACGCTGAGGCCTCTAGGAAAAGTGAGCCAATGCGCAACCCCACATCCCCTAACGGGTTAAAATTGCTGAGAGGCTTTTGCAATCCTCAAAAGAGCACGCCAATGCCAATGCACTTTGCCTAGTTTCTCATAAGTAGAGTAGTGCGGAATATCGATTCGTTTGAGAGGGAATTATCATGATAATGATACTACGCGATGCGCCTTCAATATCCATACGTTCGATGCGGACGATGGACGGACACACGAGTATTTGGTGGTCTTCGTCACTGTGCAAAATTTGGTTTGAATCGGTGCAGCAGTTTTGATAATATATAAGTTTTAATATTTTGAGCATTAGGCTTGAAAATGCCTATTCATGCCCCTTTTGGGGGTGTTTTTTGGGTAAAAACGGTTGAATCAGAAACTTTGTAGTTTTATCCCTCAAGGAATGCAATAATCCCGGATTGACATCATATGAATCAAACAGCGGTTCAAATCTCCGGTTTAGTCTCGGGACACGAACAAAATTTGGGATCACAAAGGAAATAACTAAAAACCACATGAGAGTGATATTTCACCCGTTTGCCGGGATGCCCCCACTGGGGCGATTGATTTGAAATTTGGGTGCCTGGTCATAAACCGTCATATCGCCGGTGTAATCATCCATGCCAATTGTTTTGATAATGAGTTCAGGGTTTTTGGAGTTCTGATACCCCAATTTTGTCATTCTCCATAGAAATAGCTGGTGTAAGCAGTACCGTGCTACAATGTGATTGTTAATTATCATGAGCGCTAGGTTTCGGGATGGCTTCACTGTACACCAGTTCTTACTCCCAGTTGCCTATGTATAGGCCTACTACTAGATGTAGCAAGTAAAAGATAGACAACATAGCAAATGTAGATTTTATAATTCATAGAATAATAAAGCATTATATACAGCTAATTGATATTAATGATGAGAAACTATCGTAATACATCAAAACTAGCGTTAGGCCTGTACAACTACGGAGTTCAATATTACTTCATAATTACATTTTTTACATTACAATTGGCATTAATTGCTGTAAGCACAATGTAAGCTAACAACTATATGCTCTAATGAAAGTTGCTGAGACCACTATACTTTACACAAAGATATACACAAAATATAACATGAGAATACAACATGTATGTGCTCAAGAAAATAGAGTGAACTAGAAAACGTAGGCAGTCATATCGACATGCAGACCCACGCCGGCAACCGCTGCAGGTAGCACAAGGATACGCAGCACAGCTACTGGCCATGGTCACTAACAGTGGTGCACCATGACGGATTTCGTAACGGTGTGACCTTGACTTTTGACCTTTTACCTGTGGGTCAATGCATGCCGAGAGACTGCGATAGACTATAGAGTATACGTGTACCAAGTTTGGTGTTGATAGCTCAAGCCTTGTTCCTGTTAGAGCACGGACAAACAGACAGACAGTCATGTCTGAACGCCCTACCCACGCCGGCGGATATGTCGGCATGGGTAATAACTCACAACATACATTATGTGACGCCCGAAAAACACAACAAGACTGGGACTCAATGGTCTGTGTAGATTCACAAATGAATGGCTGGACAGTGGTACCGGATGACAACTCGTCAGTTAATTGTTGCAGCCGCGTGGTCACTCCGGCTCCTTCATGTGATCTTTATTCGTGTTTGGATTGTCTTTCTCCAGCTTCAGTCGTGGACAATCACGGCTCTAATTGGCCAAACATAGCCTTTGTCATATGCCCATCTATGAATTTCAAGACCTGTTTATATTTTTGTAAGTGGTGAAGCTAGGCCCTTATAATTTGGCACACAGTTCGATCATGATACCCCAAAAGGAGCGTGGTCAGGGTTTTTGGTCCTGTTTTAAGTTTTCTAATTTCTTGTGTGTTTTTTTGGTATGGTGAAGCTAGACAACTAATTTGGCATATAGTTCGACTATGGCAGGTATTTGGTATTATTAAGCTATGTCACAACAATAGCTAGATGTGGCCTATTGCTGCAGAGTAGCATGGTGTGTGTTTGTGTGTCTGTCTGTGTGATGGACCCTTTGTGAGCCCTGCAAAAATGGCTGAACTGGCGCTGTGTCAGTCAGTAGCCAGCCACGCCGCTCAGCTTCAGCCACACCGGCGTGGCTAACAAAGTTGACGCTACTAAATACTAATCAAGGTGTCAGCAACGGTCACAGATTATAGAGGACACCGTCGAACTCTCTTTTTCCTGCCCAGGATTATCTCCCTGTTTATCATGTGCATAGGAATTATTTGAAATAATTCTTTGGAGGAAGGCGGACTCACCGGAGCCGAGCTTTGAACACTGCTCCTGAGGTGTGTCACACTCCACTGCACATGGTGCCTGAGTGCATTGACCACTGAGCTACATGGGCATGCTGACATGTGATGCGACCTTTTGTCAAAATTGTTTGACTACCTCTTGTTATCACAGTTACCTGTATGTCATCGATGATGTCATCATCTCAGTCTCAGTAGACTGAATTTTTGTCATTATTTTAATTTGCATCATGAGTATAAATATTGTATTGTGTCAGTGTTATATATGCGTGATGTATGTGTGATATAGCATATTGTATTCACATGTATTACAACAGTGAGTTGCCGTTTTGCAATGTACTGCACTGTGGAATGTTTTTAGCATTTGTTCTGAGGCTGTGAAAGAACTGCCAAGACTTGATACAGATGATGAGTATGCAATGTCTTTTAGTTCTTGGCTTTTTTGATTTCAAATTGTTTTGTGGTTTGTTGAGCTTGACTGAGTTCCCATGAATCAGAAGTGTTCAGGGTGCTGTTCTGTAAAGTTATAAAATACAACTACCATTTAACAGCCCAGGACTACCCGCGTGAGCCGGTACCAGAAAAAGCATTCACTCACTCAATCCCTGTGTTTGTGGATATTGTACAATATCGTTAATTTACTTCTTCCATTTACTATGGTCCATACCATTTTCCTTGCCAAGTTCTTGGATCTGACAGTCTTTCTACAACTTCACTCCAAGTTTTCTTTGGCCTACCTCTAGGGTTGACACTTTCCATTTCCAGTTATACCATCTCAAACTATATTGCTGCACCACTGTAGTTATATCATCTGTTCCTAATCTCTCTCTCAGATCATTACATTTACATGTTAACCTATTGTTTACTAACGCCACACGTCCAGTCGTCCACCTGTTCTTTTTGTTCACCAGCCAAGTTTCACTGCCATGTAACATAAAACACCTTCAAATACACCATTTGTTTATCTTATCTCTCTTAAGAAAGGAGACGTCTTTATTGGTAAGCAGAGGCACAAGCTGCCTAAATTTATTCCATCCCTGTCATACTCTAGCCTCCATGTCTGCATCAGCATCTCCATCTATGCTCAGCATATCGTCCAAGGAACAGAACTTATCCAATAACACCAGACTTGCACCAGCACCAATATCCACTGGTCTTACCTGTACTAACCAAGTGATCTGTGCGGCTTCTACCCACAAAGGACTTGCTTGCTTTGGTCATGCTAACCTTTACACCACTGCACTTCTTGTGCACCCATTTCGGACATTTAGTACACTCATCGAGTTTCTGCCAGTATTTCTGGGTTAAAATCGACAGTATTTGACAAATGTGTTGCTATATCTCAGAAATAGTGCAAAATAGGGACATAATTACTATAGAAGGCTAATTGGAAATCGTATGTACTCTATCGAATAGCGCTATTTCCAGTGACCTTCAGTGACCCATAACTACCCCAAACCACCCCATTTTTCACATTTTGTATTGCCTTTCATACCTTCATAGTGGGTGGAGGCTTAAAGACTTCAAATTTGGTAGGTAGGTTGACTGTAGCAATTCCTAGCCCAAGGATGACAATTCGCCCCTAAAAGAGGCGTGGTCAGGGTCATGTGACCCATTTTTACCGTGCAAAGCTATGCTAGCATGATATATGTTGTCATCATGTGTCTGTATGTCCATCCGTCTGTCTGTCACAAATTGAGTTCTACAAAGACGGCTAAACCTAGGATAATGCAAACAACGATGTATGATAGCCCAGGGATTTTAGTTTTTTATTGCCAAAAACTGCGGCAAAATTCGAATGGTGTCGCCCAATAGGGTCGCCAAATGCAGCAATTTTCGACTTACAGTTAATGCAAATTAATAGTTGTACTTAGTTTCAGTTACTAGTACATGTAGTCTAGTAATGAATATATCACTGTCTGGGATCGTTCTTTTTTTATAATGCCATTGCATGGATATGTTAGTCACTGAATTCCAATGTTGCCTGTGACTTTTAACATTTCTGCTACTAGCCCTGATTAGTCTGAGGCTTTATGCTTTTACATCCTTTTCAGTGCAGTGGTAACCTTAAATTATGTAATTCAATATGCAGGTCCCCCTTCACTATGTCCTTATGCCTGAAAAAGTTATCAATACTGATTATAAGATACTGGATAAAGTTACATTTATATGACACGTGTCATATCAGCTGTAAAAATAGCTAGGAAAATAGGAATAATCATTGTGAAGTGCCTGTTCACTGTATCAATATACTGAGTTTGATGTTTCATGTGGTTTATAGTACTACATAAACTAGAAAGCGGGGCAGAACCCAACGTGTAGCCTGCCCGGCATGCACATTGTGCGACTGTGCATTTCTTACTTACGTATAGACCACTGAACTATAAATAGTTATTTAGATATTTTTTGTTCAGTGCTACAGACTGCAGTCACCATCCATGCAGATGAGCAACAAGATTTACGGGTTACTGGACCAAAATTCACCACCAAAGTTCCGGAATTTTTTCATCGATGATGTTAAACACAACAGTCCTCATCTCAATCTGTCCACCCATTGTCAAATGAGAGGGGACAAAACATAAGCTCGCCGGCATCATCGTGATGCCAGGTGGGCTAACAGCCTTACTAGCCCTACCAGGTAACCTGTCACTTATGACTTACATCATTACTGAATGCAGCAGCAGTGTCTCATGCGACAAAGCACAGGTCAGTAGTTTTGGCCTTGTTTATCTGGACTGTAATCACTCGGTACTGTAGTCAACATAAAATAGATATTCTTTGGACTCTAAGGATTAAAGTTTTACTTATTTGATACTGTGTAGTAGCTCTCCTATGAGCACACCAACCAAGAAATTTACACCATCCAGTAGCAAAATACGAAAGCGCAAACGGGGACGTGAAGAATCAACACCTGATGTCAATCAGTTTCATCGTATGTTTTCCTCTCATACTGCAACTGTTACCTGCTGTCAAACTGTTTTTTACCGCACGACGTTATGCTAGCGCGGTATATGCTGTCCTTGTTTGTCTTTCCATCCGTCTGTCTCTCACAAGCCGGCACTGTACCAAACGGCTAAACATAGCATCATTAAAACAACACCAGGGACTCTAGTTTTCTGATGCCAAAGATCGTGACGAAATTTCAACGGGTCACCCCCAGTGGGGGCACCAAATAAAGGTGGGGTAGGTTAAATCGATAATTTCCGACCAATATCTTGCTATATCACAGAAACGTTGCAAGATATGGACGTAGTTACTATTGAGGGCTAATAGGAGTGCGTATGCGTTCTGTCGAATGGTGCTATTTTTAGTGACCCCTAATTACCCCAAACCACCCCAATTACTACCTTTTGTATCGCCTTTCATATCTTTTTACTGGGTAGAGATAGAGACTTCAAATTTGGTAGGCAGGTTGATCGTAGCAAGCACCAGCCCTCAGATGACAAACCATCCCTTAAGGGGCATGGTCAGGTCATGTGAGCCATATAAATTTATAAAATTTGGTGGACATGAACCATATCTGTGGAACACTGAAGCCAGCGTGGTCAAACTTTCGTATACAGGTAGGTTATTTCAAGGCCCATCATAAGGATGACAGAACACCCTTAAAGGGGTGTGGTCAGGATCAGGTGACCCATTTTAAATTTAGGGCCCCCAATGATATCTCTGGAACGGCTGAAGCTAGAATCGTCAAATTTTGCATGCAGTTAGCTTATTGATGACAAACCTCCCCTAAAATGGGTGTGATCAGGGTCAGGATCGCCAGATGGACTTGTAGGTGAGCTTATTCAGCAGCAAGTTGACTTCTGCTGTTTGCGAGTTGACCTGCTATCCAAGACACAGGAAGGCCAACTCAAAATTTACAAAGTAAGGTAGTTATCGGAACCGTAACTTTTAAGAGATCAAATGTGACTTTCTATTATTGTTTGGTAGTAATTAGTCTATCTTACATTGTTTCTGTGGTATAGAAAGATAGTTGTTAGGAATTTCTATTTTTGCTAGCCCCACTTGTATTTGGCTCCTCCCTTGCAGATGACCCCCATCGGAATTTATCCAAGATGTTTGGGGTGAGGAAACTGGAGCACATAGGCTGCTGCACAGGATTAGTCGTTTTTAGTGCAATAGCAGCACGTCACTGACTGACATGCTAACAGAATTGTTATACCAGTATTGTGTTTCGCATAGCTGTGCTGTGCTGATGTTTGATGAAGAAGATAGATGTGTGTGCGAAGATCAATAATATTTTTAAAGGGAATGGAGAACAGTGATTTGGTTGGTTCTTGTTAGTGTTGTTCAGTGTGTGGTTTGTGACTTCTACACTGACTTCTCCTTGTTGGCTGTGGTGCTAGACTCGTACGTCATGAAACTATTCGACCGCAGTGTTGATCTTGCCCAGTTCAGTTACGACGCTCCTCTGTATCCCGTCTGCCGAGCTTGGATACGCAATCTATCTCAGTTGCCAGCTTCCACAGAACAGCCTTCATGCAGTGAGCCACCGGATGAAAAACAGGTTTACTGCTAGTTAATGACTATTGCTGCTGACTAAAATGTACTGACTGAATTGACGTTACTCATTCACTGACGATTTATCTCTAGTTAATGTTTTTTGTCAAGCTTTTGTGGTCATTTCCATTCTGCTGCATGCGGTGAACTTGCAGTACCACATTCCAGAACAACGAGATAATGGCCAAAGATGTTCTGTTGTTTCTGGACCGACATTGTGGAACTTAGTCCCATTGACAATTCGTGACCCATCACTGACACTCACTCAGTTCTATGCACGTTTGAAAACTGTACGGTTCTGCAGAGCATACGAAACACTAGCAAAGCGCCTATGTGACAGCTTAGGCTGTAAGGACTGCTGCGCAAACACAAATTCACTTACTTACTTACTTTATATTGAAAACGAAGGCCGTGTTTTAATTTTACGTCTGAAAGAAGGATTTGGCCCTTTATTATCGCTATTGCGATAGCGAATTTGGCGTTTTTGGCCGCGAGTGGACTGCAAATTTTCTGATTTTTGGCTGCCAAAAAATTACAGCCCTAACTGTAATCACTGGAGTCGTGTGTGTCCGTCAATAGTGGTACTCAGAAAGTTACAGATGTATTTTCATGAAATTCTGGAAGGGTATACAGGGCACAGTCAACTAGGTTGATCTTGTCCATTTCGATGTCTGTTCTTATGGACAAGTACTGAATTTCATTGTCTTAAATGAGGAGCCTGCAGTGTACTACATCCAGAGATTTAGTCTTCGAGGCAGCTGTCTTGCCTCGAGGCAGCCTCGGCATCTTTTTGCTTGTATTGGTCTGCGCTCTGCTTCGGCAGCCCTCTGCCTCGGTCTTGCCTTGGTCTCGAACCAAGTGCCTCGGCTCAACCTCGTTATTTTTGGCTCAACTTAGAGGCTTAGTCTCAAAGTTTCTGCCTTGATCTTGTTAGCAGCACATGAGTTAGTTACATTTCAGTGATTTGTATTGCGTTGAATGCATTTGGAAAATGTGTTCTCTGTCTTAATTGTTGTAAGTGACACACACATTATCATTGTACAATTTACTGGTTTTGCGTCTCTAGTGCATTTTGTGTTTTTCATATTTCTATTTTTCAAGCCTCAGTCTCCTTTAGCTGTGCCTCGGCCTCGGGGTTCCTGCCTCGGTCTCGCCTTGCCTTATTCCCAGCTTTCACTGCCTCGCCTTGGCAGTTCTGCCTGAATAGTCCCTGCCTCTGCCTCAGAAAATGCCTTGAGTACATCACTGGCTACACCTTGGTGTTAATGACATCATACATTGCACAGTGGTTCGCAATTTTTTGACAATAAAATACTGCCACTATTATTACCCACGCCAGCTGCATAGCTGCCGGCGTGGGATAGGGCATTTAGTTACATCTGTTTGTTTGTTTCCTTGTTTGTCTGTGCTATAAAATGAAAACGGCTTGAGCTAGCAGCACCAAAGTCGGTAGGTATATAGGACATCAGCATGCACTGACCTTGAGGTCAAAAGGTCACATCCTAACCCTAATCTAGAGCATGGTGTGGGTCTGCATGTCGATACGACTGCACATTTCTCTAGTTTTAGTGTTTTTTAGTCAGTCATACAATGAAATAAATACAACGTAATGTCTAGTGCATGTTTGAGTAAAATGACACACTTAAAATGAGCATATTGACATCTGACAAGCAGTCAGTTGATGTACTTGTTTACATGTGATATTTTTCATCTGATATTTTTCTAATATTTGCATGCAACTCATATTTATAAAATGTGTATCTGTTGATGTGTCATTGTATCAGCATGATTCCAATGATATCTATAGTCTGCCTGTTCCACCCAGCATCAAACTGGAAGCTGGATGTGCTAACATGTGGATTCCAGCGCCAATGCCATCTACTGAGTCACACTTGGATATCCACGCTGTAAGCTCTTCATATTACTCTTGTTCTAGAGTTGTCTCCCTGTTTGCAGTGGTTTAGCTTACTTACTGTGGACTGTGGGCAGCTTATTTGGATGGTGGTATGTGTGATAGCTGGTCCAGTGGCAGTGACCACATAGTGCCATGGGTTCGTGTCTGTAAACTGCCACTTGCCACTTGTGACCACCTCATGATCTGGCCACAAGTTGTATAACTTGCAGTGCTGTAGATGCTATCTTTTTAATACCTTTAACTATAGGATCAGTTAACATGTTACTGTGCCACCATTAGCTGATATCTGTTGTTACTTAAGGCAAAACGCAGACTTGTTAATCATGGTATCGATGGCAATAGGCAATGGATCTATGATACTTTGTCGGTATTGTATTGGTAATACTTTTACACAGAAATGATGAAGTTGCTTCAGCGATACTTTTTTCCTCCCAATCGATACCGTCGATACTTTGTCAGAAGTGTCAAAATAAGCATCTGTTTATTCAGTAGCATCAAAATACATCGTCATTTGAGTGCAGTAAATTGTTACACAGTCAACTGTTGACGAATTTTATTATTACTTCACCCGCGGGAGCAGTGGCAAAGTATTGTGATGAGCACGTCTGTGTGTGTGTGTGTCTGTCTGTGAGGATATCTACCATACCACATGCACAATCTTTACCAAATGTTTTATGCTTGTCGCTTATGGCTGTGGCTTGGTGGAAGGGGCAATTTTGTTTTTTTCCATTGATAATGCATCATAAAGCAGCAGAGCATTTGGGACCCATACAAAAACGGCTGACTCATTGAGATGCCGTTTGGGATGATGAGTGGGCTTGGCCCGAGGAACAGTGTGTTACGTGGAGGTGACGATCCCCAAAGGGGAAAATATGTGCCCAACAAGCCAAATAACCCCAGTAATTGCGAATTGAACTGGTCCATGCAGCGGCTCATGACAGGGGCAGACGCTTGATTGCACACGTTGGACAAGTGGGGGTGTACCGGTGTACTTCAGTTTTTGTGGATGACATTTTTTTCTACAATATGCCGTATCACGGTATGAATTTAGCTACGAAGGACTTATTTGCAGTAAAGTCGGACACAGTTCAATTTCTGAATATTAAAGGGCGTAATTTTGACTCTGTTTCGAAATACTCGCAAACTGAAGTAAAAGAGGAATGGAGAAATTTATTTTGATGATTAATGAGAATAATTACCGAAACGAACGTGGCCGTTGCTATTGTTACTATGTTAACGGTGTACGTGGGCCAAGAAACAAATATGTATTGATGCAGGGACATAGGAAAGCAAAGTTCATTTAGCGTTAATGTGACTTATGTTAAGGAAGTACACAGAGTTAAGGGTATGATTGCAGACTGCAGGCAAAGTCTGATATCTACGATTTCCTTGTTTATGTTAGTTACCCAGCTTCCTGGTTATAGCCTTGTCAGCTACCATAATATGAAGGTGTACTCTGCTTGTAACACTGGATTGCCATTGAGCATTGTCATTGTCTTTTAGGGGTGGTCTGTGCGAGGACCTGATATAGTTTACTTATGTGGAAAATTTGAGGACTGTAGCTTCAGAGCTTCAGCCGTTCCAGAGATGTGGTTGCTGCCCACCAAAATTTAAATAGTTTGCGTGACCTGACTAGGGATGGCTTACCTGTAATTGCATGGCCACTAGTGTACAGCAACCAGAACTTGTTACATCCCCAACCAAAGGTGATGGTTGATTATGTTTTCACCCACTTCAGTAGATATATAGGTAGGTTAGTGAACAACTTCATGGCGCCATTTCAAGTCCGATTGTCATCAAACTTGTCAGTCATACCCTTGGCCACAGGGGACGAGGTGCTTAAATTTTGGAAGGTCAAGGCCGGTGGGGGAGGTATGCGCTCTATGGAACGCCCTTCTAGTATGGCTTGTTTCAACACTTTTTTGTGTCAGCTTCTTACAACGATATTTACCATAGCTGCTCTGAGCTAGTGATAGTACAAGCCTACAGGTGTACAGTGTTGTTTTTGTTTGTCACCTTTCTTTTGCTGCAATGCGTGCACATTTTCTCTCCAGAGTCTTCTCTATTCAATGCATGGTCGTTCCAGCTAAATCCAGACCACTAGTGGATATTGGTATAGGCTAATCAGCACTGTCAATATCAATATTCATATTGCTGTTGGTGATACTTCTGAATTTTGGTATTGGTATTGGTGATTGGCCTACCTTCGAAACCAATATTGTCTTTGAATATTGGTGATACTTTTTAGCAGTATTGTTAGCATGCGCGGCAAAAGGCACTGGTTAATGCTATGCACTCCCAGTATAAGGGCTGCTACATGCTCTTCTCTAGCACTGAAGTGGTTTTGGCTGGATGACATACGCAAAGCCACAAGCAACGTGATGACAGTGGTCAGCAGGAGTCAGATATGACTGCTGAAACACAGCCTTTGCTGCTTGTTTGTTATTTATCAGGATCAGAAACAAGCGCCTGCACCAGAAAATTTGCTGCTGAGTCACATGAAACGGTGGAAACAGATTCGGCAGCAGTAAGTTGTGTTGTTGTAACACATCAGACATTCGTTGACGGCAGAACTTGAGATAGTTAAGTTGACATGTTGATGTTGCCATGGGCATGGATGGCATGACAACTGCTATGCCAGTTTTAACGTGCTACCACAACGTTGTTTTTTGCTGTGCCATTACTAGAGTACATGTTGTTACAGTTGTTAGTGATTTCTTCTTGTCACTCTAAATGACTATGAAGCAAACTTGTAAATGAGCATTTTCGTAGATTCGACCTTCCCACACTCCACCCTACCAGCACCTTGCACTCGCCATACCATCTTTACATTCATGGCATTGCCTATGCATTGACAAAATGTTTTGCCCGTATGTTGTTTTATGAAGTTAAAGGCAGTTACCGTGGCTCCAAACTATTGACTATGTGTTTTGTTTCTGTATTTAATTGATTCTTTGTGTGCTGAGTTTGGCTATGACATCACTGAAAACAAGAAGCTCAGCTATTGCAGAGGGACTGTGCGATGTTACTAAACTCATGCCGTGTTTCACGAGGTATCAGAACAAAGGTTTCAGGCAGCAAAAGTGACTTTCAAGGTCATTAAAGGGCATTGGCAATATTGTCATTCGATAGGCCACATACAATTTCCTGTTAGATTTCCATTGCAACCATGTCTCATTCGGGCAACTGGTTTGTTTACATCGCATAGCAACAACGTTGTCACCAACGGGCATAAGTTCGCATAACATTAATTGATTTAACATTTTAATTTTCATCCAAAACAATTTACATGACCAGTTATTTGTTGTATACATGTCGAAAGTTTACAATAACGATAAGATAACACGGTATCGTTTTCAGTTGCGTAAGCTAGCTAGAGTTTAGAACGAAAGACCTTCGCCCATATTAGTAGCCTCTGCATTATAGCTATTTATACATATAGTGGCGGACTGGCGGCCATATTCGTTGGTCCCCCTTTTCGGTGGCTACACGTTTGTAGGCGAGTGCTGGCCCTGTGGGTGGGACATAAAGCAACTCACTGTGCAATATTGACACGTTTTTCATGGCAGTTGTTCGTCTGATGCTCCTGTTGTCATGCATAATGTAGGTGGAAGCAGGCATCGCGGATGAAAGAAGCCTGTGATGCAGCGAACCTTAAACTTCTCAAAGATATTTATGAGAAACACTGTCATGACCAATAATGCATATCGACTGCAGCTAACGTCTGCTTGTTCCCGTAATGTTTTCAGTGACTGTTGCGATTACACTAACTTTTGTTCGCTAATGTGATGAACGCCGGTCTACAGAACAGTTTCATTTCTCCATTAAGGTGTACAGCTTATTTTACGTGTGATAATTGTCGACATGCTTATTACTGGCAGGATTTCTTGCATGGTAAACAGACAACACTGCATTTACCCACATGTCATTTTTTGGTCTTCACCCATCTTTGATGCCTATTTTCACCTCGATTGGTGCACGATGTGGGTATGGGACCCCAGAAACTGTGGATTTACTAATTTTTGGAATATAGTCACCTCGTAGAGGCATGATTTTGCAAAATTTCAAGGGCTGGTGTTTACACTGCAAATTAATCGCCAATTAGTTGGCCAGTAGACGCAAGCATGCACAATGCACAAAACTGGAATTACGTAACATATTGCACTGTCGTAAGAAGAAGACTGAGCCATGGCCACCATTAGGCCTAACATGTACAGAAAATTTTGTGAACTATGGGCATGTGGTTTTTGAGATACGTGAGCAAACAAACACGCTGATCGCAATACTTTGCCCCCTAACCAAGGGCAAAGTAAACGTTTTATAGATTTCATCAAAAATGTCAGTTTGTTTAATAAATTATAATTTTTAAATGTGAAATATAAGAATTTATCTTTAAAATCAATGTTAGGCTATAATTTACCAACTTGGCTTTAGCCATCTACAGCCTATAATTACACAATTTACAGATATTTCTATCTTCAGTTTATTATCTTACTAACATTGGTGAGCTCTAGTTAATCTACTCAAAACTTAATCGGCGTCTATAATTTTTATGACAAATCATAATGATAAATTAGTACCCTGAAGTCTGAAGGCACGATATAGCCCCATAAACAATTAACCGGGTGATGTCATGCTACTTTGATGTGTGAAAGTTGGTCAGTTCAGTTAGTATGTAACGAAAGTTAACACGATGTACCATCATACTACCATGGTGGATTTGTTTTCAGTCGCCTATAGCAGTGAAACTGGTGTTTGGATCTGAAAAAGTTACTGTGGCAAAAATGATGGTGATTGAACAGTACACAAGTGGGAGCTAAGAAAGTTCAATGTTTTCATGTTTTTGTTTGTCATGTTTTCATTTTGAATTTTTGACGACTTTCTATAGTAGAGGAAGCTTGTAGTTGTGTACGTATGTTTAATTTTTTGAGGCCTCAGTACTATTACAGAATGTAATGTTTGAAAATACAGTTGATTTGGGTACCAATTGTATGGTAACAGTGCAAATTATATATGAGAATACAAAGAAATACAAAATAACTGCACATGGTTTATATTGCCAGTTTCTCACTTAAATGGATATCTTAAACTATAAAATACTGAAATGCAAGCTTAATGCAACACATTTGACCACCTAAATCAACTGTCGGAGCACTCAAACGTATGATGTCGCTGCTTAGTGACAAATCAACCGCCGCCGTACTAAAGTGCAAACAAATACCCAATGCACATTACTACAATCTTACTTTAACAGAGTCCTTGATACAAAAAGTAAATGTTAACGTCCACAGCCATTTAACCCACTGATAAGAGTGTGAGATTTACAGGAACAAGAAAACAAGCAAGCATTATTATGTGCCTTAACAGAATAATAGGTATAGTTAATAGACCTCGCAATTCAGTGGATGGCTGCAATCAGCCAGCTTTGCTGGCCATATATATACAGTTATACTTTGATGTTAGTGCGCACGACGGCATGAAATATAAACAAGAACTCATCAGGAGATGAGATAGCGAACGTGAACTTGTTAACGACGATATCGCACACACGTAGGCCTACTTTAAAATACCGAAAAAGAGACAAACCTACTTCGTTTAACAAATTATACGATAGATTGGCAAGTACTGCGCATGAAGTCTTGAATTTTAGCATCTGCTACAGAATTTCCACCTCGCAGTTATATAATATACCGGTGGCGTCGCGCGGTACCTCTGCAGACGTATACCACTAGAT
>Ga0209363_1000618_pt1 | contig 14545 bp, 12 predicted proteins | sample WorMetexBAHAMAS3_FD_187385 | JGI IMG/M metagenome (GOLD analysis project Ga0209363, IMG submission 187385) | Marine gutless worms symbiont microbial communities from Max Planck institute for Marine Microbiology, Germany - Inanidrilus exumae... | ecosystem: Host-associated > Annelida > Digestive... | reverse complement strand
GGGGACATAGTGGTAGAGAGAGCACCAAGAGACAGACGAAGTTTTGATATTTTGTCAGTGAAGAAGGAAGCAAAGCAAAGAAGGAAGTAGCGCTATAGAAGAATCCGACCTTTACCTTTTACCTTTTACGGGGGGTAGGATTTGTGAAAGAGGTAGGTTTTAAGCTGGGAGTGAAAGAGAGCTGGAGCTATAGATGTAAAAATGGTGAATCAGAAGAGGAAGAAGTGATGGGTGAAGGATTAGGTGAGTAGGAAATTGAGGAACTGGAGCCAGAGTGAGGTTTACGAAGAGACAAAGGAAGCTGATTCCAGAGACAAGGTGAAGCATAACGGAAGGTGCGATCAGTTATTTTTAGAGAGGATGATGACGGTGGTCGAGCAAGAGTAACGACGGATGAAGAACGAGTATTGCGAGGACGTTGAGTGGAGATGAGGTAATAAAGGTACGGAGGTCGGGTAGTTGTGAAAACTTTGTAGGTAAGCGAGAGGAGCTTGTATTCGATGCGTTCAGTGATCCTGAGCCACTGAAGAGAGCGTAGGATAGGAGTGATATGACAGGACTTGGGAGCTTTCATGACAGTACGAGCAAGAGATGAAGGTCGCCCGACCTTTTGCATTTTTGAGCCTGGCAAAGTTAGCCTACTTACGAGCATCCGCCAAATTTACAAAAAATGGACGGTTAGGCCTATAGGCGGTCATGGTCGACTGATTGACTCATGGTCAACGGCAATGTCAGCATTCGATAGATCTCGTATGATTTCATTTGTCTTCCATGGTAACTATATTCTTATCTTGTACCGTTTCCGAGATACACAGAGATACCGGTCAAAATAGCAAAATTTCATAACTCCACGAGCACTGCTCGGTCCATTGGATAGCCAGTGGAATGTCATCAAGACCATTGGTGTTTCAGTAAGCAGCTTGTCGCAAGCCAGCGACAGGCTGGCTGCTGCTGCGTGCACCGCATAGCGGAGAAACGGTAACGGAGTGCTCTTTTCTGTCCCTCATTCATTTTCGGGAATTTTCAGTCAATCGGCACAACAGGTTTTATATTGTGGCTAAACAAACAATGTGGGAAAGTTTCGAAAATGACGGTTAACGGACGTCCACGAAAGTGGTCGACTAAAAATACGCAATATTCTTAAATTAAAATGGTCGGTTCGCTTTCACTAAAGGTAAAACGGGCGACCATAACTAGTTGTATGCATCTGGAGATATATCTCCACGTAAATATTAGATCGCTTTGATTAAAAGCAACAAGTAGACAATAACTGTCAGCTCAACAGCGAAAGTTCTTGACTGACTACGTTCAAAGGTAATACTTAACGCAAATTCAGGCACTGTAAATAGAAACAGGAAGTCCGCAACAGACACAGAACAGTACATACCAGACACAAACAGAAGCTATAGCAACAGTTTATATAACTTTGGCTGGTTGACCGGGTCACATCCACATGTAGTTTCATGCAGTACTGTACTTTTGAATTTTGATTGCATGACATACACCGATCCTGCAACTCCAAGACCGCGTTCATCCACTTGGATCTCTCGCTTTGACATCTGATCGTTCGTTTCACCGCAAGAAGCTTATCACTGTTTTGTATTACAGGAAACACGACATTCGTTTGTCAGACAATAGAGATTAGCAGTAGCATACTCACCAAGGCTAAAGACTGCTTGGCTGCAATATTAGTACAATTATATCATTTGCCAGGTCTAAGGTATGCTGACCTCAAGACCTTGACAGCTAACCTTCATAATGCAGATACCTTATGGCGCCCTATATATTTACTATTTCTACTGGGTTTCAAGTTCACCAGGCAATACCTTCAAAATGACAGTACTTACTTCTCAGATCATTAAATGTCTTCACTTTCACCTTTACCTAAACTCTGATTGGTACATTAGAAGTGATAGTAACATCCATGTTAGTTTTAGACTGGTGTTTTTCATTCTCGAGTCAGATCTGGGGGACGGATTGGGAAGTACCCCAGGGGCCCAGGGCAGAGCTCTCTTAGAGGGTCTGGTGGACGAAGTTCCCATAAGCCGAAACTATTGTTAAATGAACAAGCAATTTTCAGCAATCCTTTAACCTTTAACGAAAACTGTGAAATTTTTAAATGCAGTATTGCAGTGCACAATACACTTCATTGATAAGTTAATTAAAGTAAAGATCGAACAAGGCAATCACAAATATCAGAGACTTCGCCTGCGGTGTGCAACCCCACCCTCCCCCTTCGTGGCTGATAATAAGACTCGTTCAATGCTTGCAATCAAGCGTCTGCCCACATCGTGTGCACGCCGCTGCATGGACCAGTCCAATTCGCAATTCATAAAGGTGTTAGGCTTGTCAGGCACGTTTTCCCCAAAGTCACCTCCACGTAACACATTGTTCCTTGGGCCAAGCCCACTCATCATCCCAAACGGCATCTCGATCGGTACAGCCTTTTTCTATGGGTCCCAAATGCTATGCTGTACAATGCATAGTCAATGGCAAAAAAAACCCAAAAACTGCCCCTTCCCTTTGCGATTTCGTCACCTTGCCGGAGGAGGACCGAGCCTTGGCCATAAGCAACATGCATAAAAATTTGGTAGAGATCGAGCAAGTGGTTCTGGAAATATCCTCGCGGACAGAGAGACATACAGACGCGCTCATCACAATACTTTGCAACCGTAATTCCCGCGGGCGAAGTAACAATCTCTGTGATTCTGTGGCTATTCCGCGTCAATTCTGCAATGCTGCAGACATTTCAGCTGAAGTTGAACCAACTGCTGCCTTTTGACATTATATGTATTTGTTACAAATCCTACTGCACAGACGAAATCTTAATTCAGAAATTTGTACTGCATTCTAAAATTCCTACTACACATTTTGTGCTCCAAAGCACACTATGCTAGGCACTGTCTTTAGAGTTATGAGCAGCCAGACAGATGGAATAGACAGAGTATACGTCGATTTGTATAGTGCATTGTTGTAACTACTTATAAGACAGACATACACAGTTACACAGTGTTATCAGTAATGGGGCCTCACACAACAGAGACGGCCTCGTAACATTCTATGTCTTGTCCAGAAATCTACACATGAGCTTTACAGTCATTATAGCTTCAGTAAAAGTAGTCAAAAGCCGCATCGCCGACTTGTTACCCTCACGGATGATGCGAATGGATTTGTCTGAACTTGATTCCATCTGAGAAACTGTTCCTCAGACCGACACGAGTCAGCTCCAAAACGGCATCTCGATCATTTCAGCCATCTTTGCAGGCCTCACACTTTTACCCAAATCTGCAAAATCCTATGCTTTACAGTGCTTTTCAATGTGCCAGACATCCTCCAAAACTGCCCCTTCTCGTGTCAGATCTCGACCCCCATCTAATACATAGTTTCGTTCCAACAGACGTCATAAATGGAGCGATGTCCCTTCGCCCATGAATCAAGTTAGTGGATGAAGACAGTTTGGCGTCATAAAGGCATTTGATCACAAAAATTGTTTTCATCAATCACCCTCTAGATCACGTGATAACCCGCTAATCCAGAATTGCTAGGAAATGGCCACGAAACTAATCCATATGCACAGCACTACTCTCAAATTAGATGACACAGTATCTACAAGGTGAAAGTTATGAACGAAGATTATAAAAAGAATGTAATAATATCACAATACAAAAAAATATGACGAAAACCTATTTTTCAATGTGGTCCTTTGTTGAAATCATTTTCTTAACTCACTTCTTCTTGGAAGCCTTGCAGTGGTTTTTTTCAAGCCAATCACTTGGCGGATGTAGTACAATCATATAGCAACTATGTCAAATGACAATAAAACAAATAACTTAACTAAATCAAACAAAACCAGACAGATACTTGTTTTGGTTTACTGTAAAACACCTATATTTTGCGTGCATCAAATTTTTTCGATTTGACTAGAATCGCAAATTTAAATACACGTGAATTTGTGGAATTCACCCATTACCATAAGTTTATCAGCAAAGAATATCAACATATGGAAAATACATCACATTAAAATGCAGCGAATTTTCTACATAAGAAAATCGAGAAATTAAGATGCAGCGAAAATATAGCGTTTTGCAGTAGTCAAACTGGTCATCTTTTATGCCATTCCTCCGAGAAATGAACTGCATCGACTGCTAGAGTGTACAACTCAGTAATTACACCTGTAACAGACATCTTGAACAACTCTAAACAACTCATAACACTCATAGGCCTATACGAAAATCACGGTCAAAAAATGAAAGAAGTCACGTCAGACTTTTTTCTAAAATGTAAAATTTGTGGTGAATTTGTGACATTAATCCACAGTCATATTGTTTTAGCAAAATATTGCACTGACGAAGATTTTAATAGACTCGCTATTAAAATCTTTAGCACTCACTACTCAGTAGCATAAATGTTACTTATTGTAGTGAACCAATACAAAACCCAGTGATTTCCTAAGCGGTAAAAGAATAAACTTAAACTTTTGGAGAACACATTGGTCAAAAATATACGAGACAATCAATTTGCTAACAACGAGAAGAACAATATACATACAGCATACAGGAAAGTCAACCGAACTATGTTGCTGCCGGAGTCACATTACTAACTTTTAACACAGTTTTTGAAGATGAATCAATAATTTTCTTTGGCAGTTCACTGTTCGGAGAACGTGGCATCTTGAAGTCGGCAGCAGCAAGTACTCGATTCATTTCCCGCAGCATTGCAGCCTGTGTTTCAAGTGACAGTTCGAGTTCATGAATTCCATCTTCAAGCTCTTGCAGTCGGCGATTCTGTGTGTCCTCTTTGATCAGGTCCTTGCGCTGCTGGCGCATATATTCCGATATAAGTATACATACTCCAACACCAAAGACGAACAGCTCACCAAGCATCTCTGCAGCCAGATCAACTGCCGCATCCTCATTCAGAGGCTTGACCTCAACTGATTTGCCAAGGCCAAGGTTCTTCATAGTCATTGTAATGTCAAACCTGTGATAGACTGTAACATGACACAATCAGACAAAATATCAAATATTCACATAAACCGGACAAAATATCACATTTTACATTAATGCCTTCATTTATTAAGTCTAAAGAAGCTCACAATAAATACTGGTATGAATTCCAACTTAACCAGCTAAGCTAACAATGACACCCAGAACAAATAATATGAGACCATTTTGCTACTTCATTTTTGCATGTCAAAAAATAGGTTCCAACAACTGTATGGTACTAAAATTTTGAAAAAGACAGACTTTCCAGTAGGGATGTAAGTAAACAAAGGATTATTTATCCCACTTTTACTCAACGTTTTTCTGACTTCTAGAGGCATCGTCTGTGGATTAGACGATGCGGTAGCATTGCAGCCAAGAATTACAGGAGATGCTACCAGCACTAGTCTTAAGTATAGTGATTAGGGCTGAATTATGGCGACCGCTTGAGAAACAAGGAAAAGCAGAATGGACCAGATGTTAGTATCAGTGTGCTGTCCTCCACAGAATGAACACATAAACATAAAAAAGTTGCAAATAATCGTGTCGGAGTTATTTTAAAAAGACGTCAAAAATGCCCCAAAATTCATGTTCTTCTTTTTCTTCATCTTCTTTGTTACACCTTTTTTGTCCAGGCATTTCTCAGGAAGTACTATAAATACCAGCATAATTAATATACCGCTAGAACCGCTATGACTCGTAGGTTCAACCTTTTAGGAGATTAGTTAATATTATGCCTCATCTAGGGCCAGTCAAATCACCCAAAAATACACCCAAAAGGTGGCGTGAATGGGCACTTTTAAGCAAAACTCGCAAAACATTAAAACTGGCATATTATCTAGACTACTGCAATTCCAACCAAATTTTGCACAGTGACAAAGACCAACAAATACTCTTCATGGATGGTCCAAATACACGTAAAACAAATCCAAGATGGCGGACGGCCGCCATCTTAAAAAATCGAAAATCAGCCATATCTCCACAAAAATGGAAGCAGTCCAGTAATTATCAAGACCATTTTTGAAGATGTTAAGTGTTAACGGAATCAGCTTCCATACTACATAATCAGATGAACTATTCCTCATATTAACATTTAACAATGCTGGAACCAAATCGGTACTCATATTATATATAATATATTTATTCACCACACGGAAGCAAACACACAGTACAAAATAACAAACAGCACAAGAGACAGACAGGCAGATAACTACCACATAACAGGAACAGTGTAACCGCAGAATAATAATGAAAAGGTGTAGAGGAGACACAGACACATAAAGGAAAACACAAATAAATGTTATACATCAGTCACTGATTGCAACCTAATGAGTTTCTGTTTACCAACAAGCAATAACAACCTATGTAGCACTGCAATGTAGAAACTTAGTGTGCTTTTTCAAAATCACTTATGTCCAGTGTCACATCATTGATTGTAGTGCAGATAAAATTCACATTATCACCACTGATATTGAAAATATGTAACACAGAGCACTGCCACACGTGTGTTATGCAAAACTACGCATTTGTGTGACCGTTAGGCCCAAGCGATCAGCAGCATACAGGAGATATGGCCTATAAAAATAAAGAAACCAGATGCAAAATTACTAATTCATCTTTTAACCTGCCAGCTCTGTGGAAAATGCCATTAACAGACTTATGAAACTTCACTTTCATGTTTCATGTAATATAATAATAATAATCTAACTTGTATAGTGCCAGTATATCAAAGACTCCAGAAAATGGCCTAGCTGGAGAACAGCATAACACCAAAATACCTTGCACTAGACACAAATGCAGGTGGGGAATACTGTACATTGAAAATAGCACATGTGCTATTGTTATTGTATTTGTATCAGGCACCAATATGCAAAACATTACACTTTCTCACATTAAAACTCATGCTAATTTTGGATGCCTCCTCTACACAGATATATCTATCATATACTGTAAATGGGAAACACTAGAAGTTATAGCAACCAGAAAATTTCTGTAATTTGTTTACTTGTTCTGATAGGGTGATAACTAAATTAAATTAATTTTTTTAGTTTTTTTACCACAGCATCTGAGTCATAAAACGTTGTAGTCTTTTAAAAATCTCCATAATGGCACCTCACAAATGCCTATATTTCAATGTAGGAAGTTTCAGGTGCTGTAATCGCTCAATATATGGTAGGTGCTTGTACAGATATAAGTAACTTCTTAGCTCTTTTTTTAACCTTTTCAATACATTCAATGACTCCCATTTTATATGGGCACCATACAGAATTTGTATATTCTAAATGCGGTATAGCCATTGCCTTATACAATAGAATAGCACTGTCTTTGTCCATATCATAATAAAATTACTCTTACTAACATCTAGAATCAGGGTTCCCACACTTATGCCCCCAAAAGACCCAGCCCCTTTTTCTTAGATACACCCCCACATGGCCCACAAAAATCCTCTTTTAATGATAAAGTATGAATTATTGACTTTTTGTGATTTTGTCGCTGGCGTTTTCTGAGCTGAGTACAGCTATATCAGCTAACGAGTAGTGCAACTGCTGGGTAGTGCAAAAAAATGCCCAACCCACAAACCCTGCTGCGCATCTCCGCGAAAAATTGCTTTCATAAATGTGGTAAAACCTTTTGAATTATGGACACTTTGCCTAGAAGACATTTCGCCTACTGGACAGTTCGCCTACTGTTTGGTCATTTCGCCTACTGGACACTTCGCCTACTATCTGGACAGTTTGCCTACAGATTGCTCATTTTGCCAACAAGACTACCAGAATAAAATCAAATGTGTAATATAATAAGAAAATTAAGCGGAATTAAGCGGAGAACTTCACACATCACCAGTAGTTAGGCCTACGCACTGGAAACTGGCGTCAGTCGGCAGCAGTCTTTGTATGCACAATTAGAGATCAAACCGGAACAGTTTCTGGTACTGTTCCGGCCCGGAACAACGTCAGTTCGGTTCAGTCTCGGAACATTTTTTGTTCCGGAGCCGGAACATACTAAGCATTCTCTTTGTTCTTAGTGAGACCGTCGCGACGGTCTCACTTAGTGCACCCCCTACTGTCGCGCACAACAATGCAGTTCGGCGATAATTATCTCATCGACGGTCATTTTCCGTCTGAAATGCCCCGAATAGACAACCGCCACAGCTTCAATTTCTTGTGACAACCGTCGCTCGCGGTGTCCTTTGAAGCTCATGATGCCGCCGGGACGACGTAGGTGGTCGTTCGGCCAACGCCGCACAACCACCTACGTCGTGGTCATCCGCGGCAGCTGGCTACAGTGTAAACAGGGGGATGCACGCAGAGTGGGCAAAGTACACACAAAACAATGTCGCGTCTTGTGCGGTCGTCGTTAGGGTTAGAACGATACCAAGCTCAGCACCCAACACCCAATACCAATACCGGAAGTGACGTCATTCGTTCTAACAAAAATACATAAGTACTACTGGCGAGTATAAAGTAGCATTCTCACTGTGGCCGTCGACGGCCGTAGCACGCCCGCAATCAAACGTTTGCGAACGCATGGGACGGTCTAAAAATTTAGCTGCCGGCCGCTGTCCCAGACGACTGAAGCTGTTTGATGCGGCCAAGGTGCGTGTTGGCGGCATCAAGCAGCTTCAGTCATTTGAGCATCGCCCGGAGTGGACTTGACGCGTGACAAATTAACTGTTGGTATCGGATTTCACACGCGCACTTTACCCGCACTCCCACCCCTGGTGTCTATGTATCGCTTTCCCACGATCTGCAGTGAGGCAGTCTGCCCGCATACGACTTATCAGATCGTCGTGGGTGGCGAGACGGCGCCGCAGACTGTTGTCTGCCCAGTATTGGGCACGATTACTAAGAAAAGTATTGGGGCGATACTAATACCACCCAATACTGGCAAGCTGGCAAGTATTGGCCAGTACCCCAATACCAGTAACATTTCGAACCCTAACTAGGAATATTAAACACAAATGATTGTATATGAGTCCCAGTAAACCCACAATAAAATTAGGGCTGTACATGGATTGGCTGAGGAGTTGTTGGTATGCATTGTTGGTGGTCCATGCATGTGAAGAACAAGTATAGCTTTGATGTAAGCCAGACTGGTAATGTGAATATGCTGGCCGTGTGTGAGAATATATGGCAGGCACTTGCAGGACCCTCAGTTTTGGTAGCCATCCCAAAAATCTGATCATTTTCTGTACCAAAGCAAAACATTCCCAAATTCCATAAATAGTCGGTACACGGTTGGTTGCAAAATTCTTCTTACACAGTGAGTGAATGAATGAACTAGAGAAATTTGTAGTCGTATTGACATGCAGATCCATGCCAGGTGAATCCCAGCCCATCCCCATCACAAAGGTTAAAACCCTAAACCGAGTGTTAGGGCTAGAATTTGATCTTTTGGCCTCAGTGTCAGTGCATGTCAAGGTTCAGCCATGGACTATATGGCTGCCGACATTGGTGCCGATAGCTCAAGCATTTTTTAGATCGCGGACAAACAGACAGACACTAATGAACGCGCTACCCCACACCGGTGGCTATACAGCCAGCGCGGGTAATAAGAGAAAAACTGATTCTATTAACCTTCTGGCGTTTTGGAGATAAACACATGGTGTGGGCCAAAACCTGACTGTTGGCCAGTGTGATTCAGAAAGTGCCAGTGTAGTCTCATTCATAACGCTGCAAATGCTGATCAGTTTTCAAAATGCTTTCACCTTCAAAATTGGCTGGAAATTTGGATAAAGTCGTCATTAAGGATACCACCACACCTTAAACGTGTCGCTACACTGCCTTGTGAAATACGTGGCACCTTCATTTATTTACAGTGAGCAATGACCTGTTTTTTGTGTCACTCTGTAATGCCATGATCCAGTGTGTCTTATACAGTAATTTTACGAGTTGTTAGTGCTGTTATCATTGTTATGCATACTGCTGCTGATACCATAGTCTGTCCGTCAATGTACTGTCCAGGCGGTCTACCACGCAGACTTTGAGAAGAACATACGTGGCACCATAACGTCAGTAACTGATGATACGGAAATGAAACGAGTGAAGGAAGTTGCGAATGTCATCAGTCAGGCATCTTACACACGTGGACGCAGTAATTCCGAGAATGCAGAGCTGGAACATAGAATCTGTAAGTCTGTTGCATGTTGATTGTTGATTGTCTTCGTGTGCTGGAATGTTTTATGCTGTGAAGTTCTGATGAGATGACACTTCAGGTGAAACATGATAATTACCACTCAGTTGCTTTTAACACCACAACTGCAATATTAATACCACAAACTGCAGTATTCTGATGATTACTTGGAGTAAGATTTTCCTTGACGTAGAATCTGGTATATAATATGCACTAGTGTATAGTATGCAGTTCAACTTTAGGCCAAAGTGTGAAGGTAAAGTTGAACATTTTTTCATGTACACTTTCATGATGCCAGTAATCAGCAGCCATACTAAATGCATGATACATCACACTGTGCAGGCGAGTGCCACCGAATGCTGGGCAGTACTTTAGTTGGCAGGCGGCTAGCTTATTTTCTACTGAGATGCTAAAATAGCTACATATTCCTGCAGGTTACTGGCATATGAGAAACTGTGCCTTAGTCGGAGATGTGTTGACCTTCCACATGCGATCGGCCTGTTTGTTTAAGCCATTTATGAAAGTGAGAAACGGTTGCTATTCTAACAGCAACGTACACGAGAATGGGCAACCGTGGCAAGGTGTGACATAGAACATCAACTGCCTGCTGTAACCAGTGACAACAACAGTGAACTCTGCCTTCATTTGTTACATCTATTTATGTGTATCATATGCATCACTTTTTTGAAATGGGTAATAATGGTAAACGTTATAATACGTATTATACACAAGATTTTATGGTACTGGATCATTAGTAACTGTTGTCGTCATCATAAATTTGTGACTTGCATCACTAAGAGTGCATGGTATCAGTGACAGCATTCATAGCAGCCGGTTATGAGGATGCTGGCTGCTTCAGTCAGTTTGAGTTCACAGTACATAAGGTCTTCTAGAACTCTTCGTCATTGTTGAGGACATTTGGATGCTATTTTCCAATTCTCTGTTGACGATGCACTTGAATCTTCTTGGCTTTCTTGGCATTGGCACTCTCATTCATTTCTGTAATGTGCCAAAAGAAGTCAGTCTTTCTGTGATAGGTTTCAACAGGTTGACAGTCTAATATGAACAAGTTACATTTATACACCCAGGTCAGTCTTTGATTTTTATAATTACTCTGTGTGCAGTTGCTAGTCAAGTTCCACTCATCTCAGTGCAGACAATGTTAAATCATACCCAGCTCAACTTGCACCAATTATTCAGTGTGTCATATGGTTTTACTGCTAACTGTTGATCTTTATGTGGAATCGACTATCTGATATTCTGAATGCTTCTCAGCTTGTTTTATGCTGTTCATTGTTTAAAAGCCAAACTGGTGACAGTATGATACTTGTGATCATTGTGCAAATTGCATTATTTCAAGATCATTACAGGTTGACAGCATATCACCTGTAACAAAGGGATTTTGGTCATCTGTGTCTGGTGTTTGACATGCGGACTGCCATGTGTTGGATCAGCATCACCCTGTGGATGTATGCAAAAATGTGGCAATCGTGAAAGTTTTTATTTCAACTTCTCTTTTGCTAAAGCAACATAAACTATAGAAAAATAACGAAGATTTTACAGTCTTGAACATGTCTGCAAAGTAAAATTTAAACATCCATTAATTTTGCAAAGCTGCCTATGCTGTGAGTTTGGCATCAGCCGCATCTGCTGGCAGACAAAATAACATGTTACACACAGTCATACTGTTCATGACTAAGATGTCTATGTCTCTATGAAAACGTTCAAAACATGGAATGACACAAAATGCGGGCTTTGCCATGCGTGACTTGGATAAGTGTCAAGATTCTCTTTGTGCTACTTTCTTGTTGCAGACAACACATCGCTTTGTAGCAGCGGTCTTCTTCAACATTGCTGGAATTGTATCCAAATGATATTGTTCAGTCAGGCATGAAGTGTATGCATCGTTATGGTGGACAAAATGGTGTCAGCGTGTGACTGATGTCACTGGCTGATGCTGGTAGCCGTCATCTGTCAACCTGCAGCCTGAACCACACCTGGTTAGGGTTAGGACGATACCACCAACGCCGCCGATACCAATACTACAGATACTAATAGTTAACTGATACCGGAAATGCTGCATTTGTCATACGGAAATGAACACAAACTACAGTTATTCAACTTTTTTTAACCACTACTCAGAATAGTTTCATGTTCTCCTTTATAAAGAACAACATCTATGCACGCTCCGGAGCCAGCCAAGTGCGCGTGTCGCTATAGATGTCACTGTCACTGCTGAACAGACGTTCGCTGGCCAGGAATGTCGATGGTGCACTCATGCTATCTCAGCTACACGCACCTCAATATTGCCAGTTTCGGTGTGCATGACAGTGTTATGTGCTTGCAGATGATAGTTGCCAACAGTCGTTATGGAGACGCACGGACAGTGACTATGTCTTTCGTCCAACAGCCATTTGCTCGTGGATTTGGGCTCGCGATGGCGGCAGAGCTGAACAGGCGCCAGCAGTCCAGTGAGGACGCCGTCTAGCTGTTCAACGTTCAAGTCGACCGTGGTCACTGGCTTTGAAAACAGCTCAGACTGGCATAAAGCGCTGTCGAGCTTGGCCGTGTCGATCGAACGGATGTTGCGTGACGCGCGAACGACGACAGGCTTCACTGCGCGTGTTGCGACCGTGGCGCAAACCAGGCGATGGTCGGACAGGAAATCGACCTTGACGTCAGAGATGAGTGCTGGTCTGCTGGTAGCGTGAACATCTAGCAGATGTGCAGTGGAACCTGGTACACATCGGATGGGTTCAGCGACGAGCTGAGTGAGACCAAGTGACTGGAAACAGTCAACAAGCTCGACGTCGACGGATGAGACGTCAACTCCTGGGCAGTTGACGTCGCTCAGAGAAAGACGTCGTTGCTGCAGTCGGACGACAGCGATGCCTGCACTATGTCGGCGAGCTCGTCGACAAAACCCAGCACAGACGACATCCACTGTGGCCTGTAGACGTTCATCACCGTCACCGACTTTGTGCACGCCATCAGACGCAGCACCTGCAGCTCGCACGTAGACGATTGAAACTTGTCGGCCAGAGGATGAGCCCAGAGATTGATGTAGTCGTGAAAGACAGCCACAAAGCCGCCTCTGCGAGACGGTTTTCCGTCGCCGACCTGCCTGACGACGTGCAGCGATGAAAAGCCGTCTTTTTCTATATCTAACATAATTGATTTCGGTGTGTCGCTGGTAAACCACATCTCTGAAACAAGTAACACGATTCTCTGGTTCTCGAGTATTAACTCATGAATTACAGCAGTCTTTTTGGCTGCAGACCGACAGTTGAGGCAGGCAAAGTTCAATGTGTTATTGCTTGGCATACAAGCTGGTCCTGTATTGGCTTCGATGTCACCAGCCGTGAGAAATGGGCTTCTTCTTAGACCTACTGTGTTTTTCTGCACTCTTATTGTTTTTCTTTACTTTTTCCGTACTACATGCTGTAGCATTTATGGTATCTTCCGTGGCAGTTACTGCTTTGCTATGTACTGACTTGGCTAATGAGTCTGACTTTGCAGAGATCTCTCTTGAAGAGCTCTTCAGCAAAAGTCTCTTCTTAAAAGGAGAACCCATTAAAACTTCAACATGTTCCAATGTTCGCGTTCTTTTGCGAGCAGTTTTGTGTTTAGACATTGGTGAAAGTCTGTCCAGAAGTTTACGTAAATCAAACAGACGTACATCATTTCTAATCCAATTTGGAAGATCGTTTATAAATAGGAGAAACAACAGGGGGCCCAAGACTGAACCCTGCGGTACTCCACTCAAGACGTAGACATGATGCACCCAGTTGTCACCCCCCCATAAAACAGTATTGACAGTGTGAAAACTTTTTATATTTTTTCTGTATATCCCAGTCAGCAAAGGACACTCAGTGCCTATCAGTGTCACTGGAGTCGGACATTAAATGTTTATGCACAATGCATCTCATGCCAAAAAGCACACACAGGTTTCACAATGTTCGTTTAATAATTAAAGTAATAACATTGGGCAATGGAATAAAGTACTTTGCTGACTGTGCTCACCGGGTCCTTGCAGTTCCTCATTTATGGCTCTGGGTTTGTCATCAGGGCAGCATGCTTAGTTCCAATCTTGCTGGTGTAATCACACCCAGTCAAAACGTGAGCTGCAGGCAAGACCTGACACCATGGGCGTCGCTAGCCTGCCGTAAGACCCGTGGCAATGCCCTTCCCTTCCCTCCCTTTCCCTCCCCTCCCTTAGAAGTAGGACCCCTTAAATGCAGCTAGGGGTCTGGGGGAGCGCTGTAAGCTCCCCCAGCGGGGTCTGGGGCAGAGCCCCAGCCGAAAACGAATATGGTGCATTTTAGCCTTAAAATCTGGCATCTGGTGGCACAATTTTAATGATTTTGCTGAGAATCAACTGACCAAATTTCGTGCATTTTGATCAGTTAAAGCAAATCAAGACCACAATT
>Ga0209363_1000617_pt1 | contig 14553 bp, 15 predicted proteins | sample WorMetexBAHAMAS3_FD_187385 | JGI IMG/M metagenome (GOLD analysis project Ga0209363, IMG submission 187385) | Marine gutless worms symbiont microbial communities from Max Planck institute for Marine Microbiology, Germany - Inanidrilus exumae... | ecosystem: Host-associated > Annelida > Digestive... | reverse complement strand
ATTAGGGCACAATACCTAAAGCTTATTGGGGCCGGATTTTTAATTTTTGTCTTATTTATTGTGTCACATGACTTTGAAGTTGGCAGTAAGTAGGAGTCGACCGCCAGTCTCGTACGGGGCTAATTTATTAATCCTTTAGTTACTCGGGATCGAAAGGTGTAGACTTCTCCATTCAAGATGTTTTACCTGCCCACTTGTAAGTGACAGTGAGTTGCCTCTTGTGATAGTATGCTGTTAAGAAACTTTGTAAGATGATAATTTCTCTGGAGCATTGCTACATTTTTTGGCCAAATGTTGTCTTTGTGTGAGCAATAACTTGTAGAGATTTCATCTCGAGTTAAATCCAGCATCATGCAAGTAAGATGCACCTCATTGCTAGCTTGTGGGCCGTAGATCAAAGCTTGCATAAATTTGCATGTTGGTTTAAGTGTAGATTTTGTTTCTGTGTGTTTGTTTAGGTTTGGTATTTTTCATGTTTTTTTGTCTTAGCTTAGATTATTTTATTTCTGTGTTGCTAGTTTTATTGTGATCGGTTTAGTTTCTTCAGTACCAGTCCAAGAGATTGGCTGGGAAGAACGTCTCTGAAATGATCTATTCTGTGTCGAGTGGAACGTAAAACCTTAGTTTAGTCATTACTATAAAAGAAGTGTTGTTTGCTGTTATAATGGTTCACGTGGTATGCATCTTGACTTTGTGCCTGTGTGAACCTGTGATGTAAGAATAGGTCCGCAGCATTCCCACACTAGATGTCGTACCAGGCAACTGAAGAGTCTAATAAAGCCGGTCTCAAATGTACGTCCGTCAGTACGTACGTATATACGTACGTACGTCCGTTTACAAAAAAGCTTCTTTGATTTCAATGAAATTTGGCATTTAGGTAGAGGTCAATGATGGTATGTAGTATGACCCGATCCAAGGTCAAGGTCACGAGCCCTTCAAAATTGTAAATCCGATCATTTTCAAAAGCTGTCTCCTCTGCCATTTACAAAGGGAGCTGGCAACTGACCACTGATTCTTAATCTAAATTTGATTGGGCCAGATTTTGATTTTTGATATTTGGCCTAGTTTTTATGTCATGTGACTTTGATGTTGGCACAAGCGTCAGTTGTGAAGAGTCGACAGTCAGCCCCGTATGGGATTAATTTATTATTTACTGCTTATTTTATGTTATGTTATCATTAGATTTATTGGTACATGTTAGGTTTAGTTTCTTCACTGAGTGGAAGAATGTGTATGACTTTGAACAGAGAGTCGTTGATTGACGTGACCATAGAGACGGCAGTGTCAAGAATGCAGACTGTTGTTGAGCTGGGTCGAGTGATCCGGGACCGGAGAACACTTCCAATGAAGGCACGTCACTGTGTTTAATTATGTCCTCGAAGCAGGATTATTTGTTTGCCATTGTTTTTTTTTGTCTGCAGCATTAATCAAGTTTTGTGAGGTTTTGGGGACACGGTGCCAGAGAACAATCGATAACATTCTGAAGTTATTAATTTCCAGATTCTGAAGTAACAAATGCATAAAATTTTGATGCTGCCGTAACTTTGGTACAGTATATGAAAAACAACGTAGATACAAATGGTTTTGTGTCCGTTTTACAGTTAGATTAGCTTGTAGTCTATTTATTTTTCTTACTATTTGCTTCCTGTAGTAACAAATCGCAACTTGTCATATCCTCTGACATCATCCTATCATGTCTTCACACGTTTGATTTTTGCCTTTTTTGCTTTTGATTTTTTTGATCTTGTGTCCCACCCGACACAAAATACGTCATTTCAGAGACGTTCTTCCCAGCCATTCTCTTGGCTTATTACTGAATCTCAGAGGGGAGGGGGCAATTTTTGAAAAGCATTGTATGTCACTGCTGCAGTGTATGCAGCAAAAAAATCAATAACGGCATCAGCGTGACTGCTGCAGCCAACTGCATGGCTCCCAACTGGTTGGTGTCAAATGAACTTTACCCTGTGAAAAAAATCCACACTACCTGTAATGTGCTTCTTGTCAAAATTTCTTGACCACTTATTATTATTATTATTATTATTGTTATTTAAATGTTTCAATGTACTATTGCTCATCACCAGCTATACCATAATGTACCATGTAATACACACAATATACCTTAGTTTTAAATTTAACAGCATTTTCTATACTGTGCATAGCCTTTGATTTTGCTAAGTGTTGTATTGATTTGTTTTGTGACTGGCTTGTGATCGTGTTTAGTATCCACTCAAAGAGATTGTTGTGATTCACAAAGATGTTGCCGTGCTGCAGGATGTTACGTCGCTACAGAACTACATTATGGAGGTGATGTTCGTGAATTTTAATCGGTTTGTTATAAAGCCGTCTCATGCTGTTCACATATGAACATTAGTGTGAGCTGTAGGCTGACATGAGCTGATGAAGTCCTCTCGAGCACTGGAGAGTTGATGTAAATGGAGTCAGTCTGTGATGAAGAAAGGACGTTTTACGGTGCATGATAAGAGGTAATAGTGATAAGACTGGGCTGAAACTCACGATTCTTAAGGTCAAGAACGGTTGAGAAATAGCGTAAATAGTAGACAGTTGTCAAACGCTAGTTATTACCCATGCAGGCTGTATAGCCGCCGGCGTGGGTAGGGCGTTCAGTCGCGTCTGTCTGTCTGTCTGTTTGTCTGTGCTCTAAAAGGAAAACAGCTTGAGCTATCAACACCAAACTTGGTACACATATACTCTATAGTAGTCGCTCGGCATGCATTGACCCAGAGGTCAAAAGGTTAAAGGTCAAGGTCGCACGGTTACGAAAACCATCACGGTCGCGCGGTTGCTAGTGACGCATGCTACTACGGCCGTGTGCTGCTACGGCCATGTGGGTCTGCATGTCGATACAACTGCCTATGTTTTCTAGTTTGTTAACTTTTTCAGCGTTGCGGTTCGGTCAACAGTCACCTTGTCTGGTAGACATTGATTTAGCCATTTCTGAATTTTTTTCTTTTATTTGGCCCCTAACCGTGGCTAGTGGCACATTTATTGAGCCACCGTATGTGGATGTGGATGTTTGTTGCAGGAGTTGAATGTCCGTGTTGTCACGGTGACGGCCGATAAACACAAGTATGGTGTGATGCTGCGTGCTGAGCCTGATCACAAGGTGCTTGGAGCACGCCTCAAAGCCGCGTTCAAGACTGTATTGTCCGACATCAAGAACCTGACGGATGAAGAGCTGACAGTGTTCCAGCAGTGTGGACAGATTGACGTTGGAGGTCACCGACTTGTACCTGAGGACTTAAGACTCATCTACACATTTGACCAGACCAGCGATGGCACGCCGAACCACTACGAAGCATACTCCGACAACAACGTGAGTCCGTACCTTTGACTAACAATAATAACAATAATAAAACAACAACAACAAATTTTACGCCATTATACAGGTTACCATGTATACCATGTATGTGGGGTGGATAAAACTTTTGTTTGTCGACATATAACTTTGTTACATGCATAGACGGCTGGGGGTGAAGTCTGCAGTCTTTGATTGTCTGGTTTGTATGATGTTTTTATCACTTTGCGTACTGGCGTCAGTGCGTGAGTGTTTATGAAAGCCTATGCTGCTTATATGCTGCAGATTCTGGTCTTGCTTGATGTAAATCCTGAGGAGTCTATGCTTGACGAGGGTCTTGCAAGAGAAGTTGTTAATCGTATTCAAAAGCTTCGGAAGAAGGTAGTGGCTTTTGTGTGTCATATATTCTAATAATTTCATTGCTGTGGTATTTGCTGTATCTGCTGTACTTTTCCTGTTTTTGGATTTTTGTGCTGGTGGCCAATAAATTCCTTGCTATGCACACTGAATCTGTCCAGTGTCTCCACAGAAACGCTGACGATTGTTGGGATGCAATACTTTCACATCGAACTAGTAGTCGTTAGCAACAACAATAGCAGAGTGTATATTTGTATAATGCAAAACAAAAACTTCAGCTTTTCAGTGTATGCTAGACGTTATAACAATCAGTGATGTGACTGAGGGGCTGCCAATAAGATTGACAATTGCAGTGTTTGACATCTGCGACTGTTTTTGCTGTTGGCAGTTGTATATTTGTGCTGAAAACTGCATGATTTGTTGCTATTGGGCAGTGTATTACAGGGTGGCCCAGAAAAAGTGGCCACTGTGGGCCAAAGAAGTTGCCACTATATGGTTGCCCATAAGTTTGTGAGATGCTGACCAGTTATCGAAATTCACCACAAGACTTGGCAGAAAATTGTATTTTTGTGGCAGAAAAATACTGCATTACTCGTGGCTAAAAATAATAAGATGAACACTAATGACATACTACCAAGAATAGTTCCGACATTATTGGAATGGTGTTTCTGAGGTCCGTGTCGTTTATATTGTTTTATGTGCATCTTGTATTGTGAAATGTGGACGGTATCTTCATGCAGTACCGTTTGTGAATACCTCCCGTCACTGATGCTTCTGGTGTGTACGTGAAGGCAAAGTTGGTGCCGGCCGATGACATAACGGTGTTCTACAAGACATCGGGGAACCTGGCGCGTGTTATTCCTGACTACTCTGACTTCATATTTGCCACCATCAAACAACCTCTGCAGCCATTCACAACTTCACCGCCCAGTGGAGCTGGTATCTCCTTGATTGTCAGCGATAATGCCAAGGTAAATGTCTACTTTACGCGGCTGTTATCAGTTCTTCCATTTGGGCACTTTTGACTACAATTATTCCTTTTTGGGAACCAGGACCAACCTGGATTAACTCCTAAGAATATGCTGCCAAAAACGTGATTGAGTGTGAGGACTTAAAACATTTTTGACTAATATGCCAACAGTCAAAAGCCAGTATACTTGCCACAGTCATAAGCTCTGTCATGTTTGGTGGAGGTAATGAGTTTGCTGTGCTTTGTTTTGTTTGTTTGTTAGCGACTTGTCAAGCAAGTTTGCTGAAGAAATTGTGGATTGATAAGTTGTTGTTATGTTTTGAGAATGAACGATTCTTGACAGCAGTTAATTAGATCTTGGAAGTGACATTGATGTGCGTCGAGAATTTCTGTGGCTTTTAGTTACTTTTCGGGTGGAACTTTTATCAGCATTGTGCTACATTTTTACAGCTGACTGGACGTTATGAAGTGAAACATAACTTAACACTTAACCTTTAGTGCTTTAACACTGTTAGCTGCGTGACATGTGGCATGAAAAAAGACTGCTTCAGTTATGATTAAGCGTTCTCCCAGCCTGGCTCAGATTAACACCTAGAGAACAGTAAAACAAAAATGATGAAAATGATGTAGTGTAACTGTTGATTGCGTAGGTGAAGGATGACCCGCTGGAGCTGGTGATTGTACGTGGTCACGTCAGTGGCAGCAGTGCGGCTGATGAACCCGTCACCCCCGGCACTCTGAATGGGCCAGGTCCAGCATGTAGATATGTGAACGTCGAGCTGGTCAGTTCCACTGCTGAGCAGGGGGTGGTAGGAACTGTTCTTTTGGAGAATCCACGTGGAAAATACATGATAACACACAAAGACCTTGTCAGTCAGGTTGATATGTACAGTTATTTTCTCTGGAATTGATTCTATGTTTAGGTCGACTCTTCTACAGTGTCGACCTAATAAAGCCGGTCTCAAATATCCGTCCGTCGTACGTACTTCTGTTTGTCGACAAAACTTTTTTTGATTTCAGTGAAATTTGGCATGTAGGTAGAGGTCGATGACTTATGCACGATGGTATGCAGTATGACCCAATCCAAGGTGAAGGTCACGAGCCCTTCAAAGGCGGAAATCCGGCCGTTTTCAAAAGCTATCTCCTTCGCCATTACAATGCGAGCTGGCAACTGACCACGGATTCTTAAACTAGGGCTGCACGATATTTTAATTTGTTCTTGCTGAATTTTTAATGTTCGGCCTAGTTTTTGTGTCACGTGACTTTGAAGTTGGCAGAAACGTCGGTTGCGAAGAGTCAACCGTCAGTCCCCGTACGGAGCTAATTTTTTAATTTTAATTGTGTTGGACGTTCTTGTTATTGTGGCAAACTGCTGTTCTAATACAGCTGATTAGCTGAATACTGTTCTGCATGTCACATTGGAAATTACATAATACAGCTGGAGCATCTCGGCTTGCTGTGCTCACGTGGCCCTGCTTAGCTTGTGGAGAAAGACTACGACAATTACACAAGGAAAATGCTGTAGATCATCGTAAATATATAAAGTTAAGTCAAAAGTTTCACTGATATGGAGTGAGTGAGTGAGTGAATGAATGTTATTCTGTTAATGGTCATCCTGGATAAAGTTCCATTAAACGGGCTAATGTTGTTGTTGTTTTAGTGATAGGTCACAAAAGACGACTGTATATTACTGTTGTGGGGCTCAACAGTCCATCTTTGTCCAAATCCCTAGGAGTTAGTTTTATACAGTATTAGGAATTTGTTTGCAAGGTGCAATGTCAGCACAGCAAATCACAGCCACTGTTCATTTGGCCATTATGATTAATTGCTCTTAGTGCCGACGTTCAACAGTAAATTTCAAATAATCTTATTTGGAACTTTATGTTAAGACTTTGGTACTTTCTGAATTGTAGGTTTTGTGAGGTTGTTTGCTGTTTAATGTTGACAGGTGAAAATAATCTTTGGTTTGAGTGGTCATAAGTTGAGACTATGTTCTTCAAAGGACGGCACAAATGAGTTACTGAATCTGAAAGAAAACGATATTCTTAAACTTCATGCGTCGACAGTCTTTGCAATTACTGAAAGTTAACGTTATCTCGATCGTTCTGCGATGATTCAGTTACTAATGCAGAGATTTTGCCGCATTTAGACGTGGAATTGTAGGAATATTCGTCTCGTGTTGAACATGTTTGTTCATTGATGCAGATATGTTATCATAAGATTAGCATTTAAAGACTTTGTGATGACAATTTTGTTTAATATTTATCACAGTAAAGTTTGTCTTTGCAGCTGAACATAAAACTGTGTCAGTCATTTAGCATCAGGTGAAGTTATGTGAGCTTAACGTGCCAAGAGCTGAGCACCAGCTTCGTACTGTGCTTGGGTTGATTATAGCTTGGTCGTGTGAAGGTTTAAGAAGTCACCAATCAAATCTGACTCAGCCCAGTGGCAATGGAGCCAGTAAGTCAGCGGATCCATCTGTGTTAGACCGTACGTGCTGTCACGGCTGTGTCTCCAACGCATATAGATAGATCTTGTTGCAAGGACTGCAGTCAAGTCACGGCGAGCAACCCCGAGGAGCATATTTTCCTACCTAAAAAGCACCAAAGTGCAGGACTGTACGCGAACAGTTTCAAAAATAATTCTGAGGGTGCTTCCCTTGGGGTGAGAATGGCCATGTCCCTTCATGTCATTATTACTTTGCTCGCTGCAGCAGTTGCAAAGTATTATAATGAGCACGTGTGTGTGTCTGTTTGTCTGTGAGCATATCTCCCGAACCACAGGCGCGATCTTTGCCTAATTTTTTGTGCATGTTGTCTATCACTGTGGCTCGGTCCTCCTCTGGCGGGATGACGAAATCCCAAGGGGAGGGGCAATTTTGGGGGGTTTTCTACCCAGTTGACAATGCATTGTACGGCCACGACGTATGCCGGTCGCTTCTTGCAAGAACTTATCCGGAGGCGCCAGTCGCCATAAATTAATTACCAGTTTTACGCAAACTACGGTCGTTATAACTACGGTCATATACCTAAAAAACGGTCGCCCCTAGTAAGTAATGACTGGCCTTCTGGGCGTGAATAGGCATTATTAAATGTAATTCGACTCGATCGCTTCGGCTTATCTCAGCCATTGCTGAGGTATTGCATATATCTGAGATAAGTATAAGATGGATATTACGGGCGTCAACTGGAGACACTTCCCCTTTGTATGTTACCTGGAGGTTATGCCAGTAAAAATAGTTAACCTTGTTGTCCTTTATGTGGTCAAAAGTGGTCAAAGACTCTAGATATACAGGACAGGAAGAACGATTTAAGGCGAAACCGCTTGGCGGTAGGGAACGTCACTGTACCCGTGTAGAAGAAAGAGCTCGCGTTGTCACGCGTCGACGCCACTGTTGCATAATGCTGGCATGCTGCTCATAATGTCTGGTCATTGAGGTCAGTGAAAAAAGCACACGTCCAAATTTCATGCAATTTTTAGCGAACGTGAACTCACGTTCACGTTCGCTATTATGCTTTCGCCCGTCCGTCTGTCACCTGTCTTTAACGTTCGTGCACCCTACTTAGCCGGTTGAAATTTTCGGCAATTTTTCTACGCCATTTGGTACATTGGCCATCCGTTGATATTCACTGAAAATTTTACGGAGATCGTCCCAGGGGAATTCCTCGGTCATGCAGAATCAAAGACGAGTAGACGACGCATGCATTTTGTGTAGTTCGCAGCTGGCGGCACCAATCGGACGTAAGAGGGCGCATGATGACGGATCCTCCGGTGGGGAAATCTGCCGTCTCCGACTATTCGTTGCTTGCAGGCATTTATTCTCTGTAGCGACAATAAACTTATTCAGTTAATTATTGTTTTTTTGTGAAAATGGATGAGAATAGAGGTTCGTTAATGCCGGATGCGTTACGTAGCAATGCCGCGCACGTGGACTGTGGTACCCAACGCGTCCGTTGTGGAGGAAGCTTAATTAGTCAGCTGGTTTGATAGTGGGCGCCGTAGATCAGCAGCATACTTGTGATAATCCAGTATAACAACGAAAGCATAGCCTACGCAAGACTAGAAAATCGCAAGGCAAAAAAGTCTTCAGACATCAGACTGCGCCCAAGCCCCAAAGGTGCCGCCAACTGGCAAACTGAGCGAAAGTTGCGAAACATATGCGTCGTCTTTGATTCGGCTCCTCCATTATATTTCTATTATTTTATATTAATTCCTTCCTCCGTTATATGAAAACATAATGTCACCTAGAAAACCGGAAGTACGTAACATCGAATAGCTTGAGTTTGGGTTATTTATTTGGTACTCACTTACTTACTTCTTGTAAAACGAGACTGAAATGAATTATATATTCTTTGTTGTAAGTAAACAAAGTAACGTTGTAAAAACGATTTGCAGTAAATGTTATAATTAACTAGCATACTGCATTCTGTTATTGTTTTGTCCATGCAGAGATAACGCTGTAAACGGAAGGACGCTAGAGTATGGCTTCAGCGCTGGAGGGCTTAATAAATCGTATTCTTTGCATGAGCCAGGACTCGGGAATTGAGTTCTGCGTCTCCCTCAGGCCTTGTCTAAAACATGCCGGGACAGTATAACAGGCAGAGACGCCGGGACAGTCGCGACGCTGTACTAAGTGAGACCGTCGTCCAGGGTGCAATTACCACATAGGCCTAACAGCCAAGCCGGGACGACGTTCTGGATCTGGATCTGGATAAGTAAGTAGCAACGTCCTTCGAAGGATAATACGCTACTGGCGGGATCTTGGCCACGGTGATCAGCAACGGCGAAAGCAGGTGCGGCGTTGTTCAAGCCGGGACAACACACAGCCATCTATCTGTGCAGCGCTGCATGTTTTTAGTACTATTGGAAGACGCGGTAACTCAGTCTCCACAAAGGATAATAAACTGCTGAAATTTATACGTAAATAAAACGCTAAATAGTGTACAGTGTCTCCACTTTCCAGGGGTCTGTAAAGAGCGGCTGTCCCGTCGTCTGCGTGTTATACTGTCCCGGCGTCCTAGCATGTTTTAGATAAGGCGCCCCCTCAACATGACGTAACAGGCAATACAAATTGAGCGTCTCGTCTGTCTGAGTTACTGTTAGGCTTATGGTTACGGCTAGTGATTTATTTATGGGGTTTTAATCTGCATATATTGCATGCCCGTAATGTTTTCGGGAGACCTTAATTGAAACGTTAAACTATATCTGCTTTTCGTGTTACAGTTGAAGATGGGAGCGATGTGAAAGCTAGTCGAATTTCGGCTACAAATTTGTTTATGAAATAAGCTGACGTACTGAATACATTCATGTGTAAAATGTCACATTTTCAGTAATGAACAGGACAAAAATTATACTGAATTATTGTCACGACCGATTACATTGACAAATGCATTAGCACCATATGCTTATTCATGAGCATGATTAGCCAAAATGTTACTAGTGTGCACAATGTCTAACAAGGTTTTGGCGAAACTACCGCTATGCCGAGCTCTGTTAATAGGTGGATGAGGCATATAATGCTCACATACTCGCTGAAATGAAAACTGGATCACATATAGCCTAGCATTGCTGTTGTTTTTAGTCCACAAATTAAGATATTTTATGCAGTGTATAACTATGTGAGCTGTAGATTGTTTTGTATTTAAGCTGTGCAGTAGTGTATTGGTTCTAGATGTAAGTGCAACAGTTTTGCACGTCACCATTTTTTTAGTTAGCAATGTGTGAATAACATGGATGTTGAACTGTTGAACTTTCATAACCGTTACTTCAGACATTGTTTCAGTCATCACAGGAGATGGACGAATAATTGTGGTGAGTTTTTGGCTTTGCATTTTTAAAAATAATTTTGTGAAACTGTACCAAAAAGACTACAATTGTGTGTTGAACACTTCGTAAGTACTTATATAGCATATTACAGTTCTTAATCACTTAAGTTTTGACATTTTGTTAGGGATTAGAAATACATGGAATACATTTTTAGTACTGAGTGGCTGTACTGACTGGGACAGAATGCCAAACTGAAATGCCAAATATGTTAGTCATGTGTCAGCAGTTGTGTAATCTACGGCAGCAAGGCATGGCCAATGAAAGTACAGTGCGAGGTAGTGTTAGATACGTCTTCAGTGTGCATCACCAGATTGGTGTAGTTTGGAGAAAAGAAAGAATAGTGAAAAGCTCTGAGAACTGTTGGGATCGGAACCAGTCGGTTTGTTGATTGACGTGATTTTGATAAGTGGTTGATAATGTAAAGTTGACGCTCTCTGGACATTTCTTGTTATTCAATAGAGATAGGTAGAGCTGGACAGAGAATGGGCTGTGAGTGTGATGAACACAGGATGGTATGCTATCATTGTATGCATGGAAAGAGTTGGTCTGCCTGAAGAGAGTGCATAAAGAAATTCAAGGGTCGCTGTTAACTTAAAATGGTATAACATGGTTTTTTCATATGTGTTTACAGGGAACATTAAAAGGTTTTGATCAGACAATCAACTTGATTTTGGATGACAGCTTCGAGAGAGTATTCAGCTCCGGACAAGGAGTGGAGCAAGTAGTTCTCGGATTATACATCGTTCGTGGTGACAATGTGTAAGTCTTGTTAACGTTCTTCAAAAGTTCTTCTTTTGGTCTATGTGTTGTCATTGGATGTGGTAATTAAGTAAGGAAATAAGTAAGTAAGTAAGTAAGTATGGATGTTCATACAATGGCGTCACAAACAGGCCATGAATAATGTTTGCAGCAGAATGTTTCTTGCTGCAGTGTTCGAATGTTGTGCTATGCTGGTGAAGTGATAGTGGTATGCTTTCAGTCTAAGTGATTACCGGTATGCATATACTGTTGTCATGTAGTTTGGCTCATTGTGAAAACAGAATTGCTTTCAGTTACTCTTCGTTGTAAAAGCCACCACTTTAAAATGTTAAATGTCAATATTTTTTCCGCATATTCAATGCACAGAAGCTAGCTATCACGTTTGTGTCAGTCAGCAGCTTATCATAAATGTCATGACTATTGTTAGTTACGCGACATTGATGTCTTTGAATAAGACCTTGCTGTTGTCTCAACATTAACTCACGATACTCAAATACGTGCTACGTTACTGTTGATGCAGAGCGGTTGTTGGGGAGATTGATGAAGACATCGAGAAGCGGTTGGATTTCTCCAGCATCAAAGCCGAGCCGCTGAACGCTATTGTTTTCTGATGACATACGCTGACGCCTGTTAACGTAGTAACAGTGTTAAGACTGTTTATGACTGTCTCAAACTGACTTGCAATGCAAGTACACACACTGCTGAGGGAAACTGATTTCAAACTGTCATTTGGGCAATAGTACACAGAGCAGGAGTGCTGCATGCTGCCTTTCTTCAGGCGTCTGGTTTAAGACGAAGAACGGATGACGTGTGATGTGGCTGGGGTGAGCGCTTCAAGTATCCTGCAGTGATTTGACACTGTTGACTGGGTCACAGGACTGGCATCTGGTCCATCAAAATCTTTTTATTGTCCCAAAAAGTACTTTTCCAGAACTAGTGGAGGCAGAAACCACGGATACTGTCTAACCCAGATTCACCTGGGAATCATCCATTAAAATGAAGGTGGTTTGGACAGTAGGAGGGAAATTCAGCTTGTAAAATATTTTCACCATTTATTTTGCTCCCAGTGTGAAGACCTTTGAGCATCAGGCCTAACGGGTGATTGATGGGATATGCACATGGATTAAGCAAAAATTTGCATGTGTGTAGTTGTAGCTCGTTATCAAGAAAATGCGTTTTGAATACTATTTTCATCGTCATCATTATAAGAACATTTTTAAGTTGAAAATTTGTTTGATTAAAATTCATCTCGTTACAAAGTAATACACAAATTGTTACTTTGATCAGAGTATGTATGTACGTATATATGTATGCCCGATCAAAACCCACCTCTCCAAACTTCATGAAATTTTCTGCACTTGTCAGTTTTCTCTGATGACAATGCAGTGTGTTCTGTACTTCCGGTTTTGTGGATGACGCCAGTTTTCACGTAACGGAAGATAGTTGAATCCATGGTTCACGACTGTACTTCATGACTTTAGAATTCACTGTACGTTTTTTCTAAATGCTAATCATCTAAAATCACGATCAGTGTCTGTGTGTAATGTCCATTTGTAAATCTCTGTCGATCTGTCTTGTCTGTCCACGAATTAATGTTCCTAACCATGGTATCATTGTCCCCTGGTATGGGTGATCATCTTTGGGTGATCATACCACCTCTGACCTCGGTATATAACCAGCCACCCTGGCCAACTCAGCCTGGCCATTCCTCCGTGGGTAGGAGCAGTGAGTACTTGTGATGGGTTTGGCCACCGCTTTGGAAGAAACACAACAGTAGGCCCTGCTACCAGGACTGCTGACATACTGATACTGATCTACTTGGTTAAAGGCGCTGGCTGCTAACTGAACCTGCCATGCGGCGGACGTCGGTCGTATGTTGCCTTAAAGTGCTGTTCAGTACTGATTAAATAGGGAGGCCCAAAAAACGCACCATACAACACAAAACAATTGTTACAATGCATATGTAGTATCACCCATTTTACTCAAAATGGCATTTGGAATGTACGCCAGTTTCTGAAATACATGTAATTGATTTACTGCGAGATGTTTTGAATGTTAAAAAAACATTGCTGAATGTAGATTTATATAATCCAGAAAGGCTACAATGAATGGCTCAAGCCTCGAATTATATTGCATCACGCTATTAATGCAAGCAACAACATGATATTAAGATGCTGTAAATTGTAATCGCCATTCATATCACGTGTCTGTTCAGCAATTTAACGTGGGTGTTGTTTTCACGCAAACTGAATTCTGGATAAGATTATTTATTGCCAGCGTGATATAGCACGACAAAATGCTTTATGTCACTGGCAATGTAAATTCATTCGTGTCTGGGCATGGGCGTCAGTGACGTATGCAGAATTCAACAGAAGGGATTACAAGCGAGCAAAAAATTACTTTCACATACGCAGACTTCATTAGTTAATGACATTAAATAAAGAACTTTTTACAGTATTTTCTGTTGATTTACATAACAAGAAACGCAAACTCCGTCAGCGTCTTTTGTCGCGCCAGCGTTTTTGCCAACGAAATGATAGGATTTTTTATTTTTTGACTTTCAAAGGCGAATGCCATGATATACTGGTATCTCCTGAATACGTCGCTGTGCGTGTGTATTGGCCTATTGTATGAATGTTTAGGTCGACTCCTCCAAGTCGACCTACCTAATACAATCGGTCTCAGATGTCCGTCCGTACATCCGTCCGTCCACAAGAAGTTTCTTCGATTTCAATGAAATTTGGTATGTAGGTGGAGGTCGACGAGTGATGCATGACGGTATGCAGTATGACCCGATCCAAGGTCACGGTCAAGGTCACGAGCCCTTGAAAGTAGAAAGTTCAGCCATTTTCCAAGGCTATCTCCTCCCCCATTTACAGTGGGGCTGGCAAATGACTACAGATTCTTAAATTAGGGGGCAATACCTAAAGCTTATCGTGGCCGGATTTTTGTCCTAGCTTTTTTGTGTCACGTGACTTTGAAATTGGCAGTAAGTAACCGTTCACAAAAAGTTTCTTCGATTTCAATGAAATTTGGTATGTAGTTAGAGGTCGATAACTGATGCATGACGGTATGCAGTATGACCCGATCCAAGGTCAAGGTCACGAGTCCTTGAAAGTTGGAAATTCGGTCATTTTCAAAGGCTACCTCCTCCCCATTTACAATGGGGGCTGGCAAATGACCACGGATTCTTAAATTAGGGCACAATACCTACAGCTTACCGGGGCCGGATTTTTTATTTATATCCTAGTGTTTGTGTCACGTGACTTGTCGGAGGTTCCCACGGCTGCTGTCAGGTGCCTGTCGGCCTCTGTGACGCCGCAGC
>Ga0209363_1000616_pt1 | contig 14559 bp, 11 predicted proteins | sample WorMetexBAHAMAS3_FD_187385 | JGI IMG/M metagenome (GOLD analysis project Ga0209363, IMG submission 187385) | Marine gutless worms symbiont microbial communities from Max Planck institute for Marine Microbiology, Germany - Inanidrilus exumae... | ecosystem: Host-associated > Annelida > Digestive... | reverse complement strand
CGCATAGAACGCCGTTGCATAGGCCACTGGGATGGTGGCAGCTTGCTCCAGGGACCAATCGTCTGGAACACTCCACAAGAAGTCTCGATGTGCGTCCACCACTGTCGCCAAGCCCTTCGCCGCGAGAAGACCCATGACTCTATCTCCACGGCTGTCACGACCAGAAAACTCCATGCCAAGAAGACAGTCATGTGACGCCAGATCTCCTAACATGCAAGTGACATCGGCAAAATTCAGCAGCTGGTATTTCCCTTATACAGAGTGGGGCAAAAAACCCAGTCACTGGTCACTGCAAGTCAAAAGCTGACATACGCAGGCGCATATGTAAGATTAATAAATAACACAAATAATTTAACACAAGTATCAAACTCCAAGGTTCAATGCTGATTAACATACAGACTGATAAATGACCAGGCGATGCAAAACTAATCCATGCATGACTTTTGCTAACATTTCAGCTATTCCTCAGAATTTTAAAATAAAACTTCTTATCTAGAAGACTTGCCGAGCTTCGTCAATACTGTATCACATTACAGCTAACAACAACATTCAGTTCAATAAATATTGGCCAGACATTTGGAAACAATACCAGGAATAGCATCCGGCGGCAATTTTCCGGTGGCCAGCATGATGTCGCGGAAGTTGAGAGCGGTGAAGTGGACGCGACAGAGTTGCTGGTCGGGGTGATCGGCTGCGTTGAAATACCTGAGTGGTGACTCAATCCAGTGGAGGCTGGACAGGTCGCCGCGTGTCAGCACATTCACGTAGGCCGTGTCGGTGTTTGCTCGTTGCTGATGGCCTGTTAACAGCAACAAATGACATAGAACGTGCAGATCAACGTCCATTTTCAGCACAGATTTGGCTATATCAGAGATAAAAAGGTCAGGGGTGGAGAGCTAACCCTACCCAACAAAGGAAGGCCAGTGATATATTAACCTCAACCCTGTCTGCCTTTTTGTTCAGCAGCCACCCCAAAAGGGAAAGGGATCGAGAGGCTCATTTAAATTATTACACTAGCGCCTACAACAGAGGGAGACAACTATCACACCACAAGACAAAACTACATCAAATAGACAAAAACAAGCACGCATCCTTAACGAAAAAATACCTATAACACTAAATTAAAAAAATGAAAGCCAAGTTTTGTCGCCTCCTACGATATCCGGCCTGGAAACGGAGTGGGACTATTCTGGTAGAATGGGAAGACAGCGAGTGTTGATGTAGCAAACAAAATATTAATTTGCCAGATACCAAGTCAAAATTATCCGGTCAATAAATACGAAGCAGAACCTGACAGAAGAGAAACGTGACGGAATGATCCAAAGACGCCGTTTCTGAACACGTTCATCACCAAGTCCTTCTGGAATACTGCGGACAGCTGCTCGTCTGTTGGCATGGTTACGCTGCCACCGTCAGTTACTGGCGAGTAGAACAAGCACCTTGATAGAGCCACAAAAACAGCAGCTAATCATCACTCAAATAGTGCGAGTGTTACTGAAACAAAAATGCCAGAAAAAAACAACTGCAGCTGCAGCACACCACAGTTGATACAATTTCGGCAAAAGCTTAGCTGAATGTGAACTAGATGTGCAAGAAGAAACAGGAGTTAATCTTACAGTTCCTCAACAAAAAGGCAAAAGTCAAACAACACATGCCCGAAGTTCAAGGATATGCTAAAAATAACAAAATATGGAATATATAGCATCATTTTATCAAGCCAAATGACAGTAAAATAATACCTATTATATTTCCACAATGTTAAGTAAACATTCACAGCTACCTTAGACGGTCACCGTTTGGTTCACGTCGTAGACAATTCAGCATGCCGACGAGTCCACTATCAGCTTTGTCAGACTTCAGCCAAACACTGCAGTTTGTCTCCGATTCACTACATTCCTCGGCCATTACAGCTTTAATTTCTTCCAACCAGCCAAAAGATGTGTCACTAACGTCTATAATAGTCGGAGGCTGCGCTGGTGACGTCCAAGAAAGTTTTCGGCAAAGGAAGACCGTGTGCAAAACACCGTCCGACTTCTGAGCAACCACCGTCAGCCCGGCATTCGTTAGCAGTGTACTCCAAGTCTGTTCGTCACAGAATGGCCCACAAGTCCGCAAACTGACATCGGACATTTTTGTGACGTCGTGTGTCAGAGCAAAGAAGCTCCACGGAATGGCAAAGTTTGACGTCGGCTCAACAATCAGCAGAAAGCCATCGTCACGGACTAGTGAACAAGCAGATGATAACGCAGTAAAAATATCGACATGCCGAGATAGAACATCTGCCAGAACAACAAGATCGGCTCCTGACGTACGATCAGGGAATGGCTTCATGCTTTCCAGCGACCATTCAACGGTAGCAACTCCAAGTCGCTGTGCTAGCTCGGCATCTATTGACTGTGCTGGAGCAGGATCTACTGCAGTATAATTTACAGAAACGGAAGGTTGCGACTCCAACTGCCGTATCACATGCCGAAAAGCTTGTCCCGTGCCTGCATCGCATTCTACCACCTTCACGTGACCGCCGGCGTCCGGCAGAATGTTTTCCAGCATGACATCAAGGCAAGTTTTAAAGCATCGGTCACATCGCACAAAACTTAACAACCGATCGCTGGACACGATATCGGCCCAACTGTCCGACACCAAGGAATTCACGTTCCGCGCGAAAGCATCATCGTGTGCAACGGCAAAAATTTTCTCCAACGTCTTCAAGGCAACCGAGTCTGAAGCGTCGAGGTATTCGGTTAATTTTTCGCCATCTACAGGTGACCAGCTGGAACTGGCAACAAGTTGCTGCATCAGCTTGAGATTGCACAGGCCATCCTCAACGTTTGTTGATACCAGCTTCTGCATCTGCTCAAGCACAAAGCTCTCACACGTTCTAGCATACTCAAGCACAGAAGCGTCCAGCTGACTCGCGGCTAACGAGCACTCGTTATACGGAATGAAATTGAAGCTCTCGAGTGTTGGCGCCGGCTGCACACCCTGCCGGCGTGGAGCTACGGTTGCATGCAGATCGAGGAGTTCAACTCCACCGGATTTACACATTCCCAAATGATGATGATTTACCACCGGAACCACTACAAACAAGACAGGCAGAAAATCGTTAGTCGTAATCACAATTATACCTGCCATCGCCATTTCAACAACTCGCATTCACTGCACGACTTGCAAACAACTTTTTAACAAAAGGAGCTACACAATTCAGTGGCTTCAGTTCTGCAAACTCGTTGCTTTACTGATGGCTCGGTAACATGACGGCATCCAGGCTGTAAAAAAACTCATAAGTAAGTAAGTAGTTCTTTATTAAACACTAACATGCGCACAGTTTTACATATAGTTGAAATGAAAACATATAAAACAAGTTAAAGAACGAATGTAGTTGAAGAAAGTAGTGTCACAGTAACTAGTTAACGTGGTGCAGTAAGAACATTAACATTCTGTTGATAAAAACCGCGAAGTTTTACAATATACTAATAACATTCTTTGTAAAGCATTCCAACGAGAGAGTCCCACAGTCTAGTGTGGTGCTCAGGTAGCTGGTGTGCGTGCCTGCGGCTTCTAAGAATGCCACTTATCCCTTAAGCCTTCTCTTCTGGAAGAGGCAGAGAAAGGTGACTGAGGGGGGCCCGGCTAAGCAAGACTCACTTGTAAACTTGTCATTAAAATGCAAGTGGCAATGGTAAAGGAGACTTTCTAGAGAATTTCAGCAATCTGGACCAGTTTGTCCTTTAACAATTCTCATAGGTCTTATGGAACTTAAATAAGAGTCACCCAGAAGAGATTCAATCATAACGAGATGAGCCAAGATGCTTCTATCGCAAAGAACTTTATAAAAACTCTCACAATCGTTACTTAATTTAACTATACAAATGGCTTATCATTATAATTACCGACAAGTTCGTATAAGAAGTGCATCACACCTTTAGTGCCATCGTCGAGAGCTGTGACGAACTTTTCATGTCCGACTGGATCGACACACAAAGAACGAATGCGTGTTGGCAACCTTAGTTCTCTTCCCGATGAAGCAATTATTTGCATCTGAAGCATGGTGTCCAGAAATGATACCCAGTTGTCGTTCCATAATAACAATCCTTCAGTACCTGGTGAAACACATTGCAACAATTACACTCGATTAAATATAAAAATATGCAAACACAAACTAGAGAAATGTGCAGTGATATCGACATGCAGACCCATGCCGGGTGGCTAGAATTAAAATCTGACCTTTGATCTTTGACCTCAGGGTCAATGCATGCCGGGGTCCTACCATGTCCTACTATATATCTACCCACTTTGGTGCTGCTAGCTCAAGCCGTTTTATTTCTAGAGCGTGGACTAACAGACAGACAGACGCCACTGAACGTCCTACCTCACGTCGGCGGCTATACAACAAGCGTGAGTGTGTGCATGCACTGCATATTAATATATTGAGAACGTATGCAGGGGAAATAATGCAAACACTATCTACTAGCAATAACTGCACTGCTACCATATTCCTCTGTGGCTTAATAAACAAAAGAAACAGAGAAACAAAGTTTACTAGTTGCAGTGCAAGAATCACTTTCTACTGTTCACTAACAAATATTTGGCTATATTTTAAAAAACGTCTTACTACCTGATATTGCTCCTATACTACATATACTACTTTCAGTAACTGATTAACTGGCCAAGTCTTGATACTGCTGACGAATTTCCACGGGTCAGATTTTCCTGTATTCTCATCCAAACAACAATGCCACAGCATCAGTCATTCGTTCGTTCTTTGCAAGCAGGGGTCCAGCCTACTCTGGACCCCAGCGCTGAGACCTTTATGTCGGTCCAATGCGCCAGCCCAGGGAGAAGAGGGGAGTTGGTAGGTGTGTGCGGTGTACTGCGCATTGTGTAGGGTGGAGGAAGGAACAGTAGGCGTGAGCAGATTGCCAGGTATTTCTAAGTGCGCCCCCTCTAAGCGTGGCCTACTGCCTGGCACTTCTTCAGCGCCTGGCCACCTGACTGACACTTCTTCAGCCCCTAGCCAGGGGACTTAGCCACATCTGTCTGCTTTGGCTCTCACGTCAGCACGGCTGACACCTTGACGCTGCTAATCAAGGCATCAGCAATGGTCACAGTTTATAGAGGACACCGTCGAACCCTCTTACCTGCCCGGGATTAACTTCCTGTTCATCATGTGTATAGGAATTATTAGAAATAATTCTTTGGTAGGCGGACGCGCCCCGGGCCGAGGCGCGAACCTCGGCCACTGAGCGCGTCATGCTCTATTGCACATGGCGGCCGAGTGCACTGACCACTCGGCCACATGGGCAGGTGTGCCACAGCATCATCTTACAAACAAAACCAATGATATTTACCGGTTCCGTCGGCCGACACTATGCCGCGGAACGTCGGCCCATAGTCATATCCGCGCAGTCGCAGTTCCTTGTAGATGTCGTCGGAATTGAGACGAAGTGGTCCAGCATCAAGAACCGATTTCAGACATTCGTCGTCATCGGACATTTCCGGCTCAGTGAGAACTGAGATGTGACCACTGGCGACCACCGACTCATTCTCACAGATGTCAAACTGACCACTGCCCGGCGATACAGTCACGTCCAACTTCACCGAACCTTTCACAGCAACACACACATCGACTTTCTCTCTCGACGGATATTTCATGATGCAAGGTGGATATTTTATCCTAACGTTACAGCAATCAGTCCACACGTCAACAACTCTGCTGAAGCAAAAGTATTAAGAAAAACATTATGTTCAGTAAAAGGAACTAAAATACTTTTTCTATGTCTTTACGTAAAAGCATTCTAATCTCAACAATTTTAAGCCCAAATAAGCATATAATAAAGACATGCAAATTAGCACAACAAGAGTAAAGATGATACAGACTGACATGATCAAACGTTGTACAATGACACAATTAGAAGCACTTAGAAGACTGAAGAGACATTGGATGCTGACAAGGAATATATGAAAAGTTTGGTCTGACTCCTGTGGTTTCAATGAACCACGTATTAGATGGGAATCCAGATTTCTCATGGTAAGGGGCACTTTTGAGCGGGGATATGTGCTGGCTCATGGTAAAATACCTGCGCACAGCAAATGTGCACACGGCAGACAAATACAACAAGTAGCCCCGTACGGGACTGGCGGTCGACTCCTACTCACTGCCAACTTCAAAGTCACGTGACATAAAAACTAGGACAAAAATAAAAAAATGGGCCCCAATAAGCTTTAGGTATTGTGCCCTAATTTAAGAATTTCCGACTTTCAAGGGCTTGTGACCTTGACCTTGGATCGGGTCATACTGCATATCGTCATGCATCTGTCATTGACCTCTCCCTACATACCAAATTTCATTCAGATCTAATAAACTTTTTGGACGGCTACTTACTGCCAACTTCAAAGTCACGTGACACAAAAACTAGGACAAAAATGAAAAATCCGGCCCCGATAAGCTTTAGGTATTGTGCCCTAATTTAAAAATCTGTGGTCATTTGCCAGCCTCCGTTATAAATAAGGGAGGAGATAGCCATTGAAAATGGCTGAATTTCCGACTTTCATGGGCTCGTGACCTTGACCATAGATTGGGTCATACTGCATACCGTCATGCATCACTCATCGACCTCTACCTACACACCAAATTTCATTGAAATCAAATAAACTTTTTGTGGACGTACGGACATTTTACACACACGTTATTAGGTCGACTTGTAGGAGTCGGCCTAAAACGGCCACTGCGAGGGGTGACGAGATGATGCAATTGCTGCTGTTCATACCTCAACGGCAGCTCATATCGTCCAGCATTCGTGCCACGTCTGTGCCGTAACAGGATGACAAGACGGCGTGTGGCCTGTTGGACACTTGTTATTACAGACAGACACTGTGGGATGGTGTCAAGACGATATGGAGATAAAGCACAGGTATAATGTGAGCACCTTACTATATGTAATGGCATCACAGAGTGACACCATTATGATTAATGTTCAGCAAAATAGAGACAAAGATGCATTAGTGTCACAATTATAATGTCCAGACTTACCGGTTGATGGAAGCATGGTGGCTCGATGTATTTGGACGTCATCAAAACGAACCGGCGTCTGTTGATATGTCTGTCCGTTCATTCTAGCAAGTTGTCGCCACGCCAGCACGAGGTACCCAGTCGCCGGAAACAACACACGGCCGTCGATCACGTGTCCAGTTAGATAAGCATCTTCCGAATCTGGCGAAGAGACGTTGATCTCAACTGTGCTGGCACAGCCGCTGGCCGAGCCACCGGATCCGAGGGCAAGGAACTCAGTGACGGTCGGAACATCCCAAGTGCTGGAGTGATCCCAGTGAACAAGTGACGACAACATGGGTGTGCGGGGTGATACTGGGAACTGTACTGGTGGATATAATGCCAATGGGTTCAGGTTGACACCGTTTGTGTACAGCCTGGAATCACAACAACACCAGCCTCAGTATCAGTGAACATGAATGCAGACATGAACAACAATTATTACTGCAGTCATCACACTCTACCGAACCTTTACTTACTTACTTACCTCTGTATTTACCACCGTTTTCCAGGTGAACCTGGGTCCACCTGTTCAGGTAAACCTGGGGTCCACCTGTTCAGGTAAACCTGAGTCCACCTGTTCACGTGAACTTGGGTCAACCTGTTGTGGTAAACCTGGGCCCACCTGTTGAGGTGAACTTGGGTCCACCTGTTCCAGTGAACCTGGGCCCACCTGTTCTGGTGAACACCTGTTCAGGTGAACTTGGGTCCACCTGTTCCAGTAAACCTGGGTCCACCTGTTCTGGTAAACACCTGCTCAGATGAACCTGGGTCCACCTATTCTGGAACAAAACCTTTGGGAATAAGTGGTACCAGGCAGGAAGTCAACTGATAGAACCTATGATCAAAGTGCAAACTGTACAATCCATGCCTTCATACATAGCACGGCGTCACATTCAACACACAGCCGGCTTGGCAACACAAACATCTTGTGTACAGCAGATATCAAAAACTTACTGAGTTAAGGTTTCATGTCCCATTTGACACAAAAAATAGGTCATTTCAGCGATGTTCCTCCCAGCCAATCACTTAGCATGGCACTGAAGAAACTGAAGCTAATACAACAAATGCAGACGTGCTTAAACAGACATAAACCAAAAATATGGTAACAGTAACAAAATTGTAATCAATAGATCGAATAGCTGGGACACAAACAACGACATTTTACACCCTTTACGTCGCTCGGCACCCCCAGGTAAGAATTTTCATTAAGATTTTATTGTGGCAAAGTTCTGCTGCTCAGATGTCCCTGCTGATACTATAATAAAATAAAGATTACAAAACTAAAGCCAGGTTTGGTCACCTTGCAGGACATCCGACCTGGTAATGGACAGAGCCTATTCTTACAGCTCTGCAGCTGCAAGGTGAGAGCAAACATCAAGATGTACGTACTTGCCGAGTGACGTAAGCAGATGTACAAGGTTGTCTGGCTGTCGCTTGTCCATCAGTCCAACGACTGTGCACGTGTTGGCAAGTGCTCGTCTCAGAACGGCCTGCAGCAGGGAATGTGGTGCGATCTCCACGAGGATGGCATTGTCTGGTACGTGCTCCAGAGCTTCCTGGAACAGCACCGGACTCACCAAGTTGTTGACGTGGTAGTCAGCCGACGAGTACAGAGCCAGGTCTGTCTCCCACTGAGACTCCGGTATTGATGAACTGATCCAGCGTTTTGTACGTGCGCGGCGTTCACGTATCACCTATGCAGTGCACAACCTCCACCTGTCTTATCCAGGTGAACTTACATTAGCCAGTGTACACACCTGTCTCCTTCCTCCATCAGTGTACACATTCCATCTCCTTCCTCTCACTTACCTACAAAGTTCTCACAACTACCCAACCTCAATGCCTTCATAACCTCATCTCTGTTCAACGTCCTCGTAGTAGTTCCTCCATTTCATACTCACCTATTCCTTCACCCTTCCTCTTCTGATTCACCACTGATTCACACCCTCTCTCTTTTACTCCCGGCTTAATGTAATGTACCTACCTGTTTCATAAATCCTACCCCACCCATCGTTTCACTTCTTCCTCCCGGACTGCTTTCATGGACGTTTGCCTAGACCATTTCTTCTAAGCTACTCGGTATTTGTTTTTAGCGCACACATTCCGTTTTTCTTAACTGGGCATCCTTTCTGAAATTACTTCAGGTTTCCAGCTTAGTATGCGTCCCATAAATCAAACATCCGCAGCATGACTGCAGCAGGTTTTATACAGGCCGAACAATCTTCCTGTCGTCCAGTGAACAGTGTCAAAGCACAAAGAAAATAATACTAACTCCACTAGAAGAGATAAAACATCGGCCAAAAGTAGCTGGCTACTGGATGAACAGAACTGACCTGCTGAAGTTTTTCCTTGAGTGCTGGGGCCGTTTGTGACATGTAGTAGGAGTGGAACGCCACACCACCGCTGTGAACAGCCTTGGCAAACACTCCTTCCTTCTGCAGCTCCTCGACAAACTTGACGACAGAGTCGGCTGGTCCGGAGACGGTGACCGTGTCCGCCGAGTTGTGACATGCAGGCACAACGCCTTTCGGACAGCGAGCATGTGCCTCATTCCAAGTCATTCCTAGACAATCATCAACTAGGCAATGTGGCACTTTCATATACATCCTTCACTTCATGATTCCAGCCAGTTTCAAACTAGAAGGGCGTTCAGTAGAGTGCATACCTCCCCACCGACCCTGACCTTCCAATATTTAATTACCTCGTCCCCTGTGGCCAAGGATATGACTGACAAAGTTTGGTGACAATCTGACTTAAATTGGCACCAGGAAGTTGTTCACAAACACATATATATACCTATATACATATCTACCTACATACCGACGCCGGCTAAAAACCACCTCCCATCACCTTCGGTGGGGGAGGTAATAATCGGATAACAGAAACACACACATACACATCCCGTTTAAATGGTCATATTTCAGCTGAATCTGGGGTAGATGGTGGCCCCATAAAGACCTGTCTTCCTCCAACAGTTTTCAGTGAGAACCTCTACAGGTAACTGATGCAGGTTACGTGCTAACCACACGCACAATTCAACAACATCAACCACAAGATGCAGTTGAAATTGCAGACTTCGCCCCGGTGCCACCACCTCGCAAACTGGATAAAACGTGCACATAGTTTTTGTTTCTGTCCCATTCGCTCTATTATGTGCCTACATGATGTCATCCACAAAACTGGAAGTAACGTACCACATTGCCGTCAGAGACAGGCCAAGCCACAGCTAACATACACAGAAATGTGTGAAATGTCGGCATGCGGTTTGAGATATGCGAGCAGACAGACAAACAGACAGACATAGACAATCACTGATCACAATACTTCACACCTCTACCGGTAATGAAGTAACAACAACCGTTTCAGTGTCATTATACATTATTATTATTGTCATTATTATTATAGTTAACACCCTGACGAAGAACTGGTGGATTTTCTGGAGCAAAGCAAAGTTTTACTGCCCATATGATTTCGACGATGGCAACTAGTGCATTCAGATTATGGAGAACACGCTATAGTTGTCACTGGAGTTACCCAAACTATCTACATACCATAGATGCACAGTACTGGATCAAAATCAGACATAAAAGCCACATCGATATTGTCTATTATTCTCTATATTTCCTGAAGTTGCCATTACTCACCAATGGCAGCCATGCCACCAGCGGGCAAGTTTGCCTCCGACACACACCGTCCACGCCAGTATGCCGACAGAACAGTCTCCTCCGCCGTCAGACAACCATCAGCATAGGCACAGCCCAGTTCACCCACCGAGTGACCAACTATTCCATCCGGCTCTATTCCGAGTGTCCGCAGTACATCAACTAGAGCAACCTACACAAAACAATGGTTCGGGATGGGTCATCAGACTTTACACAATGTGCTTCAGTCACTGTGCTCCTTGTTAATCTATCCCGTTTCATGTCAGCATAATGTGCTCCGATTCTATAACTTCTTGTACATTAGATAATCACAAACTGCATCAGTGACAGACAAGTATCGGTACCAATCATGATTGTGATTTAAGCAGCGATTTGAACACTCGGTGACTTGATCTGGGGTATAAGGATTCAATCTAAACCATCGCAATTCCATCTGCCATTTTAGTATTTCATGATTCGATTTGAAAAACGGTCACATCGTGGCAAAATTTCTATCCACACGGAACCTGTGAGTGTTTAGTCCAAACAGTATCATACAGACCAACACAACTGGTTAGGAAAAATATGACCCAGCACACTACAGTAAAAATCTTTCTTTGAAACCAAGCATGTGGAACATTTTTACACAAAAGAGAGTGTACCTGAATAGCAGCAATGCCAACGAAAGAGTTGACAGTATCGTTGAATGTGTCGTCTTTGGAATCCATAAGGAGATCAAACAGCTGAACACCGTACGGTCTCAGAAGTGTGTCTGACCGCATGATTGACTCTCGGAAACAGTCCACGGTCATAAGGTCTCGACCCATATGTGGCCACTGGGTTCCCATCCCAGCGAACACAAACCACACTGGACGTACTTCTGACGACACTTTCTGGACACGACATACACAAACATATGCTGTCAGCGACACAAACATATGCTGTCGGCGAATGTTTCAGTGCACACTTCACATTAGCTCGGCTCACCATCACACACGGGTTCCGATATTCACAAAACTGGCTTATTGCACCATCAATACTGCAGAAGTGAAGAAATTTTTACAAAGAAAACTCAACAAAACCTCGCTAATGAATACATGCGTGTCCAGTTGAGTGCATATTCACACTGGATGCTCGCAAATTCACACAAAAATCTGTGACTGCCAAAATTTATAAACGTAAATATACAACTATGTGGTGTAAATCCCATTATTTCCATAACTATCACAGTAACAACCATCTGAATACGTAATTATTCACAACTAACAATAACCAACTTCACTTTACTTCACACGACAACAACAACAACGTTTTACAGCCGTTGTGCAGGTCAACCTAAGTTAGCCTGCACTCCAGTTTAAAACTACAGGACTTTATTTTGTTTTGCAACCCGCATCCCTTGCTGACAGCAAATAGCAAATCTAAATTTAAGAGAAGACTCGTATTACAGTTCTCAATGGTGTTAGCTACACTGTCTCTGTACCGTGTTCACACAGGTCGTTAAGAATAAATTAGCCTCGTACGGGACTGACGGTCGATTCCTACTTACGGCCAACTTCAAAGTCAAGTGACACAAAAACTGGGACAAAAATCAAATATGGCCCCGACGCATTTTAGGTATTGCCCCCTAATTTCAGAATTCGTGGTCATTTGCCAGCCCCCATTATAAATGGGGAGGAGATAAACTTTGAAAATGTCCGAATTTCCGACTTTCAATGGCTCGTGACCTTGACCTTGGATCGGGTCATACTGCATACCATAATGCGTCACTCGTCGACCTCTACCTCCTACACACCAAATTTCAATAAAATGGAAGAAACTCTTTGTGGACGGACAGACGTACGGGCGGACGTACGGATGGGCGGATAGATATTTTACAGACACGTTATTAAGTCGACTCGGAGGAGTCGACCTAATAATGCAACAACTACAATACAAACTCTACTAATGACAATTAGCTTCAGTTCTTGTTTAACTGTCAAGTATTCCAGAGTTGCTTCATGTACGGCTGGCTTTCTCAAAAGCCAAACTTTAGGATTTGTTAAGCAGATATCACATTTTATGGCTGAACACCCTTCCATGACTCAAACCAACAACATGAACAAAATGAAGATATGAAAACAAAACGCCGAATGAGGCCATACGTACCTCAACTATCTGTCGGCTGGTGGCAGTGTTCACAAGAGCAGCTCCGCGGTAAGGATGAGTGACGGGTGACAAGTCGCTGACACTACTCTCCAACAAGCACTGCATGTTGATATCGGTCGGATGCTGCGACGCCTCGTCAAGCATCGTCTCGACAGCTTCCTTCGTTCTTCCTGCGCACGTCACCAGCCGTGCTGCCGTCGTCGCCGTGTGCGAGATCTCTGCGTCCACATTGTCTGGAGACCTGAGCAGCACGTGAACGTTGGAGCCGCCGAAACCAAACGAGTTGATGGCCATGTATCCGCCGTCCCACGACGTACGTTCACTCACAACCTGACAGTCATAACAACCCAATCACTGCAATTGTTACACGAACGTCGACAAACAATCATGTCAAGACATCATTTTCAAACTTTACAGCTACAGGCCGGTACAACCCCTTCCACTTATCCATTAAATCTGTCAGTGGCAGGCAAAACTGCATGGTCACTCGTTAACACATGCTATTCCTGAGCGCCTTACAGGTATCACGTTTACTCTGCTCTCAGCAACTGCAAGGTATGGCCGACCCCCTGCTTTGCAATAACCAGCGTCAACATGAAATCATAGGTGCAGTGAAAGCCAACTGCTAGTTAAAACTGAAAATAAGTATATTTCCAGCTGATTTCCTTAGTCCAACACCCCACTTTCTGTGGGCAGATGTGGACCCACATTTAACACAAATTACCTGTCCTCAGTAGTAACGCTCAAACCAAAAACCAGCTCACTCTGTTTAGGCACTTAGCTATAATACACCAACGTTCCTCACACAGACACAACCAATAAGACAAGCCGAGCTATTACCATGGTTGGCTAAAAACGTTAAGTAAGTAAGTAAGTAAGTAAATGAGTAAACTTATATAGCCCATTTAACAGGAATGTCTCTAATGCGCTCAGCGCGCTATCTGCCCGAATAAAAACGTTTTTAGAGAGCGCTTGAAAAGTTCGATTGACGTGGTTTGTCGCAAATGTTCTGGCAGTGAGTTCCAGGCATGAGGGCCGGCATACGAAAATGCTCGTCGGCCATAGCTTGTCATGTTGTACCGAGGGAAATTTAGTAGACCTCGAGTGGCGGAGCGCAGATTGTGGCGCCCCATGACGTCGGCGACCGGTACGCATAGCTCGGCAAGATACCGCGGTGCAAGGCCGAGTAAACACTGGTACTCAGTAAATATGTGAGACAACTGAGTCTCAATACCACTTGAGTTTAGTACATTACAACCACCTGAGACTTACAGAAAAAACTTATCACCTCCACATTATATTTCCATATGAACATTAGTTAACTGGTTCATCCTAAATCTTCTTCCTCCCTTGTTCTGGAAAAGAACGCTTGGGAATAAGTGACACGAGTGTTTTAAAGTTTTTTACCGTTCTGTCGCCGTACCTCAGTGTCAAACCACTCACCTCCAACCACGTAAAGTCACCCATTTGCGTCATCCTTTCTACCTCACTGACTGAACCCTGCAGGAAAGGTCTACAATGCCAGCATGTCATCAGACAAACACAAAGACTTATTAGTTATTACCTTCAATCTGCCGTCGTGCAAGCCTGGAATATCGGCGTTTGGTTGAGAGAAATGCAAATTGGCCGGAATGGCACCGTCGTGCATTGCAATTAGGACTTTTGCCAGGGCAGCAAGTCCAGACGCTGGTTCCGGGTGTCCCATGTTTGACTTGGTAG
>Ga0209363_1000615_pt1 | contig 14560 bp, 4 predicted proteins | sample WorMetexBAHAMAS3_FD_187385 | JGI IMG/M metagenome (GOLD analysis project Ga0209363, IMG submission 187385) | Marine gutless worms symbiont microbial communities from Max Planck institute for Marine Microbiology, Germany - Inanidrilus exumae... | ecosystem: Host-associated > Annelida > Digestive... | reverse complement strand
GGCCAATACAACCTCCTACCCTCTGTGGGACGGGAAATGAGTACCGGTCAAAGTGCGGTGATGTTCTGCGGCTGGAAGTAAAGGCAGGATGGCTCATCCCATTCGTGGATAAAAATGTGGGTGGCAGGTAAAACTGTGTGATCGCTCGTTAACACGTGCCATCCTGCGCGCTTTAGAGATGATTCATAATCAGGCGCTATACAAATCTACGCCTTTACCTTTCATATGCTAAACCGGAACCAAACGTGCGAGAAATATACTGGAGTGAGTGCTTTCTTTCTAATGCCGGTACCTAAATGCTGATGACGTTTACTCTTCTCACGGCCAGTGCGCGTTCTATGCGGCAGTGACCAGCGATATAAGATTAGCCCAAAACGGCTAGCGCTAATGCACTAGTTACGGAGCCAATTTCCTGATCGCTATAAATCCGACCGACGTCGGCGAGTCCGCTTCTGTGACGGATCGAGTTCATTTCTGATTTCAACAGATTGAAACTGGACTCGGTGCGCGACGGAAAAGAGCAGGAGCGCGAGGCGCGGAGGCGCACAGGAAGCGGATCTTAACTTTCTCGTTGCACGACTTACGATGTTAATAATGAGCCTCGCGCGACGTCGTCGGCGACGTAAAGTAACGTCTTGCGGCGGTGTAATGAGATGAAAGCTTGTTATGGCGCTCGGTCGGACGTCGAGGGATCGATTTTCGGTGCTGAGCGCCAGCTGAAAACGACGAGTAATTGCGCGTCGACGCGGTCGGTCGGAGCGACGACGACGCGACGCCGGCGGACCCCTTCCTCGTCCGGCGGTCCAAGCAGGCCGGTGTCCACCATCGAGTCCGCTTCGACGCCAGCGCTCCCACGGACGCAGACGTCAACGTCCTATAAATACTTTCACCGTTAATTACCCGTCGCTATGCGCCGCACATGGACATAATAGACTCTCGCGACGGCGCAAGTGATAAAAATATTATCTCACCATCTCGCGCATTAGATGATGACGCTTGCTAGTAAATCGTCTGTAGTAGGCCTGAACGTAAAAACGTTCGTCGATGATGTAGGCGCCATTTGCATTAGTTACGCGCTACTAGTTGCCTGCGTTGCACAGTGGTAGACGCTGGTCTTTGACCGGCGAACTTTCCCTGTCCCACGCTCGACCTGCAGCTGACGGGTGACCACTTATGTGGGTTAGCCGTCCGCTATAGGTCAGCCAACTAGGCCAACTCATCCTTTCATCCTTTCGGGGTCGATATATTCAGTAGTGAGCCACTTTATCGAATGTATGCTGGTCGCGCCATCTGGTGAGTGTTCACACGGTTAAGCCTGTGCGGTTATCAACCGCTGTGCGCCGTGTGTGGCAGCAATTTAGTCAGCTTAACCCTTCTGTATATAGTGCCGCTTTGCGTGGCGGATGTTGCTAATGTAGATTGCGCGTTATGTCGTCAATTGAATAAACGAACGTTATTATTATTAAAGCTAAGATAGCATGAAAAAGAATTTCTGGTCCACGTACGTGTCTGTTTACTGACAACTTTACTTCGTCCCCTGGAGAGGTGCGAAGTGTTGCAATCAGAGTATCTGTTTGTATATCGGTCTGCTTGTTTAACTATCCGCTCACACATAACAAAAACCGCAGGTCCAAATTTAACACTATTTTCTGCACATGTTACATGTGACCGTGGCTTCGTCCTATTCTGGCGGTAATGCAATGCGTTATCTACTTCTGTTTTGTGGATGACGTCATATTTTTACATAATGGAGCAAATGGGTCAGAATCAAAGACGACACGTATATTTCATCCAGCTTCGCAGCTGATGGCGGCACCAGCTGGACGTCAGACGACGTTGTTTGGTCGAATATGCCAGAAGGCGGCACTGGGGGTGAAGTCTTGCCCCTCTGACTGCGTTTTGTTTTTTTGTACCGGATCATTCGACTCGGTAGTCACCCATCCGAGTCTCCAGAATTTTCATCCTTTGATAATTATTGTTAACATGGCAGACCAACTGTCATCGATCAAACTTTCAGGGCAGTTTCTGCCATATTGACATCTAAGAAAGGAGGAAATTTGAAACGCGTTTTAGTACCAACTACAAATTTCACAGATGAGTCGCAATTATGCATTGTATCACTATTTTTCGATACCCAAATTTCGTGTCACTTAGGACACCTGTTTCTGTCGACGGTGACATTTTTACTCAATAACAATAACTGTATATATTTCCCCGTAAAATATTTCGTTAACGGCAAATCTTTCAGTTTTTCTTATACTCTTCTCTGAGTAGACTTTAGTTTGATTTCGGTTTTTGCTTTGCCCACTAAGAGGGTACCGTACAGCTCCTCAACACATTCCAGTTTCTGGCAATACAAAATGTCTGAAAAAATGACCCATTGTATAATTTTCAGTATCATTTACAATTAAAAGTCTGTTGCAGGAAAACTTGGCATCAATCTCCTGATGTCAATGGCCACTAAAATCTTGCATAATTTCCCTTATCACCTTTATTGCGTCCTGCATTACTTCAGGACACATTAAAGTTCGAGACATAATGTTGACTTCTTCGCAAAAATGCCTAGTTTATTTCACTAGTAATGGTTTAAAACAGACAGAGAAAGGCGTATACAAAGCGACAGTACAGAAGAGACTGATCAATAAACATAATAAGCCTACGTGACAACATGTACAAAGAATCTGCGTGGCTTTGAAAAGAGCGGCCGCTGTGTGGGCAGATCTGACGAAACTCATATTAAGTCTCTATAGTGATGGTTTTTGCGTTTACACGTGCACGCAGCTGTAATCGCTAATAATCGACGACTTTATCTCTGACGCTAATAAGAAACGATATGAGATCTGTCGAATGGTACTATGTTCAGTGAGCTTGAGTGGCCCACTAACTAGTCCAAACTACCGTTCAAGTCACCTCTCTCGCCAACTAGCGTCTTGTGCACCCGCATCTGCATCCAGCCATAGGTGAATCGCCGTATTTCCTGATGTAGCAACGGAACTAACGCAGAGGGACCGCGCAACGCGCTATGTCAGTTGAACTTTACGAAAAATCCCATTTGAAAAAGCTTGGAATCGACGAACGACCTTGAAGGTCACTCAAGGTCATTGGAATTGCTGCTACTGTATAGCAACAACGTCTCTGTCTTCCACCGTTTCCGAGACGTAACCACATTTACTGTGTACGTGACTGCATGTGACCGTCAGACGTCCTTCAGTTGATTTTTTTATATTTTTTATTTATTTGTATCAGAAACATGGCCCATAGACATACATACATGAGAAGTCATCACATGCTTCTTGTTTTCGTTCCTACGGGAACTGTGGTGTCGGCGACAAGTATCCGGTGCGAAGTGAAAATAAATATTAGCCCCTTACGGGACTGACGGTCGACTCCTTACAACTGACGTTTCTGCCAACTTCAAAGTCACATTGACACAAAAACTAAGCCAGATATCAAATATCCGGCCCGAACAAATTTAGATATTGTGCCCCAGTTTATGAATCCGTGGTCAGTTGGTAGCTTCCATTGTAAATGACGGAGGAGATAGCTTTTGATAATGGAAAGATTTCCAACTTTTAAGGGCTTGTAATCTTGACCTTGACGTTGGATCGGGTCATACTGCATACCGCCGTGCATCACTCGTCGACTTCTACCTACACGCCAAATTTAATTGAAATCGAAGAAACTTTTTGTGGACGGACGGACGTACGTACGTGCGCACGGACAAACGGACGGACATTTGAGACCGGCTTTATTAGGTCGACTCTGAAATTAGCGTGTACATTTCCCGTGCACTGAACGACCGACGGAGCGACAGATTACGAAGATGATTTGCATTCGGCCGTTTCTCATTCAACGGCAGATTCGGCGGCTGCAGTCACACCGCCGCTTTGTCTGGGGTCCTGGCTTCCATCTGGCGAAACTGTGTGAAATGTAATAACGTACGAAAACTGGAAGCAACGTTAGCTGTTCAGCTTCTGAGTGCTCCGTCCAATATGCCGGTTTTGCGGGAGTTTTGCCCTCTAACCTCCTGCTGGGAGCTCCGATTCTCGACTTTGGTGGCTGGCTCCGAGATCCCTACTACGCTGCCCTTTCAAAATCCTTTATCCGCTACTGTTCATCGCAGATGCAAGCCACGTTGAAGAGGTCAAAAATCGATTCGTCCCACGGCGTACAGTTCGTCTAAGTCGGGTCGCTCGTGGTATCAGCGTGTCCATGAGAGCATATCGACGTTGACGAGATGTGACGAGCCGCTCCGCTTTGCCCTTCAGCGACACCATCGGCCTTCGTCGACGCCAAGCTTTGCGTGTTTTCGTCGATTGCGTTTACGATTTTGTTCGTCGAACAAGTGCTGTACGACGAGCCGAGATGGCAAAGATTATTGGAAATATGATGCTCTGGCCTGAAGCAAAGGGGTTGCGATTAGTGGCGCGTGAGTTGATAAGATTGGTTGGTTGCAATTTTCATGTTTGGCCGGCAGCATTAACAGTTTCGTTCATTATCAAACTTAAATGTAATTAGTAGAATTTGACATTATACAACCTGTACATTGTTTCCTAATCAATTTCGGTAACTTCCCATAAGTAGCATGTATAGCCTCCACTATTCCGTAGTTGGAAATGCGTTCAAAATTACAAGTACTTATTGAGAGAATGTAAAATAAATAAATTGCAACGTTTTACGGAATTTAACGGGAAAAAATGCCAAATTTGCGGACTGCGGTCAATTTCGTGGTATACGCGCGTGGCGGCGGCGAGACGGCGAAACAGGTTTGGCCCCAGTAATGAGCATTTAGAATTAGACAGTACATTTCTGTATTTCATTAAGAATCCTCTCTAATGCTATGAATGCGTACTCTGCTCGAATAAAAACGTCGCTAGAGACCGTTTGAAGATAACTATAGATATGTTTAAACGCCTGTTTTGTTGCTCGACAGCCGGTATAATTTCGACGCTCAACAACGTGCGTTCGAGTTGCCAGACAGAAAAAAACGTCGTCTGCAGCCTAATGTGCTCAATAAAAGCCGGATCGAATGCGATCGAGAGAAAATAAGCCGCCGATGCCGGTGTTTTCCGACTCGCGTGGTCCACTATCAAATCACAGAACAGTGTCATTAGTCGGCGTAGAAATCAGTCAGTTCCGGTCCCTGTGGGACTGAGAAGACAATTATTATCTTGCCAGAGAAACACCGGTGTTGAATTTAATGCGTAGAATAGCTATAGTATCAGAAAGGCTATATGTGACGAAGATATTTCACAAAAGCTTATCCTACCTGTGCGCAGATAGGCGAAAAATCGTAATTATAATGGTAAACAAGTAGCATATACATAAATATACAGTGACGTAATTTCTTCATTTTATCTATGCCAGCTTTTCTAGCCGCTGCGATTAGGGCAATGTAAACATTTTGCTGCACTTACAGTGAGTTTGCCGATATGGCGCTAAGCTTTTCTTAAATCTATCGATTCAATTTTATTTAAATAACGTGACAAATCTTCACCAGTTAACTTATCAAAGTACGATAACTTGCCGTGCAACAACATAGTGATCGTAGATTACTGTGACATCACTTTATCCTATTGATTATGTGCTGGCACATAGTCTAACCCTTATTCTTGTATTTCTCACTAGTTTACTTATAAACAATAACGTCAGAAAAAAGTCTGGCAATACGTGGTCAAGTACATGACCATAACCAACTTGAACTTTTCGATATTGATAATATTTTCACCATTTGTATGAAATTATAGTGTTTCGGAGGCATCTGACTGACACAAATGTAACAGGTAGCTTTTGCGCGTTGACTTTGCGGATGAAATTTTGATATTTGCTGTTTTAAAGCGGCGGCTTATACAACGAAGAGAAACTGAAGCCAACATTGTTTATACACTGTGTCTCAAAAAACGTCCCACCTTTAAACTGTCTCTAACTTTGTCAAATCTTAATCGATTATCAAAATTTTTGCACTGCATTTTGATTGCATTTTCTTCCATATCTGCTGGATATCTGCAGAAAATTTGAATGTTTAATTTCCCAAGGTAGTGTGGCAACATGCCTCAGGTAAGGTGGGTATTGTCATATGGCTCTTATAGCAAATTTCATACGCTTTCCAGCAGTGAAAAAAATTTGAAAATCGATTAAGATTTCACAAAGTTAGAGACAGTTTAAAGGTGGGACGTTTTTTGAGACACAGTGTAGTATATACCACGCTAATAAAATCTGAATCTGAATCTGTACTACTTTATTGTATTACTTAGAAATTTAGCCCTTCAAGGCGGCAAGTGTGTTCTAATAAAATCAGTTGTCAGTTATACATACCTGGCACGGTTCAATACAGCGGCAAGTTGGACATCCTCGAGAGTCGATCACTGGTCCATACTGACAGAAACGATTGCGGCAGGAAAGGACTGGACATCTCGCTGTAGTCTTAGGTCGACTGGTGCTAGTTTGAAGAGGCGGAGTAGTGGTAGGACGTTTAGTGGCGGTAGAAGCTGACGTAGGTACAACGTTTGGACTAGTCATAGTAGTGGTGGTGGTGGATGGAGTAGTACTGGACATAGTTGAACTAGTGGTCTTCCTCATGTTTCTAGTGCTAGTTGGTTTTCTAGTGGTGGGTGTTGTGGTAAGGCGTGAGGTTGTACTGGACATAGTTGAACTAGTGGTCTTCCTCATGTTTCTAGTGCTAGTTGGTTTCCTAGTGGTAGATGTTGTCTTAAGGCGCGATATGGTACTGGACACAGTTGAACTAGTGGTCTTCCTCATGTTCCTAGTGGTGATCGGTTTCCTGGTGTTCCTCATGTTCTTAGTGGTAGCTGGTTTCCTAGTGGTAGATGTTATGGAAAAGCGTGAGTTGGCGTTCCTCCTGTTCCTAATTTTGATTGGTTTCCTAGTGGTACTGGTTGTCAGCGTAGTAGTTGAAGTGCTTGTTGGAACGGTCGTGGTAGTAGTGGTAGAAGAGGAACCGGTAGACGTGGCGGAGTTAGCGCTGTAGGGAATGGGAACGTCACGACAAATATCTCCGGGTTGACAAATGACACGAATCACTTTGCACCCCTGACCAGGTGAACACCTGATTTTCTACACAGCACAGACACATGCGTGCGTGAGTATACTGTATAGTTCATATAACACACGATATATCACTAATATAATTCGTGAATTAATGGTAATGTTAATATTACTGTCGTTTCTGTTATGAAAATATTAAACCGTGAAGTGGTTTTTGGCTAGCGTAAAATCACTAAAGTATGCAAGAAGTACAGGTCTGTTGCTAACGATGCAACATTCACGTACTATAAAATCGTCGACAACATCATACTATATGAGTGAACAGATGAACATAAAGAACTAGTGGTCTTCCTCGTGTTCGTAGTGCTAGTCGGTTTCCTGGTGGTAGATGTTATGGAAAGCCGTAAGTTGGCCTTCTTCCTGTTATATATTTATTTACAAACAAAAGGGCTAATTAGCCTCTTACAATGTTATACATACATTACGTTAAAAATGGAACAGTAAAAATTCACATACAATGTCAAGGAAGGTTTTCCTAATGTTGATTGGTTTCCTAGTGGTACTGGTTGTCAGCGTAGTAGTTGAGGTGGATGTTGGAACGGTCGTGGTAGTAGTGGTAGAAGAGGAATTGCTAGAAATGTTTGACGGAGCGCAGTAGGGCATGGGAGCGTCACGACAATTATCTCCAAGTTCACAATCAACAGGTGTCACTTTGCACACGTGACCAGGTGGACACGTAAGTCCCTGCGCAGCAAAGACACATGCATGCATGAATATACATAGCTTGACAATGACGTAATTTCTCCATTCCTATCTATGCCAGCTGTTCCGATGTGTAGCACTTAGACGGTTAGACATATCTCATATAAACTCAACTCACATCACAGAGATCTCGACACCGGCACGTTCGACAGCCTTCTGCATTACTCGCGTAGCCGTGACGACAATACACTCCAGTACAGTCGACAGCAGGACACGGAGCACGAGTCGTAGTCGGTATCGCTATAATATCAATCAATCAATCAATCAACCAATCAATCGATCTATTATAGAGCAGTTAAACAGTGGAACAAAGAAAAGAGAAAGAAAAGAAAAAAAGAGAAGAAGCTAACAGACTTTATATTCAGACACTGAACAAGCGCTGCAAGACATTATTTTGTGCATATGCGGCCTCGTCTTTGGCTCTTTCGAAAGTCCGTTCGTTTACCGTTTTCGAATAGTGTCCATATTTGGAATATTTACTCCGTGTAACACTGCAGCGTGGCAGTACTTTTAGACCTATGCGGTGTTCAAGCAGGCTAACTATACAGCACAGAAAATCGACTTGTCCCAATTCTACACTGTCTATTCATTATCCACGTCGACTGCAGTCCTGTGGGTAGGGTTTTCATCGCTGTTTATCTGGTTTTCCAGACGATATCTAAGAAAAAAACACAACTAGGATCACCGAATTTGACATGCAAATCTTCCAGGATGAGTCTTGGAAACCCATTCGTTTTGGGATCAAAAGTTCCAAAGTCAAGGTCATGAGGCACAAAAACAGATACGGCATATAGAGTGTTGATGACTATGTATGTCTATTCAAGATTATTCGAGGTCGAGAATAAAGAAACAAAGAGGAAGTTTGATATGCAGTGCGTAAAAACAATGTAGGCCTATATACATTTGTTAACTGGCACTTGAACTAACCTGTGCATCGTTCTAAATATGTCGGACACGAAATGCCGGCGCAAACTGGAGCCCGCACCAACTCACATCTTTGTCCAACAGGACACGTTACATCCTGCGATTACACAAACGAACAAATTAGACATTTCCTCACACAAGCGTTAGGGCACGAAACAAAACAACTATAGGCCTGTGTTTGGTTTGGTGGAATGTGGTTGTTTAGGTGAGATGGTATACTTTGCCCCGGTGCCGCAACCTGGTGAACAGGACTAAACACACGCGTCGTCTTTAATTCTGACCCATTCGCTCCATCATGTGAAAGCATGACGTCGTCTACTAAACCGGAAGTACATAACGTACTGTATTACCGCCAGAAAAACGTCGAGCCACGACCACAGGTAACATGTACAAAAAATTTGGTGAAATTCGGACATGTGGTTTTTGAGACATGCGAGCGAATAGACAGTCATACAGACAGACAGACCAGACAGACAAACAAACATACTTACAGATATGCTGATCACAATACTTTGCATCCTTACCGGGGCGAATTAATGATTAAACAGAAAACGAACTATGAAAAATACAGAACAAGAGGTTATAAGCAACGCTGCAAAACCGGTGGGATATCTACACATCACAAATTATGAATTTGGGTGCTCTCATATGAATCCCTTCACAACGTGTTGCCCGTGTCGCCAAAATCGACCCAGGAGTAAGCTACATATCGGCGCTTTTCCGTCCGATAATTCAGCCGCTAAAGAAACAACCTTAACGTACTTTGTACCCGAATATGAAGTATAATGTGACTAACAACTAGATAACGTTGTTTTTTAATGTTTAGTTTACGCAGAATTCTAGAAATCTTTATCAACCACCTTCGTACGAGTGACATATTTCTAGTGGCCTAATTCTAGAGATTTTTTACGTCTTAATCATCCAAATGACTCACGTCCCCCGCAACCGTTCTTGTTACTTCTTATAATTTTGGAACACTACGTCGAAAAAAGATGATACCATGCAGTCTGACCTCACAAGGTCGAAAACAGTCGCAAAGAGGGCATCTGTTGTTATCGTATGCTCTGCCATACCGACAGTAGAGTCCTTGACACCAGTCTGGACCGCAGACTGTATGTACACAGCGCACGGCACACTCGACTATTATCACAGGTAACGTTTGACAGAAAACGCGCATTTGCTTTCTATTTTTACTACGCTGGCCGCGTCTAGCGGAAAGTGTAATGTAACGGTCTGGCGTCCGTCCGTCCGTCTGTATGTCTGTCCCGTCGGCATATTTACCGTGACTCACCAAAGGGCAGCAGGCGACGCGGCCAGCGAACATTTCGGCCCGACAATAAGGAGTACCCTTATTTCTGAAGATATTAGAATTTCTGTAAAACACGATGTAGAATAAGCGGAGTGTAGTCTCTGTGCCAAAATCCAGATCGATCTGTTCAGCCGTTTTGACAGAACACCAATTTTGACGGACGAACGGACGAACAGACAGACACACAAAGGGTCATAGCACAGCGTCGCGCGGTAAAACCGTAAAACTGATAAAAGTCTCTGCACGAGCACTTTACAGTTGCGGTAAAAACATTGAGAAGTGTTAGGTCTACAAACGTGCGCTAGACACATGTCACCAAGATGCCAGTGGCGAGGACAACGGGCATGGGGCAAATGCCACAGATAGTCCCCTCCCAAACATGAATGATCCAGCCCCAAAATTACCAATTTAGATAAGTACATGCCATTTGTTGTTGTGTGTGTGTGTGTTTCTTCTGTCTTTTTTCTTTGTTCTTATTGAAGTCATTTTCAATTGTGTATTTGTATATTGTTACTACCATTTGTGGTGAATAAAGCTTATCAAAACACAACTCCCAATAAATTCGCTTTACCACCCACGTGAAATATGTGAAAGCTCCAAAAGGTCAAATACGCAAATCTAGAGCGCAATATTGCTCACTTAATTTTAAAATTGCTTTCAGCTTCAGGGGGCTGCCCCGTGACCCATTTACCGGGGGTTTGCCCTGGTCCCCCACTATAGGTTCGCGCTACCGCGCCCACCATCACTCGGGGTATAGCCCCCAAACAGTATATTCTGGCCTCGCCCCTGCAGGATGCTAACGTAATCCATTTAGGCGTATAGGCATAATTCACTAACGTCACACACACACACACACACACACACACACACACACACACAACCCGTGGGATAAGCCGAACCGTTACCACGGTCGATTAAAAATCTACGATAGCCGCGGTTGGCCCGTATGTTCGTGGTTTGTCAAGTCTATTCACCTGCGGCTACCGTCGGTAGTAGGAAGGTGTGCACCATCGCGACGGTCAGCAGCACCAGCAGCCGTGGTCCACGACAGCCAATCAGCGACGATGATAACGGAGTCGAAGACATTGCGAGCAACAGCAAGGACTGACAGAATACGAAATATGCACGGTCACCTGACCAGCGACTCTTCTGACGATTCCTGACATAAGACATAACACGGCATGTATAAACTAGAAGGCTGTGTTGTGTTGAATGACCCAATACAGTATTCGCCTGTTTACTTCCTGTATTCGACGATGTATAGTGTCACGTTCCTGTGACTGAGTGATGTCAGCGTTATCTGCCGCGTTACTTCTTTTTATTTTTATTTCAGTCTGCTTTTTTCCACATATTGGTCGCCAGGCAGCACCAGTATTGCGGCGTACTATTGGTTTTAATGCGCAATATAGGACATCGGGCGTTGCCGAACATATGGGTTGATACGTTTTCTCTACGGAGCGTACAGTCCAGGGGAACGACTTTGAATTGATTCTAACGGTGAAAATGGAAACTAGACTTCCCGTAGAAAGACGTTTTTATAGTGAATTTCCGGCGATATGTAATAATTGCGGAGTTATGGCGGTCTGAAGTCGCAACACCTGGAAATTTTGTGAGCATTTTTTGCGTTTTTTGTAAAAAGGACCACTTACGGGAAATTATCCAAAATTCCGTTCCGACAGTTTTCACAGCCTTACCGATCGACGTTGTTGTGTTCAAATGTCGCAAAAATTTATCCGATGTGAATTCGGCGAATTCGTGCGTTATTTACCAGACAAATAAATTTCGGCTGCCTCTCAAACTGTCGCTGCTGCGCAGATCGCGCCAAAAATCTGCCAGGGTTAGCCCCCAACGGTGTGCTCACAATGCTCCAGATGTCATCCAAATTCGTTTAGTTTCGGCGCAGTAATAGCCGAATGCGTCAACACCGTTTTTCTGCCCCGTTGATTGTTTCCATAATTCGCCAGGCTTCGGGCGAATAATTAATGCAACTAAAATTCGATATTTGTTTAAGAATACTGCCAAAATTAAGTATTGATTGCAGTATCTTACGAAAGTAAGACAGGCCTGGGATCTGAAAAGAAAACGAAAGAACAGAAACGTAATCGAAGTGTTGTAATTTCACGCTTTCACAGCAACAATAGTAAAGAGGAAGGTAATATGAATGGTTGGGACGTAGCGCCATATACAGGCCTACATGAGCCGCGACTCGCGACAAGCCCGCAATATTTTCTGAGAAACTGTAGTTGATTGGCGTGAGCGATATGATACGACGAATCGCAGCATGACACTCTGTTCAGTCATCCATGGGACAATATTCACCATTGGATAATGCACTCTCCGGCCGTGCAACACAGTAGACGTGCGCCCCAATAAACCGCATTAGGTACGTACACCAGTGCGTTTAATCGTTTCATTAATTCGATTAATCGTTAAAATAGTTATTTTTCTGCCGACTAATTGTTTGAAGTCGGCAGATTAATCTTGATTAATCGACGCTTTTATTAATCGACTAATCATTAATCATTCAATCAGAAAAGTTTTATCTATATTATTATACCATGCGGTAGCATCGTAGTCAAGAATCAGAAGAGATGTTACTAGCAGTAGTCTTAACAGTACTTTTAGCGATTCGGGCTGAAGTACCATCGATACAGGTATATAATACATCATTAAAACCGCTATGGTCCGTAGATGACTAAGCCATTTTGGAGTTTCGTTGATATTCTTCCAAGTAAGGAGTCAAAACTCAAAAACACCCGAAGGGAAAATAGACATTTTTCAAGCCAAATCGACAAAGTGAAAGTTGTCAAAACTTCAAAGCAGCAAATCGGACATGCACGAAATTTGGTGACCAAATATAAGTGACAAAGCAGTCTTCGTGGATAGCCCGGTTTTCCTACATTCACTCCAACAGATCTGAATCCCGCTATGATAAATACAAATAAAATACAATATCGCACAGGAACGGTCAGAGATAATTGGTGTCTGGTCAAGTCGTACCCAGGTCAACTCGTACTCTATAGCATGCAAGTCAACTCGTACCCAGCCATCCATATGACAATACTGAATATGTCGTGGTAGAAAATTTATGGCGATATTTTCTCGTATGTTTTTATTAATAGCTTACATATAATTTTGATTTTCGGGACTGTACTAATATATATAATTTTGATTACGGGCTTTTTTATGGTTTCGTATATGCTACAGACAATAAATGATCATGTAAACAACTGACATAACCAGTTCTAATGCAGAATTTAATGCAGTACGAAATGCCGTAAGTATGGGTACGAGTTGACCTAGGCGCGGGTACGACTTAACTATGGTACGACTGGACCTGTGTACGACTTGACTTGTAATCAGATAATTGAACCAATAACGTATGACGCACACCATTTCTGATACATATTACTGCTTCCGGCGAAATTCCACATGGCAGTGGCCGCCATCTTGAATTTTCGTTAGAAACCAATATTCCCGCTTTGGTATTAGGATATCAAGTTGAAATTTTAAACTCCAATTAAAGCGACATTATCAAGCTTTCCTAACGTTTAAAAGTGTCATTTTTCAAACTCCAAGATAACGGCCGCCGCCATTTTTGGGAAAAAGAATAGCTTATATGTCAATAACGCAGAGGTATCTGAACCTAATTTACAAGACATCATTCTATATCATTTCTGGTAAGCAGTACTGCTTCCAGTAAAATTCAACGTGGCAGCTGCCGCTATGTTGAATTTTCGTTAAAAAGTCGTATTGGCGATCGGTTGAGGGTGTGAATTCTGTGTAGGAGGGGGCTCAAATTTTGTCATTTCCCATTGACAAGCCTAGTCGCCGTCAGCAGGGCTGGCACTACCGCACAGACAGTGATATTTCAAAATAATGCAAAGCGAAAGTAAATTGAATTGCCTAATTAACTAGTGGCCATATGAAGACTAAACACAATCGACTACTATCTAGTTCATTGCAATTGACTGTCATAGCATATTATCTCTTTCAAACGATTGACTATACAGACTGTAATAATAATAATAATAATAATAAACATATTTGCATAGCGCCATAGGGTCGTAACTTCAGAGGCGCTAAAATTATACTGTATAATATACACCACCTTAAGCAGTAGTGTTTTACGTAGTCTTACCTTGCTAACCAAGAATTCTACACTGTACATTCGCCAGCTGTTTACTTTTATAATGAGAATGATGCCGATAAATAGCGTGCCGTAAGAATAGGCTACTGACGCACGTGTAGGTTTGGTATGGTATTCAAGGAATGACTATAGACGTCAGACGCTACGGCGGCAAGGTGCTCCCTCACACGGCGTAATATTTCGACACGCATGGATGGACAGATGTCCAGCCCGCCACCACCATCCTACTATTGCCATCTAACCGTGGCCGAGCCCAGTTATAAATGGACGTTGTGAATCTAGAATAGTTAACTATACCATATATCTTTGACCGAGCCCACTTCCGGTCGGAAAACTACACGACTATTAAGAGTCGTTGAGGCCCCAGCCTAATTATAGCGTCGATAATTCTCAAGGACAAATCTTTGTAG
>Ga0209363_1000614_pt1 | contig 14567 bp, 10 predicted proteins | sample WorMetexBAHAMAS3_FD_187385 | JGI IMG/M metagenome (GOLD analysis project Ga0209363, IMG submission 187385) | Marine gutless worms symbiont microbial communities from Max Planck institute for Marine Microbiology, Germany - Inanidrilus exumae... | ecosystem: Host-associated > Annelida > Digestive... | reverse complement strand
ACCGAAAGTCCGCATAATCCGCATACCGTTGGTGCTAACTTAACGGACGTTCATAACCTCATCTCTGTTCAACGTTCTCGCATCACAGTTCGCTCTTCATCTGTTGCTACCTTGCACGCTCGGCCACCAAGATCATCCTCGCTAAGAATAACCGATCGCTGCTTTCACCCTGCCTCTGGAAACATAAAATCAAGTCTCAATATCTCTTCAACAACCTTATACCAGCTTCGTTATTTCTGACTCACCCATTCATGCGCCTATCACTTCTTCCTTCTTGATCATTTACTAGGCCTATGATTTTATGGGTTTTCGATGTACTACTCGCTGTTTACTATGAATGAACTACATTTTAGGCCGCACCGCCTGCACAAGATGCGGCCTATTGCTACAGATGTCGCACGTAGCGTGGTCTGTGTCTCGGTGTGTCTGTGTGCTGGTCACATGAATGTGCTGCGCAAAAAATGTTGAACAGATCGAGATGCCATTTGGGGGCTGACTCTTGTGGATCTAAGGTACCATGTGTTAGATAGGGTCAAGATCGGACGAATCCATTCGCAGCTATAAGGGGTCGGCGATGCGGCATTTTGCCAAATTACTATGGACACTTGTTGCACTTTTTATTAATTAAGCTACAGGTGTGAAACACGTGCTGGGTTATGTATTTAAAGCCAGTGGTTCGCAGATTCTTCGCCAATATTTGGTGATTGTAGTTTAATGTTATGTTTTCAGCTTTAGACTTTGCCTTATGCAACGTTTATGCCACACAGCTGAATGCCGTCCGCACATGTAAAATAAAACAAGGTGGTGCCCTAACAGGACGTAACACTACTGGCCTGCCGCGTGCTGCCCCCTAGTGAGTTAAGTTGCATATGCGAGTGTTACAGACGACGACAGACGCCAGCGACCGTTACTAGTCTGGCCCCCTATACTATGTGTAGGCGGGCCAGTAATGAAATAAATGCTGCAATAAAATGTTTCTTGCAGCATTTATTGAACATGTTCGGACGCCGTGCAATAAAATACATATTTCTCGCAGCATCTATTTTATTTTATTTTATTTTATCACATGAGCGGACGGCATTAAATCCGTTGTTTCAATAATAGACAGTTTTAGGCAGCGCCGTGAAACTACTCACGCGTTTTGCACCTGTTTGTCAGATAATCACTTCACACACTGAACTTAGACTGCAGAACGACCATTTAAACTGACAATTGTTAATGTGATGACATCATTAAAAATGAGGGCCTGTCTTGAGGGGCCGCCATATTTTCTAAAGGAATATTTTAGCGCGCATTTCCGTACTATCATTCAAAGCAACAAACCGAATTACATAGCAAATTTTCTTACAAATGACCGACAGACATGTGATGTACCTGTATGTAAACAACTCCGTTTCTTCTGTAGTAATATGCCGCATCTAGCTACTGCTGCGATGCTGCCTAAAAATTAACGTTGTAGACATAAAGCAATTTGGGTTTGGGGGAGGGTGCCTTAGTCAAACAAGTTTTAATATTTTACACGCCAGGCTTGGATATATCCACGCACCCAAAAATAAGAAAAACGTCATATGACGTACAGATCATTAAAGTCCATCCACGGATGCGGGCTGGTCCCGATAAACAGTGATTCCCATGTTTTTCAATGCGGCGGCCAATCCCAACAATTGCTCCTTGGGCAATGTGGACTGTACATGGTTCCTTGGGCCCACCATGTCAGTCAGTCCCTCCAAACGGCATCTCGATCGGTTCAGCCGTTTATGCAGATCTGAACGTGACCAGCAGACCGACAGACCACGTTACTCCGTCTGTAGCAATAGGCCACTACACTACCTGTCACTACGATGCGGTCTAAATATGTCCTACAACGATAGCAGTCAACGTATCCATGTCATCGTTGTAAATTTTATATTCACAGTACAAGCTGATTCAACAGTTCACTTCGTACAATATGTACACACACAGTGTGAGTAATGTTTTACGGCCCACTCGATAGAAAAAAAGGCGATTTAGGAGATGTTCTTCGCAGCCAATGTCTTGGCCTGGTACTGAAAAAGACTAAATCTAACACAACAACAATAAACACGCCCCAATAACCCGAAAGATAATACTACAACGCAACAACACAACGTGTCCCACGTGACACAAATGTGACAAAATAAGTCAATTCTCTGCACCACAGTCATGCTTCGTGTTACTAAACATGTACGTGACTATAAACCTACTTCCTAAATATGTGCATACAAAATGTCTAGTTAACGAGCGAGTGATCATTAGTCTGACAACGGCACATCACACAAAAGACCATTTTCTCAAAGGCACAGCAACATATTATAAGGCCACACAGTTCCATAAATATAACAGAAAGAATAATAACTAAAATACTGAGTCAATAATAACAAAGGGTAACTCTATGTATAGAGTTCTTGGTCCACCCGAAAGAACAGAAAGCTAAACAATGAATTATTAATACTTCAGGTGGGACCAGCAGGCTGGCAGCTAAAAGGTCCGACACTATGGCACATGTGAAGCAATGTCTAACAACTTTATGGTCGTCACGTGACCATCACAGGCGGGTGGGCGCAGCCTATGAGGGTCACGTGATAACGGTGAAACTGGAATGATCACAGGCGACATGCATCACGGGACTGCTTCTATTCCAGCCACTCCCTAAAGTCAGTTAAAATTTGTACTGTATATAGTATATTTTGGCAGATAATTCAGTAGAAAGACATTGAGGGCCGGGTTTTCATCGCAAAAATTCCCCATTAACGTTAGTGGGAGATCAATTTGCGGTGGAAAAACCGGCCCTCAATGTTATTCAAAACAGCAGGCATAAGTAATCTAGTTTTATGTGAAAAAAGAATTCACCAGTCAATGGATTTAATATGCTGAAGTGTACTGAAGAAATTGACAGTTATAAGTGCTGGGCTAGTCTCCGTTGCGACATTCGAGCACCATGTTGCGGAAGCGCTGAGATGAGCTGGGTCGAGTCAGCCTCTGCTGGACTGACATCGATGGCGAGCCCGTGGATGGAGGTGCCGGCACATGACAGCCAGCATCCCCGGTTGCCATGGACGCCGGTACCGTTGCTAGGTGGAGGAACCTGGCCGGCCGACGTGACGCGGACCCGGTGCGGACTGTGACGTGGCTGGGAGGGGCGGAGGTGCGGATGAGGTGTCGGAGAGCCGTCGACGGTCGGGGTGAAACGACGGCGTCCAACGACGTGGAGTCGTAAGCGGAGTCGTTTGATTGACGGGATGATGATGACGACTGTCGGCACGTATCAACGGACGACGCTACTGCCGGTTCCTCTGCTCCGATTGCTGGAAGGCTGCCAGATCGACACCTACAATACATCAGAACATCTTAACCTACCTACAATAAATGAGAACACTATAACCTATTAGTATACTGCTACTCACCTTTCTGGTTACTGTTTTTACATACTGATTGATTGTCTATGTTTGTGTCATTTCTGTATTTAATTCTGACGTATATACTATTATAGGCTCAGATTGTGAGGCGCCATTGAGCACTGGAGGAGTGGCACCATAGGAAGACTATATGACATGATATAATAAGATATATGGTTTTTGACGACACCTACAATACCTGAGAACACTTTACCTACCTGGTTGGTTTTTAATGGTCATTTTCTATGTGAACTCGGGTTAGCCGGTCTCCCCAGTCCTCCTCGGTTTTCGTCTCCCACTTCTTCCATAACAGAATCGTTGGGGACGTCAGTGCCACAAATTTTATACTGGGCAGACGCCGGCCGTTCTTGTCACTAAACCAACCGTCTGTTGGCCGGGCAACAGAAAGAGCATCTGACCTGTGGAAAACATGTTTCAATTATCTCAGAGGTAATCTTTGGTGGCACAATGGGTACAGCGTTGGACTTGCAATCAACAGGTCATGGGTTAAAATCCCACTTGGGGCAAAGCTGTGTAACAACATTGGGCAAGTTGTTCACACCTATGTACCTCTGTCACTGGTGCCAGTCAAGCTGTGGTGATGCTCTGTGGCTGGGAAGGTAACTGCAGGCCTGGTGGAAAGTAATGGCAGCCTACCTGCGGGCTGACTGTCAGTACACCGGGATCGGCTCTGGGCCCAATGCTCGATAACGAGTATGGGAAACCTTTACGTTTTTAGTTTTTGTAATATCAGACTAAAACAGAGCAACTCCAGATTAGACGGACTTTGAAGCTCCTGCGTCAACATGAATGTCTTTGCCACCTCGACAGCCTGCTGTGACCTTGACCTTCAGAATCTAATTAGGTCATCAGTAGGAGCTACCGTGGTGGTGACGGTGTAGGGGTCAGAGACATTAGCTACCGTGGTGGTGACGGTGTAGGGGTCAGAGACATTAGCTACCGTGGTGGTGACGGTGTAGGGGTTAGAGACACTGGCAAATCACTGTCACTGTCACTATTTTCTTGTAACGAAGCCAGCAGCACGAAGTCTGGTGAGTGAAGCTCTTCCTCCAAATACTTCCGCTCCTTCCTCAGATCTACAAACACATATCTGCTACCTGCAGTGACCGACCAGCACATGAACATATTTGACCATATACATTGACACATATTCTCCACTGGCCAAATGCAGATCACACAAATACAGTATACATCCTATAATACCATGTCCTGCTGTCAGACAAACGTTCAAAATTGTGTCCAGGTGGGAATTTTTCTGCTGCATGTCATTTACACTGCATTCTGACCCAAGTGGCATAAAGATATAAAATATTTATTATTATCAAGTAAGTAAGTAAGTAAGCAAGTGAGCTTGTAACGTGCACAAAAACTAGTCAAGTTTAGGTTTATCCGACATTTAACGGTGTTGCAAAACAGTAATCAAAATTAGTAGTTAAGTATGTAACAACAACAACAACCATAGACGCTTTATGGTCCTTATACAAGGCAGTTTGGGTTAGCCAGCAAGCCCGGTTAAGAACTGAATGATTTTATTGGAGCAGTTTTACTGCTAACATGATCTTGATGATGGCAACTAGTGAACTGGGATTAGGCAAAAATGCTAGAGTTCTACTCAGCAGCGTTCACAGCGAGTTAATTCATTGATTGAGTTAAGATTCCGTGTCCCACCTAACACAAAATAGGTCATTTTGGAGACGTTCTTCCCAACCAATCTCTTGGCTGAGTACTGAAAAAGTAAAACAAACACAACAAAAGCAAACATGCAACTGTAACTAAACGTACTACAACATAAAATGAACCCAAAAAGTAAAGCCAGGTTTGGTTGCCTCCTACGACCTCAAGCAAACCACGGGAAAAACACAAACTTCTTGGCGGAGGCACTAAACTGAAACATGTTGAGTGTGTCTCACCAGCTAATGTTGGTTCTTTATCAAGTGCCGACTCACATCTGAACTCCACCTCATCATCAAGGCAGTTCTGCAGCCAGAAACAGCAGCAGCAACAGGAAAGTGTGAAATGTCATGCAACTACAGCATTGAATATTTCACACATATAAACATAGGCAAAATTTGACTTTCTGAATTCGATTTCTTCAAACAAAGCCTTCTTCTAACTTCTGCTGCTTCTATTTTTTCTGCTGCTTCTATTTTTTAATATTTAACCGGCATGCTTTGACAAAGTTAAACAAAATGCAGTCAGAGATGGCAGACTTTGCTTCTGATGACACCAGCTGGTGATCTTTCACCAAACAACATTGTCTGACGTCAGACTGGTGGCACCACCTGGCGAACTGGACGAAACATACACACTGTCTTTCATTCTGGCCTATTTCCTGCATTATATGAAAACATGACGTCATCCACGAAACCGGAAGTACATAATGTATAGCACTGATGTCAGTGCAGGACCGAGCCACAGCCGCAGGTACAGAAAATTTGGTGAAATTTGGACATGCGGTTTTTGAGATAGGCAAGTAAATAATAATAATAATAATAGCACAGACAGACAGACAGACAAACAAACAAACAGATGGACGGACGGACACATAGACAGATAATACTTTGCACCCCCACTGGGAGCAAAGTAATAAGACCATGACTTAAGGCTACAAAAAGTATGATGCTACATCATGGGGCAAAATGGATCATAGGCCACTATGAATCAAAAAGGTGCTCAAACAGGTGCCATTTCACCAAAGGCTGCTTGCCTTTCAATTTTTTCACTTTCAGACGCACTCAGCAGTAAATCAGTAACAAATTCATTGTTTAGTATCCTACCACATCTTAAACATGTTGTGTTGTATAAAATATCTCGTGAGAAATATCTGGCACCTTATTTGATACACAGTTGCTAACTTGCTAATGGCTCGATTTTTTGGATGAACCCTGTACATAGGGTACACCATCTCTCAGATTTCACCGACCCAACTCGTGTCTCGAGTTGCAAGGCAGGGCTTGGAATATGGACCCGATAGGTTGACCAGAAGAAATGTATGGGTACTGTCCAAGACGGATGAGACATGTGGATGCATTATGTGAGAAAGCCTTTCTGTCACTTAATCAGTTTACGTGGGAGCCAGGGTGGTGTGTCAAAGTGCTGGGCCAGCACATCATGTTATTTCAAAAGTAACAATAACCACCATTCAACCATCACCATTCACAGCCCTTATACATATCAACATGTGTTAACCTCAGCTAACAACTGGAGGATTTCGCTAAGGTTAACAACTGGAGTATTTTGCTGAAGCAAAGTCATACTGCTCAAACATCCTTGCTGGCAGCTATTACTGCATTCAGATTAGGCAAAACACACTACAGTTCTCCGTGACGGACTCACCTACACCATCTAAAAAACCAACTGCAGAAAATTATTGACAAACCTGAAGTAAAGAAATATCTTCAACGAGGTCACTGACCTCTTTCCGCAGCACATCCCTAACAAGCACATGCATTTTAGTACTGCACGATTCCAGACATTACAGAACAGAAGTGGGTTATTCAAAGTTTTTTCTTTTTTCACGTGCATTATTTACATTTTTGGGTTTTGTGAAAATGACCGACTCCTGCTGCAACATCTCTGCGCAAAATTCTGTTTAACTGACACTGATGCACGTCCAAAACTATCAGACAATGAAATGCAAATCAATATAAATTAACCCCCTATGGGACTGACGGTCGACTCTTCACAACTGACGTTTCTGCCAACTTCAAAGTCACTTAATACAAAAACTAGGCCATGTATCAAAAATGTGGCCCGATCAAATTTAAATATTGTGCCATAGTTTAAGAATCCGTGGTCAGTTGCCAGCTCGAACTGTAAATGGCGGAGGAGATAGCTTTTGAAAACAGCCGGATTTCCAACTCTGAAGGGCTCGTGGCCTTGACTTTGTATCGGGTCATACTGCATACCGCCGTGCATCATTCGTTGACATCTACCAACATGCCAAATTTCATTGAAATCAAAGAAACTTTTTTTGAACAAACGTACGTACGTAGGTACGTACGTATGCTCAGAGAGATGGATGGACGGACATTCGAGACTGGCTTTATCAGGTCGACTCTGTCGAAGAGTCGACCTAAATATTACAACATTGGACAATGCTTACGGTGTTGTCATCATGGCCAAGACACTATCAGAATTCCTTCTGTTTATATGCTGAATAACGTCCCGGCAGTTCTGCGAGCTCTGCATTTCTTTCTTTCAGAATAACACACAGATGCACGCATCGGATCATGCATGCTCACTTCGGTTAAAGCACAGACAAAGAACACACCTGAGATGCTCGGCGACTTGGTCGAACTGGAAGACGTCACTGTGGTCCTGCAGCGCTGTCCGTATCTCGTCCAGTGACATCTCACTTCTGAACAACCAGAATTGGGAATCTCTCATTCAATTGCCAATAGTGGTATGCAGCAGAAGGAATCATGCAGTTTTCGCTAACGCGCAGGAGAAGCCGAGATTTTCGGTCGTCAATAATGGCACAACGTGATGCGGCCTTTTGTCAAAATTCTTTGACCACTTGTTACCAGCGTGCGACTGTGGCTTGTAATGTGATAATTCCGTCGGATCTTTCATCATCGGCGATGAGACCTGATGTGCCACCTTGACTGCAGTGCTCATTGCGTGGTGGCGTGGAGTAGTGGTAGCGTCGTTGGTCTAGATCAATTAAGTTGACCTACGCTGAGCCCGGTCACTAAACTGATGGGTGACCGTGTACGGGTTCGACTCCCGGAGGTGGCACTTTATTTCAGTATGTAACCAACCACCCAGGTCGACTCAGCCTTCTACCCCCCGTGGGACAGTAAAATAAGTACCAGTCAAAGGGTGGTGATGTTCTGCGGCTGGGGAGTAAAGGTAGGCATGGTGTAATTTGCAGGTAAAACTGTGTGATCCATGTCTTAGCGCATTTGAGGCGCTTTGCGTAAAAATGCGTTATACAAATCGACGTATATGTATACTTTACTCATCTCTGTTTGCATGGTCTTGAGCCGGCAGTGAGTCATGACCAATACTGTGGATGACTGACCACTTCTCTTCTGCAACCTTCCATTACCTTCCCGGTGTTTCCATCAGTATTAAATTATACTGCACAGTGACTGGGGCATCAGGGTGAAAAGAACTTGCCTGGAGTCACCACACCGCTGTGTCCTGACTAGTAGCCACATCCATGAGTCTTGCTGCTACACCAGCTGCACCATCACTTCACAATCAGTGACATCACACACAAACTGCCCAATCTCGGATTTTATCCAATCTTGCACTCCACAGAAAAAACTTGGTAAATATTTTAAGATATAAACAAGTTCATCTGTCTTTGGGGACCGCTGTACATCCACACATGCCAAGGGCGTGCCCGGGGGTGCACGCTCGCTGTCAGTGGACGGGACTGGTGTCTATCGGCAATACCTGCTGCCGCACGCCGATTTGTCCGATTTTGGGTTTCTGGGGAGCAAAGTTCCCCAAAATGGGAGATTCCCTGCCCAAGACGCCACTGAATAACCGTGCAAAATTTTACACCGCTAACTTTATCCTTGCCAGAGAAATCCGTAACCGTACAAACAAAAAACAAACAAACAATAAACGAATTATCCACACTTTGCCTATCGTCATGTGTGGATAATGAGTCACAGTTATGAATGTTTCTGGACCGACAGTACCATTTGTTAATTGTCAGTCTACCACTACTGTCAGTTTTTGCTTAAATGACCTTCAATATGGACACTGGGCGGAATCCCCAAAGCAGCATGTCTGTGACATAAATGGAGAACATTTCTAACAGGCAGCATAGCATGTCCTTCTTGTAGACTGTTACTCAACGAACACATGTCAAAGCATTGAGGAAATAATCAAAAGACACAGACTCCAGGTGTGCAGCTAGCCATCTTCACGAGCACAAACTGTAAAACTTTTCACCTCAAGCTGCTGGCACTGGACAAGCGAGACTGACTTCTAATCAGCGGAGTTTCACGACAGTCGGACGATGTGTTAGAATTCACCGAAGCACGGCTACTTGGTCTATCTGCTAAACACAATTAACCAAACACCTTTCTCTCCCCACAGAACCACAAAAATATTCACAAGTAGAACAGCAAGTCCATTTATTTATAGCCAAGATAATCAAAACCACTTTTTCAATAAAGTTCTGCATTCTGGTGGTCATCTGTGTAACTTAAGTGAGTATTTTTACTCCTTAAAACATGACTGATTACTTCCATTTTCAATATATACACTTGCTATTATTACTACAAAAGCAGTATATAATGCACCATGTAAGCAGCGTTTAATGTCAGTCATAACTTGCCAAAAAAGCACAAACAACAGTAATGTGGAAAGTACTAAAGTTTCATTAACAAACGCCCCACCACCCAGTCCATTTCAGAGTCCATTTTCCAAGTTCGTCCTCGGTTTTCATCTTCCATTATTCAGGTAGAGAACCTCTGGGCATGTGGTAGAGGTTGTTTTAGATACCCAATGTACTTCCTGGCACTCAACCAACAGTGGCAAAGCACTGACAGAAAGAGAGAAAATCACCCACTGATCCCGTCCATTCTATCAGTCTCCTCGTTGAAAGAGCGTTGATCCATTTACACCAGCTCTCTAGCGCTCATGTCAACAACAACAACACAACAACAAACAAAATACATATACTTTGCAGTCTCCCTCCCTTCCAACAGACAGCGTCTGAACTCTGGTGCTTGTCTGGAGGATAAGAGGGAAGATAATCAGAACTGCTCTGTGCTGTGTTGTGTACGACAGTTGTGCACAATGTTATGCGCACACACGTGAGCAGTTCTTACATTTTTGCATGTTAGGTTTATATTTCTTTCTGTGTGCTTATTTAGGTTTTGTCTTTTTGTGTGTTTTTACATGTTAGCTTAGGTAATTTTGTTCTTGTATTTGCTGGCTTTTGCTGTGTTCGGTTTAGTTTCTTCAGTACTTAGCCAAGAGATTGGCTGGGAAGAACGTCTCCAAAATGATCTACTTTATGTCGAGTGGGACATTAAACCTTAACAGAGTCAGTCTACAGTGCAGTATAATATTAATTTGCTACAAAATGGTTTGTAACACTTGCAATAGAATGATCATCACCAATGGCTGATACTATTGCATGGTCATAGTATGGTATTGTAGGGTTTAACGTCCCACTCGACACATTATAGGTCATTTTGGAGACGATTTTACAGGTCAGATGACCCAACCAACAGTGTAATAGCACTGAAGGACGATAGTCTTCCAGGTCAAGGGCCAATCCCAATAACTCTTGGCAATTATTTATAAACACTGGCAGATAAAAGACACACCTTTGTTGGTGTCCAGTACATAGTCCAAAATCTGTGAATTGTGTCGTCGCAAGATGCAACCGGCATCACTGCAACAAACAATCCCACATTATGTGTTAAGTCCAACGACACTTAAATCAACACTTAACTGATGGTCTCTTGAATCTAACTAATAATGAAATTAACTACATGTATAAATCGCTGCACGAGCAAACATTAAGTGGTACTTAGAATAAAACAGCTCCATACAGGACTGACGGTCAACTTCTACTTACTGCCAACTTCAATGTCACATAACAGAATAACTAGGACAGAAATAAAAAATCTGGCCCCAATGAGCTTTAGGTATCATGCCCTAATGTAAGAATCCATGTTCATTTGCCAGCCCCCGTTATAAATGGGGGAAGAGATAGCGTTTAAAAATGGCCGATTTTCCGTCTTTCAAGGGCTCGTGACCTTGACTTTGGATCGGGTCATACTGCATACTGTCATGCATCACTCATCAACCTCAACCTACATACCAAATTTCATTGAAATCGAAGGAACTTTTTGTGGACGGACATACAGACATTTGAGACCCATTTTATTAGGTCGACTCGGAGGAGTCGACCTAAAAAAACTGGAGACTTAAACAACGGTTCAATGTTACAACGATTCCTACTGGCTTCTGGGTGACATGATTACGATCTCACTGCCACCGTCTTTAGTCAGCAAGCTGACAGAGCTCAACTTGCATATGACGTCTGTTAGGCTTCACCTCGCCATGTATGTTAGAACGATATATTCTACTCATTATTACGTTGTTAAAACTATAGTAACATGTGCCAGGTGTGTCAGCAAATGTATCCCAGCAGTAAAATTTTGCTTGAAAAAATTGTCCAGTTCTTAACTGGGAATGCCAGCTAATGCAGGTTGTCCTGTGTAATGGCTGTAAAATGGTAGTACTAGTGGTAATGTTACAGTAATATACTCGTATGCTGCTCTATTGAAGTTCGCATACATCACATCTGCTGATATATCAAAGTAGCTCTTGCACCGTGCCATACAACAGTCAAAACTAGTCTATAAAATCACTATTTGTAACATTTAATGGTCAAAAATTGCTCCTTATCTTACACAGTAGATTTATTTGGGGACTGAAGGCTAAATGGCAATGATGCAATGCATTTTATGCCAATAAGCACTTAAACAGACATCTCAGCAGTAAGTCAATTTAAGTATCTTTGTTGTAACTTGCCCTAAGCCAATGAAAATAAAATTAATTGAAAATGGAAACAACAGTGCAATGTGGTGAAACGACAGACATATCTCCTAGTTAAATTATGCTGGACAATGAATTACAGTGGCCATGAATTACAAATTTGCAACAAACCTGCCATGAGCTTTGGCTTTTTCCTGAATACTCTGAATAAAAAATTTTATTTCGGCTTTGAGCATCTGGCGCTGGTCGGGTGGCTCGGGAAGGCGGTGGCGGATGGGACGACACAGTGTTTCCTGGTGATAGTCGCGCCATATTTCAGTCAACAGCTCCACCTGACAACGCATCACACAATACAAGAATACAGCTACGTAGTGAAGTCCAACCCAAATAAAAATTTCATCATAACTTTCTAGCTTTCTGAAAACGTTAATTGCTATGTAATGGCCAGTTCTGATAGAATACAAAGTAACAAGACTACTGCATCATGTAGCAATTAATTCTTAAAAGACAAATTAAAAGTAGATATATAATGTCCAGTGAATCATAACTACATAAGATGTGTGTGGTGCGATAGTGTAATGGTTGACAACATTGGAGAATTTTTGAAAGACCGATGGAGGAACTGTGAGAAAGGATGGAAAGAGAGGTATCCAAAACCATTCAACTATGGGGTCTGGAGGAGCACCGTAAGCTCTCCAGAGGGCCCTGAGGCACAGCCATAAAAATGGACTTGAAGCCTTTTGACTTTGAAACGGCCTCTGGTTCTAGCATTCAAGATACTTTTTGTGGAAAAGTAAAAAACATAATTTATAGAACAGCCACAGAGTCAAGCAACCACAACTTATAATCAATGGCATAGCATTTTCTCATGTCTGCTATTTCCCATATAGTGAACACCTTTAAGTTGGATCCCCAAAGCAATCTTCTTTTGGGAGGAATATTCTCTTTGGTGTAAATTTCCACCTAAAGATGCCTCAAATAAACGCTGGTCAGGATGTTAACTCGTCATCCAATGTCTATGGTTTCAACTCATGGCCATTTCACTTACACATAGTGACCATGGTTAGTCATTCAAATGTGCCTTTGCACCTTTGGGCTACCTGCTATGTATGGTACAATACAATATGAATGTTTTCAATGCATGTTTCTATGAATAACAATTAACAAACAAGGTGACTAACATTGACAAACAATGCATCATTCGCCGTAATGTTACTGCTCTTACCTCTTGATGCAGCTCAACACTCTGCTCTACTAGAGATTCTCCTAACAGACGCTTCACTTCAGGCAGTTCATGAGACGACGTACAGCACTCAATTAACTGCCAAAGAGACAATGGCGGCTGATAAAGCGTGCATGTATCATGACTGTCAGCCATCAGGCCAGCTGATGGCTCCAAACGAATTCACTTTTGGAATAGTAACAGCAGCATTTCTAAATATAACCAGCAACAATGGGTTTTAAAATTGCATAAAATCTGTTATAATATGCACTAAATTAAAGCACTTGTATCATACAACTGGAACTGAGTAACAGAATATCATTTATATACGTCAGCTGTGTGTCAATAGAACCCAGCAGTGTCAAACTATGCACACTGTCACATTTGTGTGGATAAATGCATATAAAATTCTGCAAAGGGTACATTAAATGCAGTAACATTAAATGAGAATAAATTAGCAAGTGCACTGATATTCAATTATCTGTACCTTGAGAGCCTTAGAGTAGTAAACATCTTCAACTTTTATATTATCAAGCTACAGTACTAAGCCAGACTTGTTTTGTTTTTATTCCCGGCCAGCAAACCTTCATGTTTGTATGTGCATTATTTATTTTATGTCATGCAGATATCAGATACCATATGACATGCATTTGCATGTCATTTGCATTTAATGTAACTAATCTAACCTTATGGCTACAAGTAAACAATAAAATTTACATAGTTAAATTTACTTAACGATAATGCGAACACACAGAAGCAACAGAATATAACACAGAATGTAAACCTAACCTAAATCTGATCACTGGTTCTGGGCAACTCATCGCTTACCTTAAATCTGTCATGATTATATGACCAGGAATGGAATTTTACTACCAGGTATCAACTGAATAAGCTGCGATAGCAAACGTCTAAATTAATAGATTGTCAAGAACCGAAGCTGAACCTGTGACGTTTTGTGCAGCACTGAATTTACAGGGACAGTTTTAAACTAGCACCGACTAGAGCGCCATGACCCACGCTGGCAATGTTTTGTATCTCGTGACCTTGACCTCTGACCCCAAAATAAATGGGTTTTCAGGACTCACGGTGTACCATGTCTATGTCAAGTTTGGCGATTCAAGCTGCATCGCTTTTTTAAGATACAGATGTACAAACATACCATACAAATGGACACAAAACGTCGCTCAACATCATACCCACGCGACTACAGTCGGCACAGATAAATACAATACACAGTTAGACCAAGTTTCATGAGATATACTGACGAAGTGGCCAGACCAGAATAGTGATGTTCACGGATATCCGGATAAATCCTGATAATCTATTATCCAGATTTATCTGGATATTAAACTATCTGTTTAATTATCCATATCTGCCATCTTGTAGTATTTAATAACTGAAGTATTATTTATTAACTAGATAGTTAATAT
>Ga0209363_1000613_pt1 | contig 14569 bp, 9 predicted proteins | sample WorMetexBAHAMAS3_FD_187385 | JGI IMG/M metagenome (GOLD analysis project Ga0209363, IMG submission 187385) | Marine gutless worms symbiont microbial communities from Max Planck institute for Marine Microbiology, Germany - Inanidrilus exumae... | ecosystem: Host-associated > Annelida > Digestive... | reverse complement strand
AGTTCGACGTCAGGCTGTCGCAGTGTAGCGGGAAGACTGTTCCATACTTTCGGACCCGCCACCGAAAAACTCCTGTCTCCAAGCCAAGTGTTGGTTCGCGGGACAGTGAGGGCATTGGCGTCAGCCGAGCGAAGACAGCGCCGCCTGTAGTCAGCGATAAGCTGGCAGTCGTCCGCGAGGTACGATGGGGTTTCGCCGCGCAGCGACTGAAAGACGATAATGGCCAGTTTGAAGACGACTGGCAGCCAGTGCAAGCGCAATAGAACTGTCGCAGAGCCCTGTACAAGCTTCGTGGCTGTAATGTGCCCCGATTCATTTGTTCATTCTGGCACTATATAAATTGTCTGTTTGCTTATTTAACTTCCTTGCTTGCTTCTTTCTTTACTGACTTACTTCCTTACTTATCTGCTTCTTTAAGAAGAGACCCGTTCCTGCATTTATTTGCTTGTTGACATTAAAAAAAGGTAAAGGCTTCCCGTACTCATTACCGTAATATATTTAGCTGCTCTATGTAGGCAACCTTGTCATCACTGGCAGCCGATCGGTTAGACAGAAGTTGAGTGATGGATGGCTCACACAGCTTTAGTTCTTCCCACCATCTGCTGGAGTCACTATCACAGTTTATGCTGCATAATTACATTACAAAGTATTTGAGCACTGATTTTGTGTAGGCTTGCATCTCAGCTGTATGTCGGCTTTGCAGCCTTTGACGTTGCTACTTAGCCAACACTGTCTGCCAGTTGTAAACATGCTTGTTATATTCATCTATCTGTATTGTAACACGTAGTGTGGCCAAAATTGGAAACTGCACGTCCAGTCTGCCCCCAAATTGGCTCCAATTTCGATCCGTGGTTCAGAATCAGAATGAGATCAGCTCGAGCTCTATGGCAGGCAGGCAGAAACCTAGGTTGTGCTGTAAAATGGTCACTACTCTAGTGTGTGTTTGGTGAATTACAGGCACCGGATGGCAGATTTGTGAGTACAGCTGGCGGCTTTCCGACATCAACAAACGTGATGTCACCACATATGTCATCATGGCACATGACGGAACATGTGACCGGCTCTCATGCTAGTGACACGCTTAGCAGCAGTTTGAATGACAGCTATTTGACGTCACATTTCATGCGCTCAGCAGCACTTGGCAACGATGTGCCTCAGGTAATTCACTCGGACTAAGTTGAGTCACTTGCGGACCAGGAATTACATAGTTTGTTTATTTCAGAGTTGGTGAATAAATCTGAGTTTTTAAATTATTCGAATCCTTTGAGGTCTTTGTGCTGCAAATCTACAGTATGGTTTGGCGTCCTTTGATAAATGCAAATGTGAGAAGGTGTGAACGGTATGACAGATGATGAACAATTGTCCAAACTCTGCTTTCTGGCGATAGCCCGCTAAGACTTCACTCGGTGAGTTAAGATGCAGTTATGAGCGACGAAAGCATTTGTGAAATGGCGTGTCATTGATTAACTAGAAGGGTGTTCAATAGAGCGCGTACCTTCCCCACCGACCTTGACCTTTGACCTTGACCTTCCAAAATTTAATCTCCCCATCCCCTGTGGCCAAGGGTATGACTGACGAAGTTTGGTCACAATCGGACGAATTGGCGCCAGGAAGTTGTTCACAAACATATATACTTATATATCTACCTACATACCGACGCTGGTGAAAACATAACCTCCCGTCACCTTCGGTGGGTAGGTAATGACATCACGTTAAAAATTCACTTCTGATGTACAATTTGTGTGCTTTACGTTTTGTAGTTGCAGCGTCCTAGTGCAATGTCGTTCGGCTCTTACCAGCAGTTCTGTGAACAGCGCCGCAGCACCTTGGTCGCTGCCGCCGCTGGTCATGGTTCCCGTGATCCTGGCCTTAGCTTTGATATACACTTACCGTCACGCTACCCAGCCGTTGGCAGTACGTCGACGCCCGGACTGCCGGCGGCAAATTTTTATGGCGCTGCGCCTGGCGCCAGCATGCAGCCACCTCATGCACCGCAGCAGCTTCCTTCGTCATTTTTCACAAGCCAGGATCCAGCGAGCCAGCCACTGCCAGGTAATGGCCAAATGAGCGTGTGACATCGATAGCAGAATTTATCGTACAGCGTGATGCCAAAAAATACGGCACCATTGAGTCAGAAACGTAGCAGATATTTTTCAAGGTAGTGTAGCAACGCGTTGTCTTTATGCCTTCATCACCCGACAGTATCGGCGAAGGCGTGTTTTTATGCTGTCCATCCTGCCCGTTTGTTTATATGTCCAGACAGATCTTGTTACCATGATATTTCGTCATTGGCTTGAGCAATATCGATGAATCTTACAGGGAGTATTCACTAGCCCCTACTGATGACCTGATTAAATTCTGTAGGTCAAAGGTCAAGGTCACAGCAGGCCATCGATGTGGCATAGAATGCATGTCAACGCGGAGGCATCAAATTCCATCTTCTAGTTGCAATTTATATCTTACCTTTACTCCACATAGCCTGCAATCAAAGGTGAGAAATTGTTGCCGGACATTTATTGGTCTGTGTGTGTGGGGGGGGTTGTCTTTGTATGGACAATAATTTGGGGCTAAATGACCCAAATATTCTGTGTGCTGGTAAAGGTCAAAGTTTGAAGGTCAAGATCATAGGCTGAAGTTCATAGTCACCGGATGAAAAGTGGCCATTGTGACATCGGGGGTTTTATAGTCCGTTAAGAACTTCCTTCAATTAGTTATCATTATCGTGTTGTTATTGTGTAATGTATGACAATGTCAGAATCTTTCGACCACTTTTTTGTTTGTGATACAGTTGTGCTCACGGATGTTGAGGAGTTTTACTTGCTTTTTGAATTTGTTTGTGATAGTAACACGTTGTGGATTAGCAGGCGTAATGACAGATATGGTGAATAATGGAAACGCTGCAAATGAAAGCTGTGGCAATGTTGCGGACGACAGGTTCGTCCCGTGATGATGATTTAGATCTGAATTTGAACGATTTGAACCTGGAATGTTTTGATGAGACGGTGGCTGATCGCAGCATCAGCAGAGCTGTACTCGGCACTGCAGCTAACTTCTCTCCATCCGGTATGTTGAACTTCTCGTTACCGAACTTAAAATGCAATGGCTGGACCTTTCCCGATAATTATCTTCTTTATTACTGCTTATTATTTTTATTACGCAGTGGTTACATGTATGTTAATAGGCTTTTTAGCAGCAGAGCATAGATATGTTGTTTTTGTTGCTGTTCACAGAAAATGTGTATGTCGTTGATTCCGGTTTGCAGGCTAACATTAATGGTGATAGGAGTTGTGACAGTTGAAACTGCCATACTGCCATCAGCTGATGTGCTTATATTGCATGGTGGGGCAGAGCTGTAACTGTTACCATCTGCCTCCACAGGTGGCGGATTTTGGAGTGGCCTCTAGATTTAGAGGTTAACAGCGAAATAAGCAGAGACTTTTCCTGACGAACAATCATTCGCGGACCAACAGCAGTGGCTCTACCAGGATGAGGATGCGGCTGGCAGGCTTCATCGTTTGCTGCCGTGAAAAATCCTCATGAATCCATGACAGAGCCACTATGTGACGAATGTAGGCTGCCACTACATAAGAATTCCTGCTGGGCACGTTTCCGCACCCTAAGGGCAGTCCAGGTTGTTTTCTGGTTTTCAGCTACCCAACTTGCCCAGTGCCCACTCTGTCTGGGTCCCGGGGCTGTAAGTGGGTAAGTGTCTAAGTAAGTAAGGAAGTGAAAAATTTATGAAGCGTCGAAAGTCATAGGAGGCGATCAAACCTGGCTTTATTTTTTGGGGGCCCATTTTATGTTGTAGTGTATTTTGTTACGGATGCATGTTGGCTTTTGTTGTGTTTGTTTCAGATTTTTAGTACTAAGCCACGAGATTTACTGGGAAAAACGTCTCCGACATGACGTATTTTGTGTCGGGTGGGACGTACAACCTTAACTCAATCAACTAATCAACTCAACTTGCCTGTGTTTGCCCAGCGAGCTACCGGGACATCTTAGTTTAAGTGATTCCTATGAGTATGTCTTCTGCACTCTTATAGGAACAGCAACGTCGACCACTGGACAAGCCACATGATAATGATGATATGCTAGTCACAACAACAGTAACTGAGTGTTTATACTGATATCGCAACCTTTCCATCTTATGTCAGACTGTCATTCCCTACTTTCCAAGATTGTCCGACTCAAAATATACATTCTAAATAATCCGGGACTTTATGTAATGAAGCGTCATATTGTTTGTGATTGAAGTCTGCCTTATAGATCATTTCCTTCATATGCTGTATGGGATTTGGCATCAGTACAGAACTGACATTTTCGCTCGGCTAGACAATGATTGAAATTACTTAAGAAATCTGCTAAAAGATTAATATTCCAACAGACCAAGTCTGCCAATCTTTGGTCCCAGTTCACCTGAAACCCTGAAATTTTTCGTTGGGAGAATTCCCCACGGCTGTAAACCCCTCCTATGAAGTGCACAGTTTGCGTGTTCTGGTAGGATTTGGTGGTGTACCTACCATGCTTCCTAGTGAGACGGATATGACGTCTCAGACGTCGCTGTTGAATGGCACAAACGTTGCTGGTCGACCTCTTCCTGCACCAGTCGGCTTACCACATCATCTTCACTTTCAACAGCAGCAGCAACAGATGCAGCAGCAACTGCACCAGCGAGCGGTATGACTTAGTTGCAGGTTTTTGTATTTTATTAATATATTGAGTAGTCCGCCTTATAATGCTTGGACACTGTTGGTTGGATGACAAGAAGGCTCGAGTCCATGCAAAAATCTGCCCCGTATGGGCTCCAGGGCTGTAATGCGCCCGATTCATTTGTTGATTCTGGTGCTTTATAAATTGTTTGCTTACTTACTTCCTTACTTACTTACTTTCTTAAGAATAGGTCTGTTCAAGGGGTAGTCTTCAGTTAATTACAATATGTGGTTATATGCACATACAGCAAACCAAAGCAGAGTCGTTTTTTTTTGGGGGGGGACAAAGTGTAGACTTGTTATCCCTGAAGTCATGGCAAATTGGCAATGTGTCTATTATTAGGCCGTATCGCATGAGTTGCATAGATACGACCATGTGTCGCGTGGTTTGTCTGTCTCTGAGTTTGTCTTTTGGGCACAGTGAAGAGCCATGCGAAAACGGCTGAACCGATCGAGATGCTGTTTGGGGGCTGACTCATGTGGGCCCAAGAACCATGTGTTAGATGGGGTCAAGGTCAGATTTATCCATTTGCTGCCACAGATGACAAGGTGACGAGGGGGTGACAAGATGGTGATGCAGCTTTTTGTCATTATTATTATTATTTTATTATAATTGTTTTGCCGAGTGTTGGATCTGTACTTAGGTATGAATGTGTTTTGTATTTCAGATGGCTCCATCATTGTTCTCACACCCGCCGCCAGGCCTGATGGGAGGCCAGCCAGGCTTGCAGCTGCAGCAGCCGGACTTACCTGTTCACGCACCTGGTGACGTACCTGGTGACGAGATTGCTAGGCTTCATCAGGAGTTACTCGCCAAGAAGCAGGCTATACTAAGATGGGAGGATGGCATGAAACAAGCCTACAGTGTGAGTTCTGTTGAAACTCTACACTTTACCGTTGACTAGTGACTGTCATCTGTATTTGAAACTTATCGGCAGCAGATACTTTTAAAATTGTAGCATTATGGTGTATATTCATCACATTTACTTCAGTACTTCCACCACAACTTGGTGGAGGTAATGTTTGCACCTCTGTTTCTTTGTTAGTAGAATAAATCAGTGTCTCCGGGGCAGTAATGCGCCGTGATTCATGTGTTGATTTCGGCGCTACATAAGTTGTTTAATTTTGCATTTACTTAACTTCCTTTCTCGCTTCCTTACTTTTTCTGGTTATTTCTTTTGTACTTATTTACTTCCTTAGTCGTTTATTTCTTGACTTATTTCTCTATTCCTTCCAGAATAGACCCCTTCTGTTTTCAGGCCAGAGGTCGTAGGAGGCGACCAAACCTGGCTTTAGTTTTTGATGTTAATTTTATGTTGTAGTATACTTTGTTACGGATGCATGTTTGCTTTTTGTTTATAAGTAATTGCAAACGGAAAATTAAAGAGGCAACCAGATAAGCCGTGTGCTGTTGGAGAATGGTCGTTAAAACTGCCAGTGCTTGTGCTGTTTGTTAGGCGTGTGAGGCATGGAAGAACGAGGCGGAAAAGCAGGAGAGGCTTCTCAGACAGGTGGAGGAGGAACGCAACAAGGCTTTTGCACAAAGAGACAGTGTACGTTTTTATATGCTAACTGTTGATGTTACCGATCCTCTTCAAAGCACTGTAGCATTGTTTTCCAGATTTTATAGTCATAGGATAAGGTGGCCTCGTATCTTGCAAGATGAATTCTGAGGTCTCACATGCAATACGCCACTGAAATCGGCAGCAATTGTAATTGTTCAGTTTCACATGGTACTATAGTTTATCATGTTTTTGCATGCAAAATTTTCTCAGCAATCTGGTAGTGAAAGAATTTTGTAAATCAGTCTACATTTGCCATAGTTATGATCAAAAGTCGAGTGTATTGTTTACTGACTTACAGTGTATATGTGTTACTCTGTTGCTAATACACATAATGATTTCAGAGCGCCATGGAATTTGAGATCAACTCTTAATAATCAGCATACTATTCTTTAGTTACACATTGACATTATTTTGGCTTATTGGATCATCAGCTGAAATTCATAGCTTATTATAAAATACAGTAAAAAGTTTCTGGTGCCCAGTCATACAAGTCGAAATTAGATCACCGTGGTATTACAGTGTGTCGATGAAATATAATAACAGTTAAAAATTAGATGTGATTTAATCTCCCATTTAGCTGTAGTTTTTGAGGAGCTGTTGAAATTTTAGCATTAGTGTTAGCTGTTAGACAGCAAGTTTGAAGTCTTGTATTTGTATTGGAGCTGGTAACTGACCACTGAGTCTTAAACTAGGGCACAATATCTAAATTTGATCGGGCCGGATTATTGATATTTGTCCTAGTTTTGTGTATCGTGACTTTGAACTTGGCAGAAACGTCAGTTGTGAAGAGTCCACCGTCAGTCCCGTACGGGACTAATTTATTACTGGCCCGCCTAATGGATCAGTATTGTTTCGCTCGCTGGCGTCTGTTGTCTGTCGTTGTCTGTAACGCTGCCAGCGGGCGCGTGGGCGGTCGGCGGCCGCTGGGCCGGAGTGTGGGTGGTCAGGTGGCCGACTCTGCACGGCGAGCCAATACGGTTATGTTCCGTTAAGGCGACATTTTGTTTATTTACGGATAATTTGAACGCATTATCTACAGAATACAAAACTTTGCGTACCAAGACGTGGAATGGTGTTTTGTTGCTGACAGACACTGGCACATCTTGCTGAGTTGAAGCATGAATTGGACATTCTCGGCGGTGGCTCGGCAGCACCCAGTGGCATGGCTGTTCCAGTCCAAGCACTGCGAGGTCTGCAGCGCAACATCGACTTTCAGCAAGTACCTCATGCCACTGTCCAGCAGCTACACGCTACCATTCAACATGACTTCGAACTTGTCGAACAAGTACGTCACGCCAAAGATATTATAAGGAGTAGACACGACATCCCTGTTGGTTGAACGGTAGCACCAACAACCGCCATACTGCAGGAACCCGCTGTTGTGCAGAATGAACTGCTTAACACTAGTTGACTGCCTTGCAGAAAAATTTTTATTGGCTGTAAGAGCCTATCATGAAAATACTCTGTGGGCCAAAAAACGGCATTACGCATTCGGCTTTAACTTCGCCGAATTTGAACTGATTTTTACGAAATCTGAAACGGTGTGAGCCAAATGTTGGGCGCTGGCCCCGGCAGATTTTCGACACAGTTTGAGAGGCAGCCGAAATTTTTTTGTCTGGTAAATAATGCACGATATCGCAGATTTCTAGTCGGACAAATTTTACGACATTTGAACACAACAACGTCGATCATTGTCACCATGTAAACCTTTGGAACAGAATTTTGAAAATTTTACCATAAGGGGTCGTTTTTTCAAACAAAATGCATAAATTGCTTCAAAAATTTCCAGGTCTAGCGGCTTCAGGCCATCCTAACTCCATGATGATTGTTGATTGCCAGAAATTCACGACCAAACTGACCATGTACGGGATGTCTAGTTTCCATTATTACCATTTGAATCAATCTTTCCCCTTGGCTGGGCGCTCCACGCGTCCAATGTCTGATATTAAAACCAATAGTATGCTGCAGTGCTGATCCGGCCTAGCGAGCAATATATTGAAGAAAAGCAGACTGAATTGGAAACTGAAAATAAGTGGCACGCTCGGCTGTATTTCTTTATGATGAGGGGTGAAAGTTAGCAGCAGAATTGTTGTTTTGTAAGGATGAAGTATTTAGAGAACTGGAACTAATGAAGTGGCTAGTGGCTGATTTGGCAGTCGGATTTGTCAACAATAGTTGACAACTTTCCGGTGCAGCCTGGATTGAGTAGAGCAGCAGCAGCATGTAGTAGGAGCATTGGCCACCACACGCCCAGTATAGTTGCTCAGCAAGCGGCAGAGCTAGTCTCTGCTACCATCGACTCATCAATCAACCAATGTCCAACTCTAGTCTTCTTGGTCTCACCTCTCTGCTTACACATAATTAATTATGGAAGCATTGACTACTGTCAGGTTCTGGAAACCGTGTCGGAGAGCTGACAGAAATAACGCAGTGCCCCTTCCATAAGGGGTCCAGTGATAGATGAATTTTGCTGGCCGCTGCCTGTAATATTGACCAATCGCAGTCATCTCATTCATATTTGTGCTGTGGCGGGAGGCGTAGCCAGACGCCACCACGCATGCCATCAGCACGTGGTCAGGCCCAACCGTTGATATAAATAAACATGGCTTATGTGGCGAAAATCATACCCTACCGACCTTGACCTTGACCGGCATAGTGGCTTCAAGGCCTACAGCGCCAACAGTCTGCAGCACTGCATCCAGTGCTTATTTCTATGGATGGTTACACTGTTTGCAGATGATCCGCAATATCGGAGTGTGTCTCGTATGCAAAGAGCGTCGTGCGACGGTCTGCTTGAGTCCGTGTTCACACACGGCCGTCTGCTACACGTGTGCAATGATGACGACCGAGTGTCCGCAATGCGGTGTCCACTTGTCACCCACAGGCACCTCATCCCAGCCTTTAGCGTAGCACGACAACCGTTAGGATTAACAAATTGACTGGACTTCCACGCATTGATCATTTATACCACAGTGTAGTAGTTGTTATAAACTTTATAGTAAGTAAGTAAATTAGGCCGTAATTTTTTTGCGGCCAAAGCTGGGTGAAATCGCGGTCAATTTGTGGCGGAAAATGCAGAATTCGTGATTGCATTCATAGCAGTACCAGCACATTGAATACAGTTATTAGGAATGAAAGTAAATGTTGTTTTTGCTTTGAGTAATAAACAACATTAACTGGACAGGAACAAACGATCAGTGAGTTAATCACTATAGTAATTTACGTCAAATCAGTCAATGATTCAGCATGATTTGCTGTTCTATATACCCTGTCTTATTTCATCAGTAATGCTAAAAAGACAATAAATGCACGTTTTTGTAACATTAAAAGATTAAATGAGTAAAAATTTGTGACAAAATGCAAGAATTCGCGATAATGTCTCAAAAATGCGAATTAAAATCTGATGACGGCTGCAAAAAGCTTTCAGCCTTAATAACATGTCGTTGATTGTGTTTTTTTTACCAATCCAATGCTGTACTGCTGCCGTTTGAAACCACATCTGTTTTTTGCTTTGTGTTTGATGTCTAGTTAAATATGCACATACACATATGCATGCGAACAAAGTAAACAGATGCTTATCCGTTATTTTTTAGTTTTCTGTTTTCTGAAGGCGTTCAAAGTTTTTGGCATTTTCCGATCACTGAGTGTCTGATCCAGTTAGTAACTGTTAATTACCTGCTTTTCCCCTGGCTGTACAGCATAGCACTCACGTGTTAGTAATATAGATCTCACTTCGTATTTTCACAAGTCCTTGATATTTAGCATAATTCTTGTCGCTTGTCATAATGCTGTTGTGTGTGTTCTGTGCAAACTGTTTTGCACATCGTGTTAACTGTATGTCTGGTGAAATCTAAAACATGCAAGTTGGTGCAAAAATGCCGCGCACCATTGACCACTCTGCGTGAAAAAGTGTCCACTGCTGTCTTGTGCATATCTTTGCCAGATTTTTAACATTCCATTGTTGCGAGACGTGGCAGTAAATTGTAACAAATTCTTCACTAACGGTCCCACCACACCTTATATGCTTCACTACACTACCTTGCGAAAGAATTGTCCCAGTTTTTTGCTATTTGGTACATTAATTCAGCAGTAGGGGAAGTTAATTTGGTACTGAAAAAACTGGTGATTGTAAACGTATTGCCTGCGATAATGTTGCATACTGTCATAATGTTTTATGTGGCCATGCAACAAACACATACACATGCCGAACGTTTTTTGGCATAAAAGATTGGTGTGATAAGAGAAGGAAGATCGGAACAGATATGTAGGAGATGAAATGATCTAATGGCTTCTTACTCTATGGTGTCAACGCTGTCTTATTTGCTGATATTTACTGATATGTGATCAATTAACATTTCTGTCCGAAGAAAGTATTATGTCTGAGCTGCAGAACTAGCTTTATGATGCCATTGTCGGGTGGGACTATTTAAAAAAATATTTCTGACGTTTACTTGCCGTCAAAACTACTTGATAATATGGATCGACAGTCGACAATTTGAGACTTTCTGTTCTGAGAATTTGTTGCTTTGACACTGTTGGTGGGGTTGCAAGGAGGTCATCCAACTATGAAAAACCATGCAAGTAATCCCAGTCCCTTTTTCGGAACTAGTAGTCAGTGGCGTCAGTTAGTGAACCCCATAAAATTACAGTTAAAATGATGCATTACTCGATGACCAGACCCAAGCAGACTGATGACAGTGTCTCCACTAACCCTTCACTTACTTCAGCTCACTCAGTTTGTTCAGGCGGAAGCTCGATTCTTCTTATTCAAACAACGCATCTCATAGCTCCAGGTTTTGTCCCCGTAGACCCATTGTGAACCCCTGTACTCTTGTTGTTGGTATGATTACCCCCCAGTTATGAGCCCCATACACCATGATTATGAACCTCAGGTTTGCACAAATGCATTTGTTATGTTGGTCATGTCTAGCGGAAAGAGTAATGTAATGGTCTGGCGTCCATCCGTCTGTCTGTCCCGTTGGCATACTCACCAGGGGGTCGCATGTGATGCAGCCAGGTACATTGGCCCAACAGTAAGGAGCACCGACATACTTGTTTACGTACGGTATGAAGTGTGATAGACATAGACAGCTGCATTGATGAGATGTGTGTTGCTGGCTGCATTCGTCTTCTTTTGTAAATCAAAGATGTTTCTGAAACGTTGCTGTTAAAAGGATACTGGCATCTGTGGGACTGTGCTGTTTCGTTTAAATCATGTTTTATAGTTTACTATTACGTACATGTTTGCCCCGCACCGGCTCTGGGGAGGTAATGCGCAGTGATTCGTGTGTTGATTTCAGCTCTATATAAATTATTTGTTTGTATGTTTACTTAATTTCCTTGCACACTTTCTTTCTTTCTTTATGCTTTCTTTCTTACATATTTACTTCCTTACTGGTTTACTTCCTGACTTATCTGTCTACTTTTTCCAGAATAGACTTTTTCTGTTTCCAGGCTGGAGGTCGTAGGAGGCAACCAAACCTGGCTTTAGTTATTTGTGTTAATTTTATGTTATAGTATATTTTGTTACCGATGCATGTTGTGTTTGTTTCCGTTTTTCAGTACAAAGCCAAGAGATTGGCAGGGAAGAACGTCTCCGAAATGACCTGTTTTGTGTTGGGTTGGGCGTAAAACTTTAATTAATGAATTATGTGCATGTTTAAGCCATGTTGTTTCCAGACTTTGCAGCTCAAAATGCTGTTGTAATGAAGTATTTCGTGGCATATTTATAGAGTAGAACCAGGATGTTTCATATTTTTGATAAAGTCGGTAATTACTTGTCTCTGATATTGCCTGTAGTTTGTGTAGTTGTGCATCCATATTTGCATGCCATTTAACTAGAACGCAGCTAGTCGGCATTTTGTACATCCACATTTGCCTTGTGGAATCGGATGATAAAAAGTCCTGCTGCGGCAGTGCAGTTGTTATCAGACTCATGACCATGTCCAGTGCTCTTGATGAGTGACCACTTTGTAGAGTGATCTGCATGTTTGTCCAGACAACAACTTTCAAACAAAATGTCTGTTGGCCTAGATAACTGGAGTTTTGGTTCACACTGGCCGAGGTCATAGGTCATAGAGGTCATGGTCACGTAATTAAAAATGTAGTTCTTTTGGCTGAAATTGAAAGTGATATTGGGCAAACCAGTTCTGGCACCATGGTTGAAAAGCAGACCCGAGTTGGAAACTGTAAATAAGTAACAAAGTGGTCATTGCGACCTCGATTGATCTCTGCTGAAACAAAAAATACGATGTCATACTCACTCTAATTACTTAGCTTACGTAACTAAGTCACGTGTGTGTGACGTCACCAGTGTTCATCATAGCTAAAGGCATTGCTGTTTGAGACAAGTGCTAAAACAGGTAAAGGCTTCCCATGCTCGTTACCGAGCGTTGGGCCCGGAGCTGATCCTGGTGTACAGGCAGTCAGCCTGCAGGTGACTTAAAGTCATTCACCCGGCGGTAGGCTGCCATTACTTTCCGTCAGGCCTGCGGTTACCTTCCCGGCCGCAGCGCATCACCGCCCTTTGGCTGTACTCATTTTACCGTCCCACGGAGGGTAGAAGGCTGAGTCCACCTGGGGAGACACGTGCTAATGTCATCAAATCTGTCAGCAATCTGTTTAATGGCTGTTTATCCGTGACAACCCGTGTGAGCCGATAATGGATAAAAAGCATTCGCTCACTCACTCCCCATGTTTGTCGGAGTTTGTCGGATGTACATTCTTTCCCACAACTTCTATGTCTTACACCATTTTGTAAATCTATGCATTTTTTCACACAGTCGTCCTCGTATTTTTAAAAGATGTGTCCATGCCATCACAACCTTTTTCACTGTATCACTGTAATTATGCTCCATACAGGCTCCGTGGTTGTAGTGCATACTGATTCATTCGTTGATTCCGGCACTATATCCATCGTTTACTTACTTCCTCCTTACTTATTTCCGTAAGAATAGGCCCGTTCCGTATACACGTTCCGTTTACACGGTCGTAAGAGGCAACCAAACCTGAGTTTAGTTTTCTGTGTTATAGTACATTTTCTTATGGATGCATGTTTGCTTTTGTTGTGTTAGATATAGTTTTTTGGTTGAGAACGTCTCCAAAAATATGACCTATTTTGTGTCAGGTGGGACGTAAAACCTTAACTCAGTCAATCAGTCACTTTATTTAGGCTTATATCATACATGTATCACACGCAACACCTTAACGTGTACCTAAATTATAGCATGCTTTTGTGTAATACTGCATACAGATTTGTTCGTTTTTGTTTCGTTTGTGTGGTAGGACTTTGTTCCTTTTTTACCGTCACTGTTATGGATTGCACCACTGAAGCATTTGTTTTGGAATGCATTGAACTGATTGCATCTGATATTGCTCAAATTATGTTGAGCCAAGAGTTAGCTAACGCGTATGGCCTTCCTATAGAAATTACCGGTTTGTAATAGTTTTGTGGACGCCATGTGTGTATTTGCACTAGGCCTACATAATAATATGTTATCACTTATTATTTTCATATTATCACTGCTGTGCATGTTGCATTGTATTAACTCTTGTCAGTAGTTTGTCACGATATGGTATTATTAGTCTGTGCTGTGTTCAAGTAATCTGATACATTACTGACATTCATAAACTGAGATATAAATTTTACTGTCATTTTATTCTTTGCAATGCAGTTTCTGCTAACAATAATAGCATGTGGTCAAAGAATTTTGATGAAAGGCTTCATCGCAGCGGCGGATTTTTCACTGTAACGTGCATAGGCGCAACCGCCATGGGGACCGAGAAGGACCAGTCCCCCCAACTTTTGAAGCTCTGAGACCACCAATATGTTGGTCCCCCCAACTTTCCAGACCCTATGGCATTAAAATTGGTGAAACTTGCATATGTTTGACCCATCTGTCCCTTCAGAAATGGTCGTTAACAAAAGTTAGTCATCCATGCTAGGGATCGCACAAAGCAGTTTTTAATTTATCGATCTCTTAATCCTTCTGTTCTGACTCAGACTATAGTGACTGATATTTATAGGAGCAAACCGTTTTCTCAACGTTTGATATCTGCGCGTCACTTTGAGCAGTATGTGTGGGGAAGGCAGGTCTGGTACCGTGGGTGTGAGTCCCCTGGGTGCTTCTTTTGAGTTTACCTAAGAGAAGCATTCCTAAGCAGTGCTCGAATTATCGGGGGACGGGGATTTTTCCATCTGATTGCGGTTGTGGACCCCCATGTAATATCGGCGTCGAAGTCTCGGTGTCGTCCCCCACTGTTTTTTTTTCTTAGTTCGACCTCTGTTCCAAAGTC
>Ga0209363_1000612_pt1 | contig 14570 bp, 6 predicted proteins | sample WorMetexBAHAMAS3_FD_187385 | JGI IMG/M metagenome (GOLD analysis project Ga0209363, IMG submission 187385) | Marine gutless worms symbiont microbial communities from Max Planck institute for Marine Microbiology, Germany - Inanidrilus exumae... | ecosystem: Host-associated > Annelida > Digestive... | reverse complement strand
TTTAGCCGTTTCAGCAAATTTGCTTTCATTGACGCTAATAGCTTGTTTGTTATAATAATAATAATAATAATAATAATAATAATAATAATAATAATAATAATAACAATAATAATAATAATAATAATAACTTAAGTGGTCAAAGAATTTCGACGAAAGGCAGCATCGTCATTCTTGTCACCCCTCACGGCGGCGAATTGATTCCAACGACCTTGACCGCATCTAATACATGGTTCCTTAGGTCCCCATGAGTCAGCCCCATAATTAACGGCATCTTGATCGGTTCAGCCATTTGCAAGGCACATCGGATGACTAACACAGTACTCAACTGGAAAAAACTGTCCTCGATCAAGAATCGAGGTCATATCGACCATGCACGTACTGCGTTAGCATGCCCATACGCGCTCGAAATTGACCTTTAACCTTTGACCTTGACCTGTGACTTGACTTGAAACCCCAGACGAGCTATACTCATGATCCACACCCACACAAAAACTCAAGTTCAAAGGCCAGTCGGTTCAAAGCACATAGAGTGAAAACAAACGGACCGACAGACGGACATTACTACCGTTTGCTTTATTTTTTCGGCAAACGTATGGTTGGTAATCGTAAATACTGCTTTGTGTCAGAGGCATATGTGTGCGAACGACTTCGTAAGGATGCATATATGTATACTAGAAATGATTTTAGACTTAGATGAGGCCACGGCTTGTTGAGAATGGTAGGCCCAATGAAATATGCGGGATACACCGACCGAACAAACCTTTCTTAGTATTCGAGTACTTGCTAACGTACATTGGCAGTACTAGCGTTGTTTCGTATAACGATACAACCGGCATCATTATAATGGAACAACGCTGTTACTAGTGTTAGTACGTGTTTCATGTAACGATGCCGCTTGCTTTGTCTGTTTTGAACGCAGGTGATCACAATTAAAGGACAATATTTCAGCACATTCGTGGCTTTCGGCTACGCCAATCTCTGTCTTAATCCTCTCATATATGCCGCGCGCTATGAAGTTGTTAAGAAGTCGTGGAGGGAATTGCTGAGAAAGGATCGCGGCTAGTTGGGCAGTTCCACGGTGTATCAGCCACACGGCGTCAGATGTGTAGATCTGTATTCTGTAGTAGTCAATTATTGCGGCTCTGTGGCCGAAAATTTCGGTTTTGTAGGCTTGCTTTGGTGAACGCGATGAACTATGCTTGAGTGATTTGACACTGCAGCAGTAATGCACTCAATTGCGGGTCGCACTATTTATTTAACTCACGGAAAATATAAAATTATAAGACATTCGATATAATACAATAAAACCAATACACAACCGGAGTAAATAGCAAAAGGCTACTAACTAGTAAATAGCGCTAACATTCGCCTCTCACAAAATATCTCAACGCGTTGACGACAGAACGAGAATTCGAATTCTGTTGATTGTACAATTCACAATTTATGCGGATGTTAAGATGTCTATATAATTAAATATATGAGTTAAACACGTATGTCCGTCCTCGTAATACTCGTGCTGCCACCTGGTGAGTCACGTTGAGTATGCGCCGACGGGGCAGACATCGACAGACGGACGGACGGACGGAAGGACGCCAAACCGTTGCATTGCGCTTTCCGCTAGACGCGGCCAGCGTACAAATAGAATCCAGTTGTTATTATTGGAGGCAGCGCAAATAAACTTCATATTATACTTTGAAACAAAGAGTTACTATAGTACAGAGGGCTGTACTACTAGGCGTATTTCTTGGCTATAGGCCAACGCGACAATATAGGCATAAGTATAGCCTGTGTAATTATTATCATTTGGACGTCAGCGTATTATAATCAATTAACCTACTGTGATTGTCACTCACAAAGGAAACAGCGATACTTTTGCCGGAAATGCTGACCGATTTTCAAAATTATTTCACCGGCAGCTAGACCAAGTGGTAAATCCTACGGTTAAATCTCGATCACCATAGCTTCAAGTCTTCAAAGCGTTGCTGCGCACTACCTTGTGAAATAATTATTCTATTTTCGAAAAGTCGTCATGCTCACAACAAGTAGAGCAAACTGCCATATGCAAGACTCAGCCACTTAATAAACAGTCACTGGGAAAACAAGTATGTCCGTTCTCGTAATATTCGGACGGAAATGTACGCTGGCCGCGTCGTGTGCTGCCCTCTGGTGAGTCCCGTTGAGTATGCGCAGCGTGCCCTATACATATATTGACAGTGACGTTACTTTATTTTTATCTACGCCAGCTGCTCTGCCCGCCATGATTTAGGGCAAGGAAATGTAAACATTTTTTTACAGCACGTTACAGTTAAATCGCCGAGATGGCGCGAGCACTAAACTTTTCGTAAACCTATCGATTCAATTTTATTTAAATAACGTGACAAATCTTCACCAATTAACTTCTCAAAGTGCGACAACTCGCCCTACAACATTGAGATCGTAGATTACTGTGACGTCATTTCATCCTATCTATTAAAGTCGGGAAAAGGGGACAGACAGACGGACGGACGGACACTAGACCGATGCATTACGCTTACCGCCAGACGCGGCCAGCATAAAAACATATCGTCTATAGTGGCCGGTCAGAAATCGTCGACGCGCCGAACGCCGCCGAGAATGAGAATTGCGGCGATGCGCCGAACTTCGTTGGGTCAAGCTCCAATTGGCATCTTTTTAATAAATACAATAGGCCTACTGAGGTAACTGCAATATTTCAAACTCGAAAATTGCTCTCGGCGGAACAAAGTATACTGTCAAAATAACCAAAGAGTTTCAGTTACTGTCGTCTCTACCGAGTCATGTACGTATTTTCAGTTGAAAAGCAATATTAGTGATTAGTATAAGTTAACCGATTAATCAACAATTTTGTTAGTGTTGTGGGTTTGCTTGCATAGAGCTAGGCCTATAGTTTGTCACCGAAAATAGCAGCATGATTCGGTATAGGCCTAATTAATCATGTGTTGGTCTTCACTTTATTTTGTTCACAAAAGCACATACATGTCGTAGTAAGTAAGTAAGCAAGATTATGCAAAGTGTTTGTTCAAATACAATACAATACAAATATTTATACATGTATGTATCGCCAAAGGTCGCGAGAGAATGGGAGGCAGAAAACAGTTTGGTCTTTAAGCGGGATTTGAAGATGGCGATCGAGTGAGGATACGGAACGGAGGTTCTGTTCCAGATAATTCCACACCGAGGTGACAGCTGTGGAAAAGGCACGTGATGCAAAATAGGAAGTGACTGGTGGTTTTGAAATGAGAAGGGCAGATTATAATGACCGAAGTTGTCTGGCTGGTTAATAGTCTGACAGTTGGAGAAGGTAAGGTGGTACATAGCGATTGTTTAGATTTCAGGCTATAGCCAAGCAGACCAGACCACGTACAGTAGTAAATTCGCTGTTTGAAAAGTAGGCCTATCCAATGAAGCGAGCGGCTGAGTTCGACAGCATTTACAGACATATATGCCTTCGTACAGTTCTAGCAAGCAGGTTGCTAGTGCGCTGCAGCTTAACTGCTCAAATTGCAATTAGAAATAGGCCTACTAGGCCTATGGGCCTACAGTAAACTCTTTCGTTCACATCGGCTGCGTGGCGTTACGTTGCGGCATCGTGAGGCATGTTGCGTCGTTTTTGCTGCATACTGCAAGACGCCGCACGGTCGCATATAGCACCGAAAGTTCGCAACGCACCACGTCCAGTGTGAACCTGGGGCAAAGCCCCCAGAAGCCAAAGACTACAGTCGAAAATAAGACTGAAGAAATAGATCAAAAATACACCAAATCAAATGATCGTGAATTTTAATGCTTTAAAATTAGGCCTATTTCCGTCACAATACAGTGCTCAGTCGCTGAGCAGTGAACGCTGTTTGGGTTTCAATATGAATTGCGAAAAAATCACCTAAGACGGAGGACATCCACCTGCGTCCCTTTCTGGTTACGCCATGCACTGAATGATGAAACTATATATAAGAACAGCACGTTAGCTGCAACCCGTCGACATCAAAGGAACTGACGTTGTCAATAGCGGGTCTCAAAGATAGCAGCCACGGTTTTGGTCAGGGCACCAGGTCACCGTCACGTCACATCCCAAATAAACGACCGCATTATCCTCACTGTGTGGTCCTTTTCTGTCTTGTCTGTCCAATCTGGACTCTGGAAGCTCCTTGACAGACTATTGTGTTGCAGCGGCGACTATTCGACTAAGCACTTCTTCCACCTATCGAGCAGGACAAGAAATAGACGAAGTTAGGCCTACGACAATGTCTTGCTGTTGACTGAATAGCTGCTGGCATAGGCATACGTTGTAGACCCTCCTCTTCGTCGTCTCGGTTTACATTGGAAGAATAAATGGTATGCGTAGATAAACGTCATCGATCAGGGCGAACAAGAACAGACAGACAGACGCTGGCCCTGTGGTCAGCGGTCAGACCATCAGCCGCATCCGGTCAAGAACTATCGATTACTACGCACCAGTGTCGTCAAAAATACTATTATATATTGAAATAAATAAACATAATATACGAAAAATATATCTACCGATTTTTTTGCTGTGAGATTATCATCGGTAGCAGTCTCGCTTTAATGCAAATTGGCTAGTGTTGCGGAACTAATTTTCTCCGCGGACGACGACCGGTCGGTGCCCGGCGACGTCCAGTCACTCAGTCTTGCGGAGTGAAGTGATGAGAGTTCTGCTTGATTGCATTCGGACAGTTTCGCACGACACATATCGAGGCGTATGTCGGTTGTCTTATTTTTCGTATGATGTTGAGCCTTATTTCGTGTCGACAGCAATGGCGGAGCGACGTAAACAGCAGGGTAAGCGCGATCGTGTCGTGCTGTGCCGATCGACGCTGCGCACCCCTCCCTTCCCAGCTATCGTAGCATCTCATTACGCCCGCCCGTCCGCTGCAAGTCGGCGATCTTTTCCATCATATTGTGTAATGTGCATGACTCATTTGCAGATGATTTGTAATCGTCGTAGTTTAATGCAGTAGCATTAGTTGCAGTGCACAGCTGTCATCTAATTTGAAGGCATATGTTGCTTCTGTTAGGCTGCACCGTACTGCGACTGTGACCTAGTTTTGTTAGTGAACATGCAACACGGTACCATTGCTAGATTCGTAAGTAAACTAAACAACTGACAGCCAGCCAGCCAGCTTAGTTTGCATAATGGTACTGTAAGCTATAACTTGTCTGTATGTTGGGTAATCTATTCAATACTATCCGCTCCATTTCCCATTTGTTAAGTAGACATACCGTATTTCCTCTAATAGAAGCCGGGTCTCTCATACAAGCCGGGGGTCAGACTTCATTTGTACTAATAGAAGCCGGGTCTCTTAATACAAGCTGGGTCTCTAACAGAAGCCGGGGGGTCTAAAAGACGAATATCATAGAACTAATTGCGCATCCCCCACGTAGCACTCTGGTGCATTGCGTCATCCGTGTGTATTGTGTGATTAGCATTTAGCAGAACGGCGGTATGGCCTTCCGGGTATTTCGCTTTGCAGTAATAAATATAAAACCAAGAATCTTGGTGTTTTAAATAATGTGATGTTCGCGATGAACCGGGTGGTTCTGATAGAAGCCGGGTATCTGATACAAGCCGGGTGTCTAATAGAAGCCGGGGGGTCTGACACTATTGTTGTAATAGAAGCCGGAGGCTTCTATTAGAGGAAATACGGTATTCCTATAGACATAATATATTCCTTTATGGTTTAGTTACAGATTGCCATATTACAGTTGCTTGCATGTAGGGTCTGTACCTAATGGGGGTTATTCACCATTTGGCATAGTACAAGATGAATGTGAATAGAAGAACACATAATGCACAGCCGAAACTGATACGAACAATTTAAACCACATTAAATTTAGTAATTTCTGGACATTTGTGCACTGTTTATTGAGCAACGTTTTGCAATGCCTGCCATTAGTTTACTTTAGGGTATCAGTCAATCAAGCAATCAATCAATCATTTATTTGCTTATAAAACAGTAAAAACATCGACACATAAAACAAAGGGTAGATGTACCTATAAAAGCCAGGCCTCAAATAGAAGCCGGGGTTTGATGCAGTTCTGTTAATTGAAGCTTGGGGAGGGTCACATGTTGGAGAATTTATGGTACCGGTACTTGCATACCTGCTACATACTTGTGAGAAAATTAGCAGTAGCGTAGCGTACCAGTTCGGTAGTCTTTCCATTGATAACGTATTAGCAAAAACATTACCTGATTTACTATCCTGTATTATGTTTTTAGGTGAGATAGACCGCTGCCTTAAAAAGGTTCAAGAAGGAGTTGACGTATTTGAAGATCTTTGGCAGAAGGTTAGCAGTTTCTGTTGTTGATATTTTGTACTCTATTTTTGCTGTTTTTTATTTTTGATGAGTTTGTCATATGCGGATCTGTTAACACATTTTCTGAACAGTTATTAATTGTGCCTGTGATTGTTAACTAAGATAATCAGTGCTTCTTTGCAGCTGCCTTTCCTGAAAATAATTTATAATAGTACCTTTAAGTGGCTTTTTGTAGTGGTAACAATGTTGGTTTCATCAACAAAGGTACCGTACAGGTACTGCGTGTCAAGTCCAGTTAGTACTGAAATAGGCAACCATTTGCTATTATACCGTCTTGGTACGTAAGCAGCCAGTCAAGCCAACTGAGCCTGCGGCCCTCAGCAAGACAGGAAATGAATACAGGGTTCCCACATCTCCTGGAAAGTCATGGATTTTTTGGGTAAAATTTCCAGGCCCTGGAAAGTCCTGGAAAATGGGTTTGGTCCTGTAAATTCCTGGAAATATTAGTGAAAGGTCCTGGAAAGTCCAGGAATTTTCTAGGCTATGATGTGGGAGTCCAACACAATGATGCAGGTTCAGATGCCAAAATCTGCGAAAATTAGCTCAGATTTTATATGTATATACGAAAAAATCGCTGGCGGTTGGTGCTCCACCCCAGACCCCATAGCAACTGCTGTTTGTCTGTATATTTAAACATCGGTGGCAGGTGTACAGGCAGTTAGACCACAGGTAACTACAAGTCGTCCACCCAGCGGTAGGCTGCCATTACTTTCCGCCAGGCCTGCAGTTACCTTCCAAGCTGCAGAGCATCACCGCCCTTGGCCGGCACCAAGTTATACTGCTTAGTGACAGAGGCACAGGTGTGAACAACTTGCCCAAGTCTGTTACGCAGCTTTGCCCCGAGTAGGATTTGAACCCATGACCTACTGATCGCAAGTTCAACGCAGTACCCATTGCGCCACCACACCAATTAGGTAATGAAAAAAATCTCAACTCTAGGTGGTGATTTTTGGTGGTTTTAGAACTCATTTAACTTGAGCTGTTCATCCTGCATCATTACAGCGGAATGACCCATTGACTACAAATACAATCAGTGCAAAAGTGGGTTGGGATGTGAGCTTACCGTGTGTGGTCTGCGGGATGATGACAATGTGGGAAGTGGATGGTCACATGATGTGTTGCAGTGAACTCATTTTGTCATTTCTGCTCCTCGACGAGACCATTCAGTTGTCATTCATTCACAACTACTGAACCAGTAATAAAAGAAAAATAATGTGAATAGCTGTAGTTGTGAATATTTGCAGACAATAAAGTGACGTCTTTAAAGCCTTTCTATGCATAAATTGTTTGCATTTATTATTTTTGTAATGATCTGTTTTTTTTGTAATAATGCACATTTTTTCTTCAGTTCAGTTTCTTCTGTTTCCAACTCGGTTAGAATTGCTTCATTTTGCCATATTATTACCGAATGTCTTCATTATGCATAACTGACTCATAATGAAAATGCGTAAGTAAGTAACAAATATAAATATAAAATGATTGATCATGATTGAAAGTGTTACTTACTGTAGGTACAAAATGCCACCAATGCCAATATCAAAGAGAAACATGAAGCCGATCTCAAAAAAGAGATTAAAAAACTGCAGGTATGGCATTGTACTCTTTCCTAATGTTAATTAGTGTGTATCTGCATATGGTTCTAATTTGTGTTAGGTTGTAGTGTTAAACTTTTGCTTGTACTGTGTATTTTCTATCATACACCAGCATAGCATGATTGTGCTATGGCATTTCTGTCTGTATGTCCGTCACACTGAACAACTGGACCAGTTACTTATCAAACAGTCATTACTTTATGGTAGTCTAAGGATTCTAGTTATTCCCGCACCAAAGATCTCAGTGAAATTCCAGTTGTGTCGGCACCAGTAGAGGCACAAAATGCACATGGGTATGGAAAATTGCTTTATTTTTCTACCAGTCGATGTACAGCTACTCAGACTGACTGATTGAGTTAAGGTTTTACATCCCACCCGACACAAAATAGGTGATTTCGGAGACGTTCTTCCCAGCCAGTCTTATTAGTACTGAAGCTGCTCAGACACTTCCCTGCCAAAACATTGTGACTATTTGCTGGCAGAGCAGTCTGTTAGGATCTGTACATTACTAGTCCACAGCAGTGTTGTCATCCAAGTTCGTCCATTGAAGGTTTATCTATAACTCTGACCATGCACCTTAGTTTACAACTCATACATCTGTCATGACACTTAATCTGCAACAGTTGAAAGCTGCTGTTAATGTTGTGTGAGGATTGAATGTGAACTGTGGATTCTGTGTGGATGTTGATGTCACGTGGCACAGTGGTAGAACGTCGGTCCTTGGCCATTGAACTTTCCCTGTGCCGCGCTCGCCCAGTAGCTGATGGGTGACCACTTATGTGGGTAAACTGTCTGCTGTAGGTCAACCAACCAGGTTAAACTTCACTTACTTAGTTCCAGGTGAACTCAGCCTGGCCATCCCTTTGTGGGTAATCACAGTGAGTACCAGTGAAGCTTCGGTATAAACAGTCACACCATGCGATGCACTAGCCTGTATCCTGGCTGGTTGCGTAACACAGCGGTAGAACGTTGGTCCTTGGCCGGCGAACTTTTCCTGTGCCGCGCTTAACCTGTAGCTGACGGGTGACCACTTATGTGGGTAAACTGTCTGCTATAGGTCAACCAACCAGGCCAGCTCAGCCTTTCATCCCTTCGGGGTCGATAGATGAGTAGTAAGCTGCAATTGTATGTCTGATACTAGAGTTAGGGATGGCGCCATCTGGTGAACGCTTACGAAGGAAAGGCAGACATGGTGTAATTTGCAGGTGATACTCTGTGTCTGAGTGCTTTGAGACTATGCGCAGTATAAATGGCGCTATATAAATACTCTTTCTTTCTTTTCTTTTTTTCATTTGTCATAGTATAAGCTGATGTCTGGCGGAGGGCTACAGAAATGAAGCCTATAGATCCTGCCTGTGTGTCTTGGGAAAGTCTACTTATTAACTTACTGACTCGAGTGCTGTGCAGAGGTTGCGAGACAACATCAAGACGTGGCTTGCCTCAAGTGACATCAAAGACAAAAAGGCCATGCAGGACGCAAAGAAACTCATTGAAATGGTGGGCCGCTTTATGGACTTTGCCGCTTCTGAGCCAATCTGGCCGGATTTGTAGACCATTAAAAGTGCAAGAATCAATATTAGTGTACTGTAGAAATAATTACTTCTGCCAAGAACATTGCATTACTTCGGTGGTTTGTTGTGGCTTTGCTGATTTTCGGGCAGGAGGATTATAGAAGATGGGGTATGGGCGTTAGAGAGCAAGGTTAAAGGGAGAATGTTCATCCCTCATGAATCCAGCAGTGGATCAAAAAAGGTTGAATAACCCCCATTAGGTACAGACCTTACATGCAAGCAATTGTAATATGGCAATCTGTAACTAAACCATAAAGGAATATATTATGTCTATAGGAATACCGTATTTCCTCTAATAGAAGCCCCCGGCTTCTATTACAACAATAGTGTCATACATTGGATTTTTCATGAAAGATGCGTCTGTTGTTGAACCGCCCAGACCCTGGTCAGCTGCAAAAAACGGAGCTGATGTGTCCAAGTTACTGCTGCCAGTTTGTATGGTTTCCAGTCCAAGCAGAACGCTGTAGTGAAGACTTGCTTATTCCACATTGACATATGTATTAGCCTTGCGGTTGTTGTTATTGTTATTATTATTATTGTAGTTTTTATTATTTTTATTATTAGTTCTTACAGAACGTTGCCCATTGTGCATTTTTGTAGCAAATGGAACGGTTCAAGGTCATTGAACGTGAGACAAAGACCAAGGCTTACTCAAAAGAAGGCCTTGGCGCCGCAATCAAGGTTGATCCAAAGGAAAAGGAGAAAGAAGATATTACCTCATGGCTCTCGGTTAGCTCGAAAACCAGTTTCAACTACGCAACTTTTTTCTGATTATCGCAAATAGCAATCGATTGCGTTATGTTACATTGGATGAAATTTAAATGTCCACGTATAGATGACATGTACATGATATTGTGGTCTTACAATACGTGAATCTACTGAATTCTGACCGTTTGTGTGTTTGCAGCAAAGTATCGATGGTCTCCAGTTTCAGGTTGACCAGTTTGAGAGCGAGATCGAGGGAATTGTCTCAAAAAAGAAGAAACTCGACCGTGAGGTGAATATATTTCAGTCAAGACCGTCGGGAGTTTGGGTTGTTTATATACATACACAAATTTGCCGTCATTGACAGCCACTTTGACCCCAGTGCTGCCACCTGGTAAAAACCCGACCAAACATAATGCTGTCCGACATCCAACTGGTGCTGCAACCTGGCGAACTTGATGAAACATAATCATGTTGATTTTGGCCCCATTGTGTGAAAACAGTACGTCAGCCACAAAACATGCGTGAGTGAAATGACCTGTGTTGAAGATGCTGCTAGAAATAGACTTACCTGTTCACTCAGCTGATTAAAATATTTGGTGATGTGTATAAAAGGGTAAGGTAAAGGATGTCATATTCCTTCGATGAGTGTAGGTGGGTGTTCATCTTCCTTACTTAGACTATTAAGCCCGTAGCTGGATAAACCACAGACTCTGTAACGCATGGTCAGTGTGACTCTAGATCTATGGTTACCTTTCCATCTGCAGAGCACTGCCCCATGACTGGTACTCATTTCCCGTCATGCTGAGGGTAGGAGGCTGAGTTGGCCTGAGTGGATGGTAGCATACTAAGACAACATGCCAGCTGATGGTCACCCATATCAACACTAGCTGACACAGCGGTAGAACATCGGTGTTTGGCCGGCGAACTTTCCCGGTCCTGTGCCCGATTTATAGCTGATGTGTGACCATTTATGTAAGTAAACCGTTCACTGTAGGTCAGCCAACCAGGTCAATTCAGCCTTCTGCAGAAGAGCATACGAAACACTAGCATAGCGCCTACATGACAGCGAACACAAATTCAGTACTTGGTTACTTACTTACATCCCTGCGGGGTCGATAGATGAGTATTCAGCTGCAATTGGATGTCTGCTAGCTCAGTTAGGGGTGGCGCCATCTGGTGAACGCCTACAAAGGAAAGGCAGGCATGGTGTAATTTGCAGGTAAAACTGTCCGAGTGCTTTGAGACTATGTTAGTATAAATGGCACTATATAAATACTCGTTCTTTCCTTTGCTTTACTTAGCTGAGCTCAGTCTGTAGTGATTTTGTTGATGTTGTCTAGGACATTGCCACAGGCCTGGTGACTACTGCATGTAAAGGTGAAAAGTGAAATTTTGCTTACATCAAAGGATGTGCTGACGTGTTGCAGAAACAGGACACGGTGGACACGTATCGGCGCCATCTTGAGAGGCATCGGTATCACATGGGCCAACTGGAAACTATTATGCGGCTTGTTGACAACGATGCTATACCAATATCTCAGGTCTCGATGCTCCCGTGTTTTTTCTTACCATGTGATGCCGTGTTCTTACACTTGATAGCAGTCTGGGCTTTATTAATCTTCTTGTTCACTGCTGGAGGGTTGGTTTGTCGATTCATTTCGTAAGCGCTTTCATCACTGTATCTTCCAGCCATTTGATTGCAGCATCGTCAGCGGAGTGGAGCTGCAGTAAGCCATCATCAGCTAGTTTTGTAAGTGGACAGGCCTCCACGGTCACGCATTAACGATTTACTGACTGTGCGCTATCTTTAAAATTTACTAGCTAAGTTAGGCCATTAGACAGTGCCATAGCATCGTAGCCAAGAATTGACGGAGATGCTACCGGCACTAGTCTTAAGTATAGCGATTAAAGCTGAATTTTTTAATCACTAAAATTTTTTATTAAAGATTTTTCATTCATCATCCAATTCAAACATAGTCTAAACAATACATAAGTTCTCGGCTGTATTTGATGTGTCTCTTTGACGACTGGCTGTTTTTGGAAGAAAACTTATTAGTATCTACTTAAATTCTTGGCTCAGTTTTCAGCGACTATGTCATCTATTACGGGATTGAACTTAGCGATAGTGAACATATGGCTGTCGACATTTGATGATGCAGATCGCAAAAATTCGAGAGGACGTTGACTACTATATCTCGTCATGTTGCGAGTCTGATTTTGAGGAGAACGAGGAACTCTATGAGGAGCTCAAGTTGGACGAGGCTAGCGCGGCTCTTGGAAGCCGACTGGCTGCAATGAACCACGACAACGATGACCACAGCTCCGACGTCTCCTCCGAAGCTCCATCACTCCAGAACAGCGCCGAGTCTGTCTCACCATCGCCGAGTCTCGCCCATTCCAAGGTAGCATTCGGGGTGATTGCTACGTTTTCTGGAGCCATGGTCGAAGTCTCATGATGCTTTTGTACAGTGTCAGAACGGTCTGTCCCATTTTTGAAACGTGCCCTTCAGCATTTTGACACTGGTTGGGTGACCAGAAGGTCATCGGCCAGTGAAACATTTGCCAGTTACCCCAATGGCTCTCTTTTTGGGAATCCAGCTCTTTTTCCGGGTTTGAATGGGTCCCATAAAAAGAACCTTTTATGCTTTGGAGATAATGGGAGTTTTTTGCAAGGTTCTGACAGTAAGTGCTTCCTGTAGACACTTTGGTAACATTGTTATTATTATTATTATTATTAGCAGTGAATAAGATTAAGGTGGTGCTATCACAATACTGCTGCAGGACCACCTTAGAATGTCACTGTCATGAAACAGTGATATAAGCTGTCAGTCAACAGGTGCAACAGCCTAAACATTACAGTCTTGAGTTCCCGGTGGTGGAAGACGAGCAAGAAAGGCATGTCCCTGACATGACAAGGCAGCGAATTCCAGGATCTTGCTACAGCCAGTCCCATTCAGAGACTATTACGGTGTAGTAACAGACTTGAGTTGAATGTTGTACTGGTTGAATGCTTTTTCTGCAGTGCTGCATTGTGATGTATTGTAGAGTTTGAGCTGTTTATGATCTCATAGTTGGCTCTGTAGTATCTTCTCGGCTATTGCTAGTGTATTGTTACTTGTTTTGTTTTCTGTGCATTTTCTAAGGTTCCAGTTTTTATTTCTGAGCTCAACATTCCGTTCTAGTTAGCCACGTGTTATGTGGCTGTGAATTCGGCTTTTCACATCTCTGTCTTACAGGTGTCGTGAACAACACTGCTGGTAATAGCTTCATGTGAGTGGATATCTGTTGTGTGTTGTTGCCAGGATACTGCAGAGGAAGAGAACGGGACCCGGATGCGGATAAAATCACAGTCAAATGATGTAAGTTTATCCTTATATAATACACAACATGCGTAACCAGTTTACGGCCAACCTGTGTTAGGTGGCAGCCCGAGTTAAGAACTTAGTCATTTTTTGCCAAATTTTCTGTACATGTTACCAGACTTAGTTTGTTACTAGACTTTCTTTATATAGTTTATTCGTCGTTTAAAGGCATAGTTTTTGCAGTTTTCAGAATGAAAACTATGTACTCTGCTCTGTGTTGGCTTCAGTGCTTGTATAGGCCTGATATATTATTGTGCTGATGTTGTTCAAGGCAACCAAACCTGGCTTCAGTTGTTTTGTGTTATGGTATCTTCAAGTTTATTGGTGCTTTTGTTGTGTTACATTCAGTTACTTCAGTACTATTTAAGTGATTGGCTGGGAAGAATGTCTCTGAAATGACGCTCTTTTTGTTTCAAGTTGGATGTGAACTTCAATTCAGTTGATGATGTTGAACTCTAGGGTAGCATTAGGTCGGCCAGCATCAGTACTGGCGGATCTAAAGCCGGCGATGGTTCATCTTCTGGTAGTAAGTCGTCATCTTCGTCGTCAACAGCTCGGCAAAGGACGACGTCATTACCAATGTGAGATCAGTTGAAGTTATCATTTTTTATAATTTTCTCACTTAACATAATTTGTTCGTATATGACGTTATGATACTGATTTATATCCAGTGGACGGGTTTTCAAGAGAGCCTTAAGACTTTTGTGGGTTCACTGTAACATCTTAGTAACTATGTCATAAACTTGTTATTATCTCATGAAATAAACACTATTTTTGCAAGTTAACTTTTATGTTACAAATTATGGTTTTCTGAAAGCTTATGATTAATTTGTATTTTTTTAAAAATATGACAGTTATGCTTCAGTTATAGCAAACTGAAGAATATGTAAAGTATGGTAGGGGTACAAAGTATTGGCTGCGCCTCTGAAGTTACGACCATATGGCGCTATACAAATGTGTATATTATTATTATTATTATTATTATTGC
>Ga0209363_1000611_pt1 | contig 14572 bp, 9 predicted proteins | sample WorMetexBAHAMAS3_FD_187385 | JGI IMG/M metagenome (GOLD analysis project Ga0209363, IMG submission 187385) | Marine gutless worms symbiont microbial communities from Max Planck institute for Marine Microbiology, Germany - Inanidrilus exumae... | ecosystem: Host-associated > Annelida > Digestive... | reverse complement strand
TGTATATGTATATGTATATGTATATATATATATATATAGATATTGTTAGAGCTTCTGGTTTTAATGACAGAATATTAAGCTCTCAGCAGATGGACAACCTAAAGACATTATTGTGCCATGTCCGGCCTAGAAATATGAACGGCCTATTACTACAAAGCTTGGCGCCTGCATGAGGCATGTAATAACAAAAAAACTCTTGTGTAAGTCTGATAAGATTCACCATGTACATGCACATCATTGAACAGTTACAGCTTAATCATCACAAATATGCTTCACACAGCTAGACACGCGTAAACTATGAACATGATAAATATACTCATTATGAGATCATCATTCAATACCATTCATTCACGAATGTTTTGTAAATACGTCAAATACATTCTGGGTGGCGCGGTGGAGCAACGGGTATAGAGCGTTGGACTTGTGATCAACAGGTCGCGGGTTCAAATGCTACTCGGGGCAAAAGCTGCGTAACAACCTTGGGCAAGTTGTTCACACCTATGTGCCTCTTGTCACCAAGCAGTATAATTTGGGGCGGTGATGCTCTGTGGCTGGGAAGGTAACCACAGAAAGTAGTGGCAGCCTACCGCCGGATGGATGACTTAAGTCACCTGCGGGCTGACGCCTGTATGATACGATACGATATATTTATGTGCGCTCAAAAGCTGACAAAAAACAGCTTAGTCTAGCGGACGGCACAGAAACAAAAAATTTAGGAAAAACAAAAAACAAGAAACGGTGCAGGCAAAGGTCCGTGAAGGCAGTCCAGGAGGAAGAAGTGGAACTAGGGGGGGTAGGATTTGTGAAACAGGTAGGTTTTAAGCCGAGAGTGAAAGAGAGAGGGCGTTATGGATGAGCAGATGGTGAAACAGAAGAGGAAGAAGTGATAGGTGAAGTAGTGGGCGAGTCGGAACTGTACACCGGGATCAGCTCCGGACCCAACGCTCGGTAACGAGTATCGGAAGCCTTTACCTTTTTTACATTCTAGTAGAAACTACTCTCACTGTTCATAGACTACTATAAATAGACTGTAAAACACGGTCACTTTGTGCCACCAGCTGGCAAGACATCGGAAACGGTGGAGAAAAATACTCAGTTTACTCACACGCATCAACTCCAGTTAAATAGTGTACTACATGCAAGGTAAGGTACACCCATAGTCCTCATAGTCCTCCTAACGACCATAGTATCAGTGCTGATCTCGTCTCTAAGGCAGACAGTATAGGCATAAACCAGGCTGCACGCTGCCATTAGTTTCCACCATTCCTGCAGTTAGCTTCCCAGCTTCATCTTTGGCCAATACCAACTTATGCCACTTGATGAGCAAAGGCACGCATGTAAACAACTTGCCTACGGTCGCTGTCTAACAGCGGAACAGACGAGGGAACTCTAGATAGATCACTAGTCCGATGCCATACCTATTGCGCCGCTATGCCACACAATATAATACTCCGGGTTATACCCACAGGGAAATGGAAATCCCCCAAAGTTTAACCTCGGTCACGATGTTCTTGTACAGACACAAGATACATGGGAACGATGGTTTTAGGCTTAATAGAGCATCATCAACATTTGATGGCTTGGCTCTGCCCAAACCTTTATGGAATGTCCCGCAACGTTGCGTTGAAGCCACCGGAGGTACTCATGTGGCAGATCATTATTTAGCTGCTCCGGTGCTGAGAGCACGTTATTTCGGACCCAGTGTGCTTAGTAGAGTGACTTAGTTATCACTAATTTCGGCAACATTTCAGTTCAGCGTCTGTTGCTGACAGACAGTCATCGAGCACGCAGAATCTCGCGCGTCGCAATTTTCCGCAGCCAGTGAAAATCCGTGTCGAGATGACTGCGCCAGAACTTGCGGACACGTCCCCAGACAGTGGCCGGGTAGCGAGGACTGTCGATGCCCTGAAACACTCGTGCTATGACGCGCCCAGTCAGCTTGTGTTCGTCGCTGTACTGCTGGATGAAGTTGCGGATGTCGGCACGGATTACCTGCTCCTTATCACACGCTTCCTCGTCATCCTGGATCAGACCGTCACACGTCACAGTAGCATTAAGACACACACTGTTAACAGTCATTTTTCATGTGAATTTGCATTAGCCAATTGCTCCCTGTTATCCTGAATGGTGAACGGTGAAAAGTTTTTTCGGGGCCGGATGCTCTTGCTGATGTGAACCAGGGCGGATCAAACAGTACACGTCATTCTGTCTTCTACCATGGAGTCGTGAAGGCACGTCGCCCCTTTATGAATGCTCTCCAGTGACAGTACCAGAAAACATAAACAGTAAAATGCCAGAGAGATGTTAAGACTCTGAAGCCAGAGTGGCCTTAAGGCCAAACTTTTGGCCTCAGACTCCTCGACTTCTCGTTTGGCGTCATTTGACATGACTGAAAGATACGCATACTGAAGACTTTGTTTAACTTGTCTTTTCTGGAGTTCTCAAATAACTACATGTAGCGCAAGTTTACAAAATTTGACATACATGCAATGTCATTTGTTTGGTAGTAGTTTTAAAATACCAACTTAGCAGTGAAAAAGCACAAAAAGGTAAGATTCAACAGTCAAGTGCAAACTTTTTGTTAAAAATACTGTTGACGAACTGGCTACTGGACATGAATGTGTACGTGTGATGACTACCTCGTATATCTAGTTAAGTTAGTTAAGTTATTTTGTTTTATTCTTCATTAGTTGTCTACCATGTTTGGAAAGGTGATTGGTGAATAAAGATAATTATAGTAAATGCGTTACAAACATACATCTGTCGGGACAAGTTCTGTTGCCTGAGTAGCGTTCAGTGCCTCAGACTCTCGTGCGAATGTCAGAGTTCCGTTAGTGACTGTTGACTCCGGCGGTTGACACTCGAGGTAGTGATGTAGTTCTGACCGTAGACGATCAGACCGATCACTGTCAGGGAAGTCGGCACACGACTTGACGTTCTTGTATGAGACGCTGTACAATGAACCACGCCTCAATGTCATAAACAGTAGTCAGTTCTGAGCTTGAATTGCACATGAATGACATTATGCTAATTTCACCTCAATTTTCTTTCTCCAACAGTTCCAGATCTGTGCATCCTTCCGGAACGGACCAAAACTTTTCATATACTGTGTCACAGTCCCACCAAGACTTCCTGAAGTCCCACATCTACCTGCGGCGTCATACAACGGTTGACGACAGTAATGGTGATGGTAATAGTGAATGATTTTCAGACACCAAATCAAAGTGCTGTTAGCGAGTGTTACAGTACCTTTCTAAAGTTCTGTGGAAGTTTTCCAGATGAAACAACTCCGTCTTCTCTTGCGTCTCAATTCGCTCCATGAGGAAGTCAACGACCTCATCCAACTCTTCCGGCGACATGTCACCAGGAGACCTCATGTGGTAACACAGTGTCGAGAACTCCACAACCACGCCCGACTTCTTCGAGCCATCCAACCCTGCAACAGACACAAGATGACATGACTTTGGTGATGAAATTCTGTTACTGACACTTACAAGCACTTCCATTACTGAAGGCTGTCAGAAGAAATACTGTTTGTATTTACACAAAAATGATCAAAACAACATCATGCCCACAAAGTTTTTGTTTAACAGGAATTCTGTAGAGTTGCTCCTGGATTCCAGTGTCTTTGGGGACTGCCGTAGGTTTGTATTGGAAGAAAGCACTTCATTTCACACAACCAATGGAGTCGCAGCACTCAACTAAAGCAGACAGTAAGACATAAGCAAATAATAAATTAGCCCCATATGGGACTGACGGTCGACTCCTACTTACTGCCAACTTCAAAGCCACGTGACACAAAGACTAGGAAAAAAATAATAAAATCCGGCCCAGAAGCTTTAGGTACTGCCCCCTAATTTAAGAAACCGTGGTCATTCGCCAGCCCCGACTTTCAGGGGCTCGTGACCTTGACCTCGGATCTGGTTATACTGCATACCGTCATGCATCACTCGTCGACGTCTACCTACATACCAAATTTCATTGAAATCGATGAAACTTGTTTTGGACGGACGGACGTACGGACGAGCGGACATTTGAGACCCACTTTATTAGGTTGACTCGGAGTCGACCTAAAAAGTGGACAGTGACAGACACTGAAGGTCAGTTGGAAGAACACAGATTCTTGTACTAGACCCCAGATCACCGTCATGCTCCACAACAGTCAGTGGCAGCACAGCACTCTCTTCCTGATTATCACGTGTGTGTCTGGCCTATCACTCAGTATACGTCACAGTTTTGGCAGTAAATAGCTAATATATACATACAGTAATTTTCTCTGCCATGCATTTCTAGTGCCATATGCGACCCTTTAATGACAGCACTTACAAAAATTGCATGGCTGCTGTGACTTTTTACAGTTTTAAATTCAGGTCTGCTTTTCTATACTACTCGTTGTAGGCTCTCGATAAGCCACAGACTTGATGGTTGGCCATCCCAGCAGTTGCTCAGCTTATGAGCTTTGACCTATACCTTAGAGAGACAGAGTCAAGGTGAACCAGTATGCTAAATATCAAGGTCCTTGCAGTGGGTGTGCCACAGGCCTCAACGTTTTATTGTTTCTTTGTTGATTGGTTAAAGGTCATTTAGTGCAAAGTTATTGTCAGTACACTCACGTCCTACCAGCTGCTCGACCTGTATCAGTGGAGTCGTTGGTAAGAGACATCGATAAGCACAAGAAATCTCGGCTTAGACCACGAAAGGCAGTATTGAGTGACAGAAAAGAACTGTCTCTGGTGGAAATGATTTGTAGAACACGTGAGCTGTAGCTTTCAATTAGAAGACTTCAACACCTCAGCATCGATGTGGATGTGTTCGCCACCTCGCTGACCTTTGACCTCCAGTATCTGATCAGGTCATCAGTAGAGGCTAGTCAATATTCCATACAAGTTTCATCGAGATTGCCCAGGCCGTTCATGAGATATCATAGTAACAAGATCTGTCCGGACGAACAAACGAACGCAGTGGATGGACAGCCCAGAAACACAATGGCTTCGCCGACAATGTTGGGTAATGAAAGCAAAATGATATAAAAAACCCAACAAGATTCATTTCTCATTGCCAGCAAACACGACCGACCGACCGGCAGTCCACTCGAGCAGCTTGAGTTCCTTCTTCACCGGCGACGAGTCCCAGCCCATCAAGTCACTGAGCTCAACCACGTTGAACTTGATGTTGTTTGTCACCTCCGCAAACTCTCCGCCCTGCTTCATCTTCGCTATTGCGATGGCCACTGGAGGACACTGCAACGGCAGACATTTAACACACAATGGGCAACGACGTAAGAACAAACACAAGTGTCCAAAGTAATCTGGCAAAAGGCTGCATCGCCATCTTGTCATCTCTCGTGGCTGCAAATGGAATCGGCCAAACTTTACCCCTTTATCTACTACATGGTTCCTTGGACCCACACGCGTCAACCCCAGACAGCATCTTGATCGATTCAGCCGTTTTTGCAGAGCTCACCCGTGTGCCCAACACACAAACACACACATGCACACAGACAAACAGACACACAAACCATGCTATGTGTGACATCTGTAGCAATATGCCATATCTTATGCACTGCTTGCATGCAATACGGCCTGAAAAACAGAATTCATAAACTATCACAACTCTTCCACTTTATTGCCCATTTTCCAGGTAAACCTGGCCAGCTAGTTCTCCCTCGGTTTCTTTTCTGGAAGTAAACTTTTGCGGATAAGTGACTCACGTTTTTCTACGGCTGGATGTTCTTCTTGTCACTGAACTAATCATGTCAAAAAACTGAAGACGAGTCAAAGCACGGACCCCAACCAAGGAAGATCACTCTCTGTCCTCATCAAGAAGAGAAGAAGGAGGGTTGACTACTTTACCAACAGCAGTATCATATCAATTTATTAAACAAAAGGACCGATCGGCCACTTACATTGATATGCATGAAATAGATATAGAAATCGTTTAAACTACACGCACACGACTATAAAATAGAAAACACATAAAACTGTCTATATGTAACACGAACAACTAGATAAAAAATACCTAACAATATGGGAGGTACCCAGTACCTTCATAAACTATCACGCCAAACACATTGAAGTTGTCGAAAACTATCTGCACTTAACATTGAATTACCAGTCAACTGAGTGTTAACAGTTTACCTGTAGGTGTAGGCGAACATACTACAGGATATCTTAAAACAACAGAGACAAGAAAACAAGTTCGTCAATGTGGCAGCAAAATGGATATTGAAACTGATATAAGCAGAGATGCTAAAGAGGACAGATGATGGAAGGTGAGTTCAAAGCCAGATCAGCAAGGCCAACGTCTGGAGGTAGAGGCAAAGACCAAACACTCCAGTAACCTGAGTGACTGTTCATCACCAGAACTCCTGAACTACTCAGCCACAACTGTTCCACCCCGCATTTTCTGCTAAACAGTAACACAAATAGTCATCAAATTAACCAGTTCAGACAACGGCAAAACAAATCAAAATCAAATAAATCACAACTGACCTTCTTGGCCACAGCCAGCATCTGTGGCCTGCCACCATAAAACTGGATTGAACAGTGGGCAAAGATTGGTTGCAGGTTTTCTATCCATTTCTTTGAGTGAAGCTCCAAGTAGCACAACAAAGTCTCGATTACTGACGTAAACATACAACATGGATGGTATGAAATATCGGTTTGTAATACAACAGCGAACAGTCTGTTGATGATCGTTCTTCTCTCAAACATTTATATCTGGAAACTGTAACCCAAATAACAAGGTGTCGCCCTAATGAGACGTAACACCACTGGCCCGCCGTGCAGTGATACCATGGAGCTATAGACTGCAGGTGGCATGATGTCATCACCTGGCCTGAGCGGGTGAAGCTGCCTGCAGGCCCACCATGGGGTGTTACAGACGACGACGACAGATGCCAGAAAGCAAAACAATACTGGCTCCCCTACACTACGTGTGGGCGGGCCAGTAATAAACCACAGACACCACATAATCGGAGAAATCGATTCACCCATATATGTTACCTAAGCAAGAGTCAAAAGAAATGTAATCTGTATCTATTATGTACAAATTTTAGCAGCCAATTTCCAATAAAAGACACTGAATAACATACAGAAGAAGCCAGATATGACTGAAAAAAAATAAATTAAAAAAGCAAATCAAGTGGTAACTAACAAAGTACAATAGAAAAACGATGCTAAATATGCACATTGAAACATACTCCAAAGAATTATGCACACTCCACAACTGAACGACTGCCCACTCCCAAAGACAGCAAATAACTTGGAAAGTTTACCTTCCTCTTTCATGTCGAGCAAGCGTACAATTTCGTTGACCGGCAGCGCCCTCTCGTGGCTGGGACACGAAGTTTGACGGCGCTGTGTCATCGACGACAAGTTTTCCTCTTCCTCATCATCCCACGGAGTGTCAAGACCAGACACATCAAACCCGTCCACGATATTCTCTTCATACGTTTCTGGCTTCTGCAGACACTATGAATGACCACAAAATAAACCCTCGGCCATTCCGTGCTGTTAAAGGTGACGAACTGTCATAAGATTATAACAACAGTCACAATGATAGATCAGAGAACCATAGCGAAAACTTAAATGCTGGAACGGAAAACTGTTAATGGAGTCGCAGTAACAATGGAATTCACGGCAATACGTCAACAGGGTATTTCCATTTTCAATCACCACATAACAATAACACAGTACGTGCTTGCATCATCAACCCTAACCCTAACCCAAGATGCAAATGTACCTCGATCACAGCAACAATTCAACAAGCTGTGCAGACACACTGCAGAACAGCTGCACAGCTGTGTAATCAGCAGCTGTATAAGTCAACTCCTTGCAGCTTATGACATCGGTCTTTTATTACATCAAATATGCACATACATTTTCTCAGCATCTCGGCCAGTTTTTTAATACTCAACAAGGGCTCAGCATTTAGACATATCTCCCACGGAGATATCTGACGGAATCAAGGCAAACGTTCACGGATTGAAACTTGAACAGGATTTTTTCACATGGATTTCCAGCACCCGACAACAATGACAAAGCAATGTAAACATTGAATCATACCGACGTCTCTTGTGCAACGGAGCGTTGACGACACTTGCACGGCTCAAATATTCGCTTCACAAGTCTCTTAACTGCAACTCGGTCGACAGATCTGGAGAAGATATGCCGTTTCAGTTCGTTCCGATCCTCTCCCTGAAAATTTTGCAAAAAACTGCAGCTAACAATCTCTTACACGTTAACAAATTTCCACATCTGCACGTTGCAAAATTACACTAACAACTTTTTTTGCTCCAGAATAGCACCAGCAAAAAGAGGCAAACGTCTTAATTACTTTTAAAAACTGAATGCATTTTTGCCAAATAATATGCACAGTACATAAATTTTTCAGTTAACACTGCATCCGATGTTCCAGCTATGCAAACTGAAATAACAACCTCTCTCTATGCTATTTTGCATGTGTGTATGTGGAGACTGCTGAAGCATATTCTATCACCATTAGTTATAAAATGTAAACATCATACACAAACTTTACATATACAAAATATGACACAAAATCACTTAACATATTAAGTGTGACGAGAGACTTGTCAAATTACCTTATAGTCAAGGAAAATGTGACAAAAAGCAGTCTGGTTATCACGACCAGCTCTGCCGATCTCCTGTATGTATGACTCGATGTTTTTCGGCATGTTGAAATGAATGACTCCACGAATATTGGACTTGTCGAGACCCATGCCAAATGCAACCGTCGCGACAACAACACGGAGTTGACCAGACATGAAGTCATCCTGAATATTCTTCCGCGACATTCCCGTCATGCCGGCATGGTAACACTCGGCACTCCACGCACTGCTTCTCTTGGACTTTCGTGCACCTTTGCCCTTGCATTTATCTTTCTTACCTTTAAATCGAACACAACATTCGCCGAATAAAATTCCATGGCAACAAATACAGATAGTTGCCGAACAAACAGTGCGTTGTGCACATAGAGTGCAGTGACACTAAAATAACAAGACTGTAGACATTATAAGAAACTGTTCACTGGATGTCCTGTTTTCTGTGAAAACCTGAAAAAATTCTGAAAAAAGAACTGTCATCAAATGTTTCAGCAACCATGACGGAAGTGATTCCACAGTCGCTGATTCCACAGCTGTTAAGTTACATGTGAGCATTATCAGCTGGATATTCTCGCGATACTCAACCAATGGTTTCCAAGTGCTGGCATGAAAATATAATTCACCGACATGAGACACTGGCCCTGTCGTCTATTGGACAGCTCTGTGTTATTTGTTAGCAGTAAAATCTCCAAAACATTCTATGCGGTGGCAAGTAAACGAGGATAAACATGATTAAATTAGGCTGTACTAAATATTCAATTTGTATTCTATTCGGACCATGTAGCAGGTTGAATGATGTATTTGTGTTCGGCCGAATAATACTGTCAAAAGTAGATTGAATATGAACAATTGGAGTTCGGCTGAATCAACGGTGGTTTGCCGTAACATCAAGTAAACATGATTGTTGGTATTATGAGCATCAGCCCCGGCACATCCCGCGCTGCACTGCCAAGGCACTTGCAGTCACATGATATGGAAGTTACCGCATCAATAGTCCAGCTTCAGAAACAGCTTGTCCATGATCAGTGTACCAAGTGAACATCTTAGCTCAGCTGGTGTCATTTGTTGTATCTAATCCAGACGTCTGTTAGCTAAAAATCTTAAACGCTTTGTTTTCATTATAAAAGAACTTAACTGCAAATATCACTATCACTGTCGTTTATGATAATTACGACAATGAACTTAACGAATACATAACGGTTACGAAGACGAAGACATTGAGTCGCAGTAACGAATTGTATTCTCTTCACATTCCAGATGAATAACAGCTCCAGTTGTTCTGTAAATGGATCAGGCACACAATAGTTTTATATCAGTCACCCGGAGGATCAAGGAAAACCGGATCACTTTCACCTTTTTGAGCCATCAACAGACAGCAGAACAAGGGGCCATTCGTTGAAACTTATGAAGCACAGGAGTCGTCTGGATTTGAGGAAGTACTTCTTTTCTGAGCGGGTTGTTAACCGATGGAACGAATTAGATAAGGACACGGTTTCAGCTACATCGGTCAACATGTTCAAGAGCAAACTGCAACGCCTTCGTCAGTTCAAGACAAGCTTTTACACGGACACTTAGTGTCCTCCAAGCTTCAAGGCCTCATCTGGAAGAAGTCAATCTTCTCCCTGGTGCGGCCGCACCAGGTAATTCACCAGGTAATTCACCTGGACAAGGCCATTAACCAGTGTGTGTTACTATAACAACAGGATTACGTGAACGCACCCTTCTTATTTCTCGGAGGCGTCGCGCTACCATCCTCGTCAGTATCGTAATCATCACTATCATCACCGTAGAAGTCCTTCATCTGCGTACGAATCAGAGTTGCAACGCGAGCGGTCTGCTCACGTCGCGTGCAGTAGACGATGATTGACTTGCACCGAGAGAACAGCGCACCTTTCAGCAGACGAATCAGAGCCTACACGTCGCACAGCATTCTTGACATTGCTGGACGAGGGTATGCACAAGCCACTAATTGCAGGTTCAACTAGAAAACATAGGCAGTCGTATCAACATGCAGACCCACGCCGGCAGCAACAGCACATGGCCGTAGCAACACACGTTACTAGCAACCGTGTGACCGTGACGGTTTTTGTAACCGTGTGACCTTGACCTTTCACCTTTTAACCTCTGGATCAATGCATGCCGAGCCACTGCTATAGAGTATACATGTACAAAGTTTGGTGTCAATAGCTCAAGCCGTTTTCCTTTTTAGAGTGTGGACAAACAGACAGACGCGACTAAATGCTATACCCATTCTGGCGGCTATACATCCGGCATGGGTAACAATAAATTCTAAATTCGAAGAAAAAGGTATGAAGGCACTGTTGAGTTCTAAATAAAACGGATTCAGCTTTGCTGCTACTGATAGCAAGACATAGCCAAATACATAATGCTGGCAAACAATCAGCTCAACAAGTTCCTGTCATGCATTCGAGTCTGCAGCAGACAATGCAATGTATAAGTGCCATCTGTAACACGGCACTCAAAATGAGACTCCAAAATGTAACTTCGACTGGATGCCTTTGGTAATACTAAAGCTGGGTTGCCTTAACCATTCAGCCACGGACACCCTGCAAAAACGATTTGCGATGTTTACTTCACCAGTAATCCCTTCAGGGATTTGACAACGTTGCCTTGGCAACGGGAACAACACATCTGATAGCACTGCTTCTGCAAGACCAGGCTTAATTGTAATTCCAGAAAATTATGCTAACTAAACAAAAACTAAAAGTAACTGATATTTAACAAGGAACGTGTATCAGATGCATTCCACATGACGAAACAGCAAACGTTTATTATTGACTAAAAGATGTACTTGGATCCCCCAGTGTCGATGTGGTTGCCTTCACCATGGCCTGCTATGACCTTGACCTTGACCTTTGACCTCCAGAATGCAATCAGGTCATCATGGGGGCCAGTGGATATTCCCTCAGGTTCTCTGTAAATTTAATTGAGACTGCTCAAGTAGTTCGTGAAAAACGGAATGGTGTTCACAAGATTTGACCTCGATGGCCTGCTGTGACCTTCACCTTTGACCTCTAGAATTTAATCAGGTCATCAGTTGGGTATAGTGAATATTCCCTGTAAGTTTTGTCAAGATTTCTCGAGCCGTTCGTGAGACATCATGATAACAAGATCTATTCTGACAAACGAACAGCTAAACAAACAGACAAATGTGGCAGATAAAGTCTAAAAACATAATGCGTTTGCGGACACTGTGGAGTGATGAAAGCCTAAAAACCACCAGTAAACAACAAAAACCTTCTGAAAAATAGAACCTTTCTTAGCCCGAGCAGCCACCAAGATTACTCCAGAAAAAACTTAGATTTAACTATGCTGCACAAAAAAGTTCCTAGCTTTTGGTAACTATGATAAGGTGTCTGTTAGTAATTACTGAACTTGCAACAATTCATGTCAGATTCTCAAATAAACTGTGAGAAATATGTACAGTTCAGACGCTCACACAAAGCGCGTCACCTGCTCACGATTTCCGTCACTGGAAACGCTCAGCTTCAAATTAGCCGGTATCGGTGCCCCGCGGATTGTAGCCGCAGCGTCGTTGACAATGCCGAGATGACGTGCCACGCTGACAGCTGTCGTCATGGTCGCCGTCGCCGTCAATCCCAGCATGCATCGCACACCGTACTGCTCTCGCAACACCTACACAATCACACAAATACAATACTATACATTTCCTCACTTTCCTATGTAACCAGTTGTCCCAAAAATGAACTCGAGGAAATTTTAGATGAATATTGCAGCCAAGCAAAATGATAAGTAACTAATGGGGTAAGCAGCAAAAGCCAACGTAACAAAGTTTTGACATTAGCTGTTCACAAATTCAGCAGCATGATGTAACAGATGCTGTAAGCCTTCACAGTTCAATAGAACAATGCACTGCACAGAAAATAATCTGCCACATGGGAGAACCAACAAAGAATGCTGTGCTATGTAATATAAGAAGTATCCAAATTGGTTCACAGCTTAACTGATTTAGCTGTCACAAAGAAAGTTTGCAACCACGATATAGTAATTCACTCGTACACTCATTCATCACTTAATTATCCACAACGCAACACAACTATAAACCATCAATACAAAAAGTAGAGAGACAGCAAAGAAGTGAAAACTGGATCATACCGTGCAAACGCGGAGATAAGACGGCCGAAAATGATGCGACCATTCAGATACACAGTGTGCTTCATCAATGCAAGTGAACGCTATCGGCGGTAAACGAGCAAGGATGCCAGACGATGCGCCACTGCCGACACCGCTACCGCCAACAAGCATCTCAGGCGACAGTAGCAGAAAGTGGACGTTACCAGATGCGACGGACTCCATGACGGTGCGACGTTGAAAGGGCGTCATGTTAGTGTGGATACACGCGCCACGGACACACTCCGGCAACTCACTCACCTACATCAAAATACACTGATTTTGTACTACCGCATTACAAACTTTGGGTTCCTGCACCCATCCCTAAACCAATCAGTGCCAAATTTGGTGAGCAAGTGTAGACTCAGTATATGCTCACGACATATTTCATCTGGATTGGTTTACTGTGTCGCCCATGCCGGGCAAAGAAAAAAAAATTTGGTTGTAGTTTCAGCTGCAACATTCTGTGGTGGGGCTATTTAGTGGCACTGAGACAAAGTTAAACGAGGGTGCACAACTGCAAACCTTCACCTAGCCAACGATACCAAAATCATTTTTACAGTCCAATGCCTTAATAGCAAAATCATTAGCACAAACTGTACCACTCAAAAGCGTGAAGTACAAAAAAGAAAGAAAGAAAGATCATAGAACTTTTTCGTCCCAGGCGGCACGCAAAGTCTCAGCCCCACCAAACTCGGGATGGTGATCAATATTTCCGCACCTCGAAAATGTATTTGCATCCGACATATAATTTTGACGATAGAATTTACTGAAAATCTGTAGGAAAATGCACCTTAAGGTAAAATCCCCATATTTCAGGAACCCCTTGAGTGAGCAAATCGCCTAAAGTTAAACAGTTTCACAAATGCTGAAAATTTCGTAAAAATTGTGCAAGGGATATGCCTATATGGGGTGTTTATATTCCGAAAATTGGTAAAATCTTCAATTTTGTAGAACCCACATCCCCCAAATTTTTACACACAGTTAACTGACCATGCTGCTTTCACAAATGCTGAAAAGTTCGAAAATTTTTAGGGCCACACATCCCCAACGGTGCACCGATGAAGGTGAAACTGGAGTGGAGAAGTCCACCTTTGACCCACTCATCCATGCCAAATTCACCACCATCAGTGCAATGTGTTGCACCTATGGGGCTAATAACGTAAAAATCACTCTGTGAGATACTTAAATACTGTGTATGTGCTGTATACATCCTACTAGTAAAAACACGTAACTAAATTTACGCTTTCTACATTGAACAAGGCAACGGTTACATATTACAGATGATACTATCAAACTCTCAGCACTCACTTTGGACGTCTAGAAACACACCAGGCAGACAATACAAACAGCTGGCAGAGAACGAATGAAACGAACCTGATCCTGCATGAGGCTGACAAGTGGAGAGACAACTAGCGTAACGCAGCGACTCCGCTGAGCATAGAGATACGCCGATATCTGATAGATGAGAGATTTGCCAGCTCCCGTCGACAACACGACCAAAGTGGACAAACCTAACATAAACACATCACATGATATCAAACGTGCCTACCTAGATTATACAAGTACTTTCGTAGTTACATCACATTCTTTTACCTCTTTGTTTTCAATTTCTCATGGCTACAGGCTAATAATACACAACGTAAAGGGCCACCAAAACCACTTCAGTGACTTCAACCTCTCGTGCACCAGTGAAAACTGTCACTGACCACCATGGATTATGTCATAGTCGAGCTGCGCTGGACATTGATCTACAGCTTGACCTGCCACGTGATCAGACATTGATCACGAGTACTG
>Ga0209363_1000610_pt1 | contig 14584 bp, 10 predicted proteins | sample WorMetexBAHAMAS3_FD_187385 | JGI IMG/M metagenome (GOLD analysis project Ga0209363, IMG submission 187385) | Marine gutless worms symbiont microbial communities from Max Planck institute for Marine Microbiology, Germany - Inanidrilus exumae... | ecosystem: Host-associated > Annelida > Digestive... | reverse complement strand
AATAGGAACAGGTCAATGCATCACCTACGGATGGAAGTTACAGGTTGATGAAGTGACGTCATGGTTCTGACGTGTTCATTTGCGATTGCGAGTAAAATTAGGCCTATTCTAACGTATCGGTGACGAAATTTGAATGTCTCGTCTCGGCTGGTGAGGCCAATGTCTCGGGCTTTAACTTCTCGTGCCCATCCCTGGCAGGGATGCGGCCAAGTCGCCATCTCACATCATCTCCTAAACAAGTATGTCCATAGCGTCGCGTGCTGCCCTCTGGTGAGTCACGTTGAGTCTGCGCCGCATGCCCTATTAAGGTTGGTAAAAAGATGGGACAGACGGACGGACGCCAGACCGATGCATTACGCTTACCGCTAGACACAGTGAGCGTAATATCCACCAGCCGCGCTTCATCCATACGGTAGACTATGCCGGTTTCTTGTCAGGTTACGAACAATATTAATCGTGTCACATAAATCTTAATAAATACAACTTCTCGTGCTGAGAAAATATCGGGAAAACCGTTTTTTTTCTGTTTACTCATTTCCAAGACTTCATTTTACCGTCATCAGTGTTTCGAGCTTCGGACCTTAACCCATAGAACCGATGTCGCAATCGCATAGCCACTATAAATCTGTTTAAAACTCGCCCGTAGGCACGCGGGAACTTAATCCGGGGTGATTTCCTCCGACCCGCCCTGGCTCTGCAGTCTGACTATATGACAGCATCACTGTCTGCTACAGACGAATTGTGTAGGCCTATAGTGACGGATGGACTACTTGACGAGGATCAAATGTCAATTGACTAACATCAGCTCTGATGTCAAGGTTTCCCCATCTGGATAGGTTGGTTGGGAGATTAACGTCCCATTTCAGCACAAAAATAGGCTATATCAGGGACAAAAGGTCTTGCGTGGAGAGTTAGTTCCGCCAGGTTAAGGATGGCCAACGATAAAGTAACCTCCCGACCTCGTTGCCTTTTTGTTCAGCGACAACCCAAAATGGTAAATGATAGGGGAGGCTCATTTAAGTTATTACACTAGCGCCTAAAACAGGGTGGAAACTAACCAACCACCACAAGACCTATTTATCGGTTCAATGATATCATCCTGTGTAATTGCTGTTCATCAGTTCCTATAACATATCAGTGCCTAACGACTCTTGTTGTATAATATCTTTTCTATGTTGGTCTGGCTTTCGAATGCTTCTCTTAGGTAAAATTTAAAAGAAGCATACGGGGGACCTCCCACCCACGGTACCAGACCTGCCCCTCCACCCCCTATTAGGATAAAGAGACAATTACACACAGCAAATAAATCTAGGCACATATTACAGCAACGGCAGCAATCAGACAGACAACCACCACCGTACACAAGCTGGCGTCACGCATTTATATTCAAATGAAGACGGCGGAAATAAGTAAAATGCATAAAATAACATAATCATCTGTTTCCTTTGTTCCGTACGTTTAAAAGTTATTTATTTCACTTACTAATCACCACTAACACTACATCAATCTGCACTCTGCAGAGAAAAAAATCGGCATGCAATTGGGGTTTGATCGAGCGGTAATGTTAACACTACAAGGCTCGAAGTCTCAGACTCAAGGCCAAGGCCTCCGAGGTGAAATCGAGCCTAAACGTTTAACCCCTGACCTAACCCGACCTGACCTGGTGATCCGACCCAGTTGTTAAACGTTCTGCTAATCAAACACTTCACCAGGAGTTCCCAACTACGTTTGACTGCCTAATGTACAGCGGTGCTGCCACCTATGAGCAAGACAATGTCCACCAATCCGTGCATTTGTAGTCATCTTCGGACAACTGAGCAACACGTCATAATACTAGTTCGATAACTCAAAGAACGAGTCCAGTCAACATTTAGCAACATTGTTCTACATCACAAAACTCTCAATCTACATCAATGTGGACCTCAAACCCTCAAGTCTAACAACTCAATTGAGATAACAACGACCACTTTAGCAGCATTTTAGCCAAGTTAGTTATTTATAGTTTTAAAGCAAGATCTGCTGTTCTCTACACCGTGAGTCACATAAAACCCGGACCCCTACGACTTTCTGGCAAAGCTTCATCAAAATAGCACAGATGTCGGAAAATTATGAGAGAGACAATTGCACTTCATAAGCTCATCTACATTTGCGAGTAACAAGTTCAATGCTGTTGAGAACCATCTGCAGTAATGACAGCAGACGTGTGGGCGCCGTAGGCTGACTTTGAACAGGCGATTGTCGACAAAGCGATAGACCAGTGGAGAAAACGATTTTGGGCCTTTATGAGGGCCAACGGAGAACACTTTGAACACTTGCTGTGATTGGCTGTAGCCTACCGTGTGCTGCTTAGATGCATTGTTTCAAACAATATTTAAATATTTCAGTTGTATTCGTCAACACAACATTTTACGCATTATGCATGATAGACAGCATAAGTGAGCCAATAGTAACATTATGTCTGCTGGTAGTCTGCTATACACTTGTTATGTGCAACTTCAATATTAATGCCAATAACTAACTAGACCTATGCATTACGTGTACAAAAATATACTGCTATTGAAGCGGTGTTTATGACGTTATGCCACAAAATTACGGGGTCCATTTTTTGACTCACAGTGTACTTTTTGTTTTTGGCTCTCACTAGACCACGGTCGGCGATCCCAGCATTCGCTAAGGCGATTTCACCCAATAACTGTGTAGTTTTGCCGATGACCTAAAACTTGGAAAATGATACTGACATGGTCAAGGTGTACCAGCCTGCCACATATCTATGCCAAAGTCATTTAGTTCAAAAGCGGATTGTCCACAGACACACACACACATACCTGACCAACTGCCGTACCTGGACCACTGAAGTGGTCGGTAATTATTAGGGATGTGACGGAGCCAGCCAAAATCCGCATACATCGGATGCGATTTCATGTGCAAAATCCGTCAGATGCGGATTTGTCACGCGATTAAAATTAATACCAGTTATTATAACTACTGCGATTCAACTTAGTCTTAGTTGCTTAAAATTAAACAGTTACAAACCAGCTAGCAGTGAATAATTAACATCGTGTGTTTTCTAAAAAGTAAATCAAACACAACAACAGATCTCTCCATCGATCAAAAATAATTGTAGAGTTGGACCGAATCAAAAATTTTGTATCTGTCATGATCGGATTTTAAATATCCAACGAATTTCGGATTTCGGAAAAGTGTCGGATTTCGTCAGATTCGGAATCCGTCACATCTCTAGTAATTATTACATTTTCTTACACAATTGCTAAATACTATGCACAGTGTCATGTAACTGTTCGGCCAACTGTCTCCCAAAGTTCATACACAAGCAGATAATAATGAAGAACATACTCATGCAGCAATAAGCCAACTGAAAAGTTACACTCAACTCCACAATAAGATGCGGAATACTGCAATTTTGCAATAACATATATGTATATCTTGCTAGTACTGGATATAAATTACTGCAAATTTATGAAACCACGTATGCGCATACTAATGCATAGACAACCACTAATGAAAAACACACAAAATAAAATGGGTGAAAGTTAAAGCTAGAGCAGTTTTGATGAATTCACACAAAGGCATACTGTACACAAGTAGATATTATACAGAGAAGATGCATAGAACGAAAGCATAGCATGCTGCAGAACGTTTTCATAAACGTACATTGCATAACATATTACTTCCTTTGACGTTCCCACTAAGTTTTGTAAGCAACAACCTCAGTATCAGACACAAAAGATAAACCGGGTTGTAAAACTGCATATTTCCCGCTGAAGGTGTCAAAACTGGCATTTTTCTATAGGAAATTTTGCAACAAACATTCCTGTATCCAGCAATAACAGTTGAGTGTTAGCAACACAGAAGAAAACAAACTTTTATCATTTGTGAGAGCCATGCTATTTTACAATTTAACTACAACGACGTTACAAAAATGTCAAGAAACATAATTGACAGAAAATTACTGCACTTGATACAGAATCTGGCAAAAAATGCCAGAAACCGAACACTATATGCACACATTTAAGCAATATGACGTTCAAAATATGCAAATTCTCGTCTAAATATTCAAGAACATATGCCAAAATTTATTGCATAATACAGAAAGACTGTTAGAAGCTCAAGGAAAAATTTACCAATATCAGATCTGAAAATGCGCTTAACAAAATTACCTTTCATGTAGTTTTAAAAACAATACTATACAATACTATAATTACAGCTATTACTAACTGCGTTCACAATGAAAGCTAGTCAACGAAAAGGGTATCCAGCTAATTTCATTCCGCACTCCAGCTATCTACAAACGTTCCCGATGAAGATCTTTGGAGAAGCCGACATGGCTATAGCTACATAATACTGGCTGGCATAGCTTGATCTGTATGTGTATGGCAGAATATTAAGGTTGGTTGGTGTTTAACGGCGCTTTCAACACAATTCAGGTCATATCATGCCTTTAAGGAAGCACTATACTATAAACATTAAAATTTAATAAGTACTAATTCTTGGAATAAGATAACTACAAAAGAAAAATATAACAATTATAGTAGATTTAGATTAAATAAGTAAACTGAAATTAGGTAAATTATTAATTGAAAAAGTATAATTTGTGTAGGATTTCTTTTTAGAAATTCTAGACTAATGTATGCCTACTGTACACATACGTTTCAGTCACCAGATGGTGCAAGTATAGTCACGTGCCTTTCAATCAAGGCTCGGTTGCCATGATGAATTACTTATTTATCAGCAATCTGTGCAAGCAAACAAACTGACGTTATCCGAAACTTGTTAGAACTCATCAAAGCTAGCATACAGGCCTAGCTTAGTACTACAGTATTGATGAAGTACTGACAATTTACCAGAATAACGCCTTACGCATTCGTCAGTCAGTACAATCAGTATGAAATTTCAATACAACAACATACAAAACGAACGTTTCAAAATTAACGTATGTACCCTATGTACGCTCAAGCTATGCTGGCTGGTTGAAAAGCTGAGAGTATATACACCGTGTTTCAGAAAAAACATCAACTCATATTATTGGCTATAAGTTGATAAATAGTCGTCTGATTTTAATAATTTTTGGCATCAAAATTCCTCACATAATTTGACATCACATGACAGCTTAGTTGTCCACCTTACCTAACTAATGTGTCTACACTACCTTGTAAAACTTATCACACGCGTTTTATCGCCATACATTACAAACACACCTTGTTTTGTGACAAAAAGTTACGTTCCACAATTCATTAAATGTGAAAATGTTCACTAACACATACAGGAAATGTTGATTTTCTGATTTTATTTTGTTCAGTGTCACTGTTTGCAGTAAGTTTTACACAAAATGTGTTATAACGCTTCACAACGGCTGCATGTGACTGAAATTGTCAAAGAACACTGAAAACAGTCACGGCAAATGTTATAAGCATCACTGGCAAAAAATATATAATGTATATCAGTAAACACGACAGAAACAGTTGTTGACTGTTGAAAACTGGTGTTTCAACAGTTAGTGAAAATTTGATGCCAAAAGTCCACAACCTGTAGGCCTATGGAAAAGTATGTGATGTACGACGACAAAACTCGTGTGATAAGTTTTACAAGGTAGTGTAGACACATTAGTTAGGTGAGGTGGACAACTAAGCTGTCATGCGATGTCAAATTATGTGAGGAATTTTGGTGTCAAAAATTGTCAAAATCAGACAACTATTCCTCAACTTATAGCCAATAATATGAGTGGATGTTTTTTTCTGAAACATAGTGTAGTGTATCTGTATTAGTGGCAAATATTAGTTATTATTATTATTATTACTATCATCATCATCTCATTGCCTGTACAGCTATGAGTCATTACATTTGCATATGATATTTTATGACCAATAACACACACCTACCCTTCTGTTATTAAACAAACCGTAGTAAAATCTATTATAAGCCACAATGCTGCATAATTTGTATTTAAACAGCCATTTTTATTCTTGTCTGTCCACTGCACAAAAAATCTATTTATGGCAAGGGAGATGGCAAGCATGGGCTACAAATCACAATGACACACATACATGTACAGGGTGGGCCAATAAAAAGTCAGCCATCATTTTACTGTTATGGTGCTAATAAGAAAAAGAGTGGTATTGTGATATATTCACAAAAATAGTAGGAAATCAAATTGTTTGTACAGTTGTAATGTTACATATTCTATGGCAGAAACCCAAGGTGATTATGAGTCAGCATTATGTACTATGGCATGTAACACAACTTTGCTTTAAAATAATGACCATTAAAAATGTTCAATATAAAGACCGTTGTCACTTAGCGGGAACTTCCTTCTACATCTTCTTATCCCTCTTTCTTCTTTTCTTAGTTTGGCAATTAAAACTTTATTCAAATCTTATCCTCTTTATTCATTTTGCCCTTGTCTCAGCTTCACATCAAGTACGACATCACATACAGACTATGCTATATCCATAGAATATTTAATAATAACCAAAAATATTACTTGCTTGTACAGTACCGCATGCATTACAATCAAATCTGAAAAATCTACTTCTTTGACGTGTTTTATGCACTCTTATGCATGTTCAAACAGAAAATGAAACATAACATATGCAGCTTAATATAAATACCCTTCATTCACTTATTTGCGAAAGGCTACTGCTAACAGTTCAGAAAATACAGTAGCTAAGCTCTATTAGGCCGCATCACATGCATTGCATAGATGTGGCCTATTGCAAAATAGGCCACGTAGCATGGTCTGTTGGTCTGTGTTGGGCACATTGGTGAGCCATGCAAAAACTGCTTAACCGATCGACATGCTGTTTGGGGGTCTGACTTGCGTGGGCCCGTGGAACCGTGTATTCAAAGGGGCACTTTTTGGAGTTGGCTGGCCCACTGAAAAGCATTGGCAGTCTCCACTATGGTGTTTGCAGCAAAAGGAATCATTTGTCAATAATGGCATGCAGTGTAAGGGACCATTCAATCCTCCACGACGGCACGTGATGCGGCCTTTCGTCAAAATTCGTTGACCACTTGTCATCAATGTTATTATGCGTTGTGTGCTCATGCTTTCATTTGCCATTTCTCCGCCCAGTCATAAGCTCCACCCATCACACGCTCCGCCCAGCGTTACCGCACTTGGCAACGTAACAGCTGTTTTGTAATTCTTTGCCAAATGCACGTTTGCAGTGTACACAATTAACGACAGAAATAAAAGGCTAACGGCTGAGTTCAGAGAGCAAGCAACTAGACAACAACTGGATTGAATCAACAGTTATCACATAGCAAATGTCTGACAAGTTGACACCATTAACAACATACAACCACAAGCAACGTATAGACAGACAGACAGACAGACAAAAGACGACAATGCACATAAAATGCATGGCAAAGAAGACACTGGGGCAGAAAAGCCGGAGAGGAAAGACGCAACTCAATTAAGAGGTATCAAAATGCAATCACACAATCTTCACCTGTCACACACTCCCACATCTTCCTCTGCCGAATTTTCCACCCGCAAATCTGTCCCACTTTTTAATATCCGGACTTTCCCATCCCATAATGTTAGCACTAGCGGTCTTAGAGACGGACTAAAATTACGTGGATATCGTGCAGCAACATTAAGCAGACATAATTCGCGTTGGCACAGTTTATACTGGCAGCTTAGAAACGACGGTAACACTGACAAGTTGAGCACTGCAGACATCGACTCAGTCATCATGAAGTCTCTATAACAGCCAAACAGACCTACTGCAATATTAAATAAAATAAATTAGACCCGTACGGGACAGGCGGTCGACTCCTACTTACTGCCAATTTCAAAGTCACGTGACACAAAAACTGGGACAAATAAAATATAAAAATCCAGCCCCGATAAGCTTTAGGTATTGTGCCATAATTTAAGAATCCGTTGTCATTTGCCAGCACCCATTATAAATGGTGGAGGAGATACTGAGATAGCTTTTGAAAATGGCCAAATTTCCGACTTTCAAGGCCTCATGACCTTGACCTTGGATCTGGTCATACTGCATACCGTCGTGCATCACTCATGGACCTCTACCTACACACCAAATTTCATTGAAATCGAAAAAACTTTGTGGACGGGCGGACGGACGGACGGACGGACATTTGAGACCCACTTTATTAGGTCGACTCGGAGGAGTCGACATAATAAAGGTTAAGTGAGTTGCACAATGACTCGAATATGAAGTTAAACTAGAAATGCGTGGCTAATCCCAGAATGTAGCCTACCTGGTGCAAACGAGTCTGCAAAACTCAGGGGTTACTGAGTCTTGTGGCAACGTGGCATAGTGGTAACAGCGTTGGTCGTATCAACAAAGTTACTCTACGTCGAGCCCAGTTAGTAATGGGATGGGTGACATGTACGGGTTCAACTCCAGGAGGTGGCACTTTATTTCGGTATGTAACCAGCCACGCAGGTCCACTCAGCCTTTCATCCTTTCGAGGTCGATAAATTGAGTAGTAAGCTGTAATAGGATGTTGCTTCCTCGCACGAGTGGCGACGTCTGGTGAATGCTTACGGGGTGATGGCCTGGTGCGGTTGAATGGAGCAGTGGTGTGTTTGCTAGCTGCATAACGCGGGTCCAATTGTACATTAACGCGTGCAATTGGATGGCCGCAGTTTGTGCTGCAGCACCATTGGCTCTTGCCAATCAACTGTCACTTCCGAGATTGTAAAGCGCGCTGGTCCGATCATCGCGTAAGATGCGCTATATAAGAATCCGACCTTTCTTTCTTCTTTGCAGAAAGATGTTGCCAACTGCCCTGAGGCCTCTAGTGGGCCCAAGGTGCAACCCCACATCCCCTAATGGGTTAAAATCGTTAAGAGACTTTTGCAAGCCCCAATGAGCACGCCAATGCACATTACCTAGTTCCTCATAACTGAGGTATGGGAAACCTAGGATACTTATACATTAAAAAAAAACGTGCTACACTATCCTAGCAAGTGGAGTACTGTTTCTTCATCCTCCTGGCACAGGGAGCAAACTGCGTCAGTTCGGATCTGCATAACAGGGTTACTGAATCAAGTTCATCAAATTTTTTATCAGACGTAGAGACATTATCGACGGTGTTAACGTGTGTATCCACGTTGCAATCCTTCCATCCATTGTGGAATGCCAGTGCACAGAATGAAGGCGGACTATGCCAATTTTCACTGATTTGTGCCAAAGATTGGTTACCATAGCAACATCCCTTGAGCGATCGCAAAAAGGTCATATGTGTACCTATCCTGAAAATCCGGTGAAGATCAGTACATTCTGAGATAACTGGTCTACAAGGGGACTGCTGAGAAGAAGACGAACGAGCGTTACATCTGCACAACACACAGCCCTTCTGTATGCCATATCGGGCAGGCTAAATTGTTGTTTTTGCAAAGCTACATCAACAGCAATATATTCACAACTAAATACATACATTTCTGCTTCAAACGTTGGCTGGGCACTAGGAGGAGCATTTGGCCCGTAAAAATACAATTCCTACATACCTTCATCTCCATGGCCATGTTCGAAGTAAACCTGGGTCTGGGTTTGCCAGTTCCCCGTGGTCTTCTTCCTCCAAATGGTCTGAAAGAGAACCTTATGGGATAGGTGGTATGGGTTTCTACAAGTCGGATTTGCTTTCTGTCACCCAACCAAAAGTGCCACAGCACTAAAGGGAACATGAAGCACTGACTCCAACCAGTGGCTTGAGGTCATCCTTACGTCATCCAACACTGCCAGACTCCTGAAGGAAGAGCACTGCTACCTTTATGCTGGTTTTCTCCGACGGCGTATGTAACCAACCACCCAGGTCGACGCAGCCTTCTACCCTCCATGGGACGGTAAAATGAGTACCAGCCAAAGGGCGGTGATGCTCTGCAGCTGGGGAATAAAGGCAGGCATGGTGTAACTTGCAGGTAAAACTGTGTGATCCATGTCTGAGCGCATTAGAGGTAGTTACGACAATGCGCTATACAAATCGACGTATACTTTACTTTGCTTTCTCACGCCAGCCAGTACCGGTACCATTCTCTGATGCCAGTAGCAGCTGATGCTAAATGAGGCTACATGCTCGAGACTCAGGAAGAGGTCAAACGCTGGAGGCTGAGGCCAAACTCTCGAGGTCAAAATTCTTGCCTCAAGGCCAATGCCAGAACATCAAGGTAGAAACCAATGTTATGAGGCCAAGGTCAAAATATTGGCCCAAAGGCCAGTCTGGCTCTGAGGTCTCAAAATGTCTGGCCAGTACCAGTAAAAATACAACTCCAGCGAAAGTCTTCATTGGGGATTTTTCGGGACCACTGGAATCCTGACGAATCTGAAAAAATAGCCATTAAAATAGTCAAATGGTTATATGTGCAAAAAATTTCATAAACTTCGTTTCAGTAACCCTCTTATGCAGATCTGAACTGATGCAGTTTGCTCCCTGAGCCAGGAGACTGAAGAAACAGTACTCCACTTGGTAGGAGAGTGTAGCACTTTATCTGCTAAACGAGTAAGTATCCTTCGGTCCCAATACCTCAGTTATGAGGAACTAGGTAATGTGCATTGGCGTGCTATTTTGTGGCACAGACACATATTTTTAGTTAGTGTTGCCACCTGCTACATCAAGCTTTATTTCATGATCGAACGAATACTGACGAACAGTGCTAAGAAATCATACACATCAACAATGAAAATGTTACAACTAAAACACGGTGACGTTCAGCATACCGGCAAGAACCCTATCAGCTCCGCAGCCAATCACTCGGACCCAACGGTTCCAGAAGTCGTCGTCAGAAAGACGCCATCGCTTTTGTCACTTTTCAATGCATGTACAACACTCTTGTTCCAGGAAGTCGACACAAGCACTGGAGCACAGACGACTTGTGGTGACGTTGCCTCACTGTTGCACAATTAGACATACTTATGCTCTCACATGCTATCATTACGCCAGGATCCATATTGGATGCACCGATAAGGCTGGCCAATAATCGGCGCCTAACAATCGGCCGATTACCAATTAATACAAAAAACTTATTTTGCTGTATTATTTAAGTTATTTATTTAGGCTTTGATTGTTATCTGATGACTCTTACTTACTTGAAGAACTCCAGAGTGCAGACAAAACAAAAATGCACGCAAAAGAAAAGTTACAAAATGCACCCACGTTTACCGGAAATGGAAGCCATTCTCACGTTTGTTTACAAATATTCACCAAACTAAATGAGAACACGGATACACCATGTAATAAAAACTTGTACTAACCAATTGTGTAAACGACAATTGGCTGATACCAACGTACTAATCGGCCGATACCGATTATCTGCCGGTGCATTGCTACTCCATACCGTGCCTAATGAATGACTGTATGATTTTGGCTCTTCACAAGGAACTTAAAATGCCAGCAGTGAGCAATGAAGACACAAATGCCGCGGCGAACCTGACGTGAACATGCACACTGTCCACTGTAACATCTCCAGCAGTCAATGAAGATTCATTATGAACAGACACCACCGTACTCTCATCCAATCGGCTTGCATCAACAGTGTGCTGATTGGCCGTCAAAGTATGCTGCTCCGACATCACCCTGCTTGCACACAATAATACTGTTCTGTTCACTGTTTTTAGCCATCCTCTATCTGACGGTGGGCCACTCCATGGACGTTCTTTCTCCATTTATCTGTGTCCTCTGTCATTCTGATTGACTCTTCCATGAGGAGTCCTGTCCATGTACTGATGCTGTCCATCCAGGCCGTGCATGGTCTTCCTCGCCTGCGTGCACCTGGCATTGTTCCTTGCATTATCTCTTTCTCCAGGCAATTCCCTTGTTTCCTCACGGTGTGAACATAGTATACTGACTTCCTTGGTTTGACAGTGTCTAACAGTTCCCTCTTTACTCCAGCTTTGTTACGAACCCACTCATTTGTTTTCTTTGCTGTCCACGAAACCTGCAGAATCTTTCTCAGCACTTTCATCTCAAAGACACCAAGGCGTGTTTCTTCATTCAAAGACGACAGACTTCACCCACGGTGTGGCCACAGGCAACATGTAGAAAAAATTGTGTGAAAATTGGACACATGGTTTTTGAGATATGCAAGCAGACAGACAAACACACAGACAGCCAATCTCTTAGCTTGGTATTGAAAAAAAAAACAAACCCAACATACAATAGCAAGCAACATAGGAATATAAATATGAATAATGCGTACTTGTCATTCATTCTATTAAACGAATATTGTATTGCATTGTATAGAAAGAAACAATCTATGCTGACACAAAAAAACACACACAAAATGCACAACCTAAACCTGAACCAACGTCCAACATTTTGTTCAGCGACAACCGAAAATGGGAAAGGATAGTAGATGCTCATGTAAGTTATTATGCCAGTGCCTACAACAGGGTGGAAACTAACCAACCACCACAAGACCTATTTATCAGTTCAATGTGATATCTTGTGTAATTGCTGTTCTTCAGTTCCCATAACATATCAGTGCCTAACGACTCTTGTTGTATAATATCTTTTGTGTGTTGGTCTGGCTTTGGAATGCTTCATTGCTTCTCTTAGGTAAAACCCAAAAGAAACATTTGGGGGACCTCCCTTCCACGGTACCAGACCTGCCCCTCCACCCCCATTTTCCTTTCAAACCTCCAGACAATCATCATAGCTCAGATGCTCAGACAACATTTATGGTGCTGTCATCACGACCACAGCCATCGCAAGAGTTCACTCAGTTCATTTGCTTAATGCAGACCCGGTCGTCGACAGCTACCAACCCTCAAACCAAGCCAACTGACTTGGGCTATGATTTACCTCTGCGGCCCACATCCACATCCACCACCGCCATTTATTATTATTGGGATTAACCTCCAATTTCAGCACAAAAATAGGCTATATTGGGAAAAATTCATTATTAATAATCAGCCCATAAGCTGATACTCATTTTACCATCCCACAGAGGGTGTAAAGCTGCTTTGAGTTAGATACTACAGTACGGGTGCACAGCCCACGCCCAAGGCTGTATATTATACTGCAGTGGCTGTCACGATAAATGCAACTGTCTACAGCGAGATTCCATTCTATCCTGTAAACTCTCAAACCACACTCAGGCTCTGTACCATGATACCACTGAGGCGGCCAAGTAGTAGATTTATGACAACAAACTAACATTTGTGTCAAATAAATTAAGAAATAAAAATCACATAAGCAAGCAGGTGATAACCTTTCCGGTTGCGAAATTGTATTAAGTTCAGTGTCAATGACGTTGGTTCCATTAACAACGGGCTCAGAAGCCATGGCTTGGTTGACGGACAATAGCACAGGCGGTCGAGCACCATCTTTAACGACAATGCCGCACAGCGGATGGATTGTAGCACGAGCCGACATAGAAAACTGCGAAACTTCCGACGGTCGATGAAGAAAGTAACCGTTGCCATTCCGTGTGAAAGTTCTGAGATTCATACCACTGCACGCAAACACGGTGATAAACTATGCAGTGAATTTCAACTGAAATTTGTATTACTTACGTCAAATGATGGACCATAAAAACAGTTCTGAATATTCTGACGCCAATGGCTCACTAAAAACAAAACTGTAAACTAACAGACATGACTGACATCTTCGTCTACTTCAGGGTGCGTGTTCTCTAGGCACCACGACAATCTCTCCATACTCTTTGTGGCACTCCGACCCAATACAGGCCAGATTCAATTTAGTTAATGGACCTGACATGGCATCCATTATGATGTAAATAAATAAGTTCCACAAGTCTTTCCTCCCCTACTGTTTGAAAAATTTCACATAGGCCTAGACCTAGTCAGTATCTAGTCAACTAAATAACTGTATATCGTAAGTGACTGGCACACTATGACTACAATTCTGTATTGTATGTCTTTGTTATAACTTTATATCTTTGTTTTAATTTTCTAACGTTTATGTACTTTATTGGACATTTGTACTATGTTTGTATGTTGTATCTCTGTTTCAATCCAGCTTATTGCTGCAATACGAAATTAACCATTCATTCATACAATCATTTGACAGTTTAAATTAGATCAGTGGATACTAACCTTCTTGCTCCTTGCAATCATAACTATTGTGGACTCTGTACTGCCTGTTTAAAGATATTACAGCTCAAAAGGCACAGTATCTTGCGGCAACTGGAAATACGGTCTTCTCAAGCATGTTTTGTAAAGTCGGAAAAAATGCACAGAATGTCATTCACCCCTTCCAAGAATGTGTGGCTCAAGAGATGCATTCTAAGCAATATGGGATGCAATGCAAGCAAACACTGTAGTATGTGATTAAAGTGTGCCATGTCGATGGTCTCCCTTACATGCTATATATGCGGCATCAGCACAGTGCTGACATTTTGGCCAGGCTAGTCAGTGACTGACAGTACATCAGCTAAATCTGCTAAGAGGTTAATATCACAACAGTTTGAATGTGCCAATTCACCCTGTAAATCTCTGAAATTCCCGTTGCGTGGTGGCTCAGCGGTAGGGCGTTGGACTTGCGATTTACAGGTCGCGGGTTCAATTCCCGGCCGGTGGCTTTCACGTAACATAGGTCAACTCAGCCTTGCATCCCTCCGGGGTCGCTAAAT
>Ga0209363_1000609_pt1 | contig 14588 bp, 14 predicted proteins | sample WorMetexBAHAMAS3_FD_187385 | JGI IMG/M metagenome (GOLD analysis project Ga0209363, IMG submission 187385) | Marine gutless worms symbiont microbial communities from Max Planck institute for Marine Microbiology, Germany - Inanidrilus exumae... | ecosystem: Host-associated > Annelida > Digestive... | reverse complement strand
GCCGACGGCTCAACCCCCCACACTGCCGTCTGCCCCGGCCTTGCCCCCGGCGGCGACGGCAATGCCCGACAGCGTGCCGCCGCCCCCGCCACCTTACGGCCAGGTGCCGTCGGCTTCGGCGCCGCCACCGACGGTCATCGCCGGAACGGCGGGTGGCGACCGGCGGACCGCCGGCGTGCTGCAGACCTTCGAGCGTAATCTCCGGGCACCGGTCCCGCAGGATCTGACCGCCACGCTGCCGCCGGCGAACTCGTTGCCCACGCGCGCCAGCGAGCCGATTACCGGCATCGTTATCTCTTCCACTGGCGTCGAAACACTGGAGGGCGACCGACCGGCTGCCGCGCGGGGCTTCCCGCCAGGTCCGGTGTTGCCGCCGGGTCCAGGCGGGCCGCGGGCGGCATTCGGTGGCGGCCAATTCGCCGGCATCGCGCCCGGCGGAACATCGGCCGGCGGATTCGCGACCGTGTCGGCCTCGGTGCCTCCCGGCTCGATCCGGGTGGCGACCATTCGCTTCGGCAATGGATCGTCGAAGCTGGATCAGAGCGACCGTAAGATCCTCGGCGAGGTGCGGTCGCTGCATCGCAACCGGGGTGGGACGGTGCGGGTTATCGGGCATGCGTCGAGCCGCACCCGGAACATGGACCTCACGCGCCACAAGATGGCCAACTATCGGGTTTCGGCGGCACGGGCCGACACCGTGGCCCGAGCGTTGGTGCGAATGGGCATCCCGCAGTCGCAGATCGTGGTGGCGGCCGTTTCGGACGACGATCCGTTGTATTACGAGATCATGCCGTCGGGCGAGGCGGGCAACCGCCGCGCCGAGGTCTACATCGACTACTAAGACGACGAACGAACCCTCTGCTGGATCGGACGAAGCGAATGGACCAGGAGTTCCACGCTATTCGGCGCCTGCCGCCGTACGTGTTCGCGGAAGTGAATGCGATGAAGGCGCGGGCCCGTGCCGCCGGCGAGGACATCATCGATTTCGGCATGGGCAACCCGGATTTCGCCACGCCGCGGCATATCGTCGATAAGCTGACGGAGACGGTGCAGGACCCGCGCACCCACCGCTATTCGGAATCGCGCGGCATCAAGGGACTGCGCCGCGCCGTCGCCGGCTACTACGAGCGCCGGTTCGGCGTGCCCATCAATCCGGATACCGAGGCCGTGGTGACCCTCGGCTCGAAGGAGGGGCTGGCCAACCTGGCGTCGGCCATCTCCAGCCCGGGCGACGTGATCCTGGTGCCGAACCCCAGCTACCCCATTCATCAGTTCGGCTTCGTCATCGCCGGGGCGGCGGTGCGCAACATCCCGGTGCGCTGCGACGATTCGTTCCTCGCCGCGCTCGAACGCGCGGTGCTCCACAGCGTGCCGAAGCCGACGGCGCTGGTGCTCAACTATCCCAACAACCCGACCACCGAACTGGCATCGGTGGATTTCTATCGGGAGGTGGTGGATTTCTGCACCCGCCACGGCATCTACATCATGTCGGACCTGGCATACGCGGAGATCTACTTCGACGGCCACCCGCCGCCCTCGATTCTCGAGGTGCCGGGCGCGCGGGACATCGCCGTCGAGTTCACCTCCATGAGCAAGACCTACTCCATGCCCGGCTGGCGGATCGGCTTCGCCTGTGGCAACGAGCGGGTGATTGCAGCGCTGGCGCGGGTCAAGTCGTACCTGGACTATGGTGCTTTCACGCCGGTGCAGGTGGCCGCGGCGGCGGCGCTGAACGGCGACGAGGCCTGTGTCGTTGAAACCCGTGAGCACTACAAGCGGCGGCGCGACGTGCTGATCCAGGGGCTGGCCAACGCAGGCTGGGAGGTGCCGTTGCCGCCGGCCACCATGTTTGCCTGGGCACCGATCCCGCCGGCCTTCGCCCATCTGGGGTCGCTGGAGTTCTCCAAGCTGCTGTTGAGCGAGGCCAAGGTGGCGGTGTCGCCGGGCATCGGCTTCGGCGAGCACGGGGATTCATACGTTCGGTTCGCGCTGGTGGAGAACGAGCACCGCACGCGCCAGGCGCTGCGCAGCATCAAGTCGTTTCTCGGCCGCTATCACAACGCTATCGAAAACTCCGAGGCCAGGGCCACCGCCGTCGGCTGATCGCGGGCCGCTGCGGGCCGAACGGCGACGAGGAGACGCAATGACCGGCCAGCGGGCCGGAGAGGGGGGACGCATCCATGCCGGAGCCGTTGAAAGTCGCCGTCGCCGGGCTGGGGACCGTCGGCGGCGGAACGGTAAAACTCCTTCAGGCCAACGGCGATGCGCTGAACGACCGCGCCGGGCGGCCGGTGCGTCTCACCGCGGTGGCCGATATCGATCGCCGCGACCGCGGCTTTGCGGTGGACGGTTACGCCTGGTTCGACGATGCCACTCGCATGGCCCGTGAGGCCGACGCCGATGTGATTGTCGAACTGATCGGCGGCGCGGAGGGCGCCGCCCGTGCCGTCTGCGAAGCCGCCATCGACGCCGGCCGACACGTGGTCACCGCCAACAAGGCGCTGATGGCTCATCACGGCACCCGGCTCGCCGCCGCGGCGGAGGCCCGGGGCGTGGTGCTGGCCTACGAGGCCGCGGTGGCTGGCGGCATCCCCATCGTCAAGGCGTTGCGTGAGGGGCTCATCGCCAACGATCGGGACCGCGTCTATGGCATCCTCAACGGCACCTGCAATTACATCCTGACGATGATGCGGGAGACGGGGCGGACGTTCGATGAAGTGCTGGCCGAGGCGCAGGCGCTCGGCTACGCCGAAGCCGACCCGAGCTTCGACGTAGACGGGGTCGACACCGCCCACAAACTGACCCTGCTGGCCAGCCTGGCCTTCGGTTGCGAGGTGGATTTCGATGCCGTCCACATCGAAGGCATCCGCCACGTCTCGCCCATGGACATCGCCTTCGCCGACGAACTGGGCTATCGCATCAAGCTGCTGGGGATTGCCAAGCGGACCGCCCACGGGATCGAACGGCGGGTCCATCCGTGCATGGTGCCCATCGGCGCGCCGCTGGCCCACGTGGACGGGGTGTTCAACGCCGTGGTCACCCATGGCGATTTCGTCGATACGCTGGTGCAAGTGGGGCGCGGGGCCGGCGAACGGCCCACGGCCTCCGCAGTGGTCGCCGATATCGCCGACATTGCGCGCGGCTACGACGCGCCCACGTTCGGGGTTCCCGCCGGTGCCCTCACCAACCCGCCCGCAGCGCCCATGAGCCGCCATCGCGGCGCCTACTACGTGCGGCTGATGGTGGTGGATCGGCCGGGTGTGTTCGCCGACGTAGCGGCGGCGCTGCGCGATCACAATGTCTCCATGGAAGCCGTGCTACAGCGCGGCCGGGCGCCCGGCGAAGCCGTGCCGGTGGTGATGACCACCCACGAGGCGGAGGAGGCGGCCATGGTGGAGACCCTGGCGCAGATCGGCGGCCTGGAGGCGACCACGGAACCGCCACGGATGATCCGTATCGAACCGTTTTAGCGTGTCGATGGGTGGGATGGTCGACGACGCGCCAGCCTTTCTCGGCGTCGAGCAGTCGTTGACCGGCCGTCGCTGGCAGGCGCCCGCCGGCGACGACCGCACCGCGCTGGCCTTGGCGCAGCGGTTGGCACTGCCGGAGGTCATCGCCCGGGTGCTGGCGGCCCGCGGCGTCACCCCGGACAGCGCCGAGACGTTTCTCGAACCGCGGCTTCGCGTGGGCCTTCCCGATCCATCGAGCCTCGTGGACATGGAGGTGGGCGCGGCGCGGCTGGCCGACGCCGTGATGGCCGGCGAGCCCATCGCCGTGTTTGCCGACTACGACGTGGACGGCGCCACCTCGGCCGCGCTCTTGAGCCGCTTTCTGGTCGCCACGGGTGCGCCGGCGCCGCGCATCTACGTTCCCGACCGGCAGGCCGAGGGCTACGGGCCGAATGCCGCCGCGCTCCGCCGTCTGCGGGCCGAGGGGTCGGCGCTGGCGATCACCGTCGACTGCGGCACCACCGCCCACGAGGCGCTGGAGGCAGCCCGCGACGCCGGCCTGCAGATGATCGTCGTCGATCATCATGTGGCCGAGCCCCGCTTGCCGCCGGCGGTGGCGGTGATCAACCCAAACCGCCTCGACGATGCGTCGTCCCACGGCGAGCTGGCGGCGGTGGGCGTCGCCTTCCTGCTGGCGGTGGCCGTCAACCGCTGCCTGCGCCAACGCGGCTGGTACGAGAGCAGAGCGGAGCCCGACTTGCGGCAGTTGCTCGATCTGGTGGCCCTCGGCTCCATCTGCGACATGGCGCCGCTAGTGGGCGTCAATCGGGTGCTGGTGGCGCAGGGGCTCAAGGTGATGGCCCGACGGGCCAATCTCGGCCTCCGGACACTGGCCGACGTGGCCGGTATCGACAGCGCCCCCGGCACCTATCATGCGGGCTTCCTGCTGGGGCCGCGGATCAACGCCGGCGGACGGGTGGGGGAGGCGGATCTCGGAGCCCGGCTGCTGACCACCGACGATGCGGCGGAAGCGTCCGCTCTGGCCGTGCGGCTCGACGCGTACAATCGCGAGCGCCAAGCCATCGAGGCGGCGGTGCTCGACGGGGCGCTGACCGAGGCCGAGGCCCAGGTGGGCGAGGGCGATGTGCCGCCGGTGCTGGTGGTTTCGGGTACCGGCTGGCATCCGGGGGTGGTGGGTATCGTCGCCAGCCGCCTCGTGGAGCGGTTCCGGCGGCCGACCTGCGTGCTGTCGGTGGATCGCGACAGCGGCCAGGCCAGCGGTTCCGGGCGCTCCATCGCCGGCGTGGATCTCGGCTCGGCGGTGATCGCCGCTTGTCAGGCCGGGCTCTTGGTGAAGGGCGGCGGCCACCCCATGGCCGCCGGGTTCACCCTGGAGGAGTCGCGGATCGATGCCTTCAGCGAATTCCTCGCCGATCGGCTGGGTGCGGCCATCGGCGCCGCGGCGGCGCGACCCGGCCTGCGGCTCGACGGGGTGCTAACCCCGGCCGGCGCCACCCTCGGTCTGGCGGAGACGCTGGACCGCGTGGGGCCCTTCGGCATCGGCAACCCGGAACCGCGCTTCGCGCTGACCGGCGTCCGCGTCGCCTATGCGGCGGCGGTGGGCGACGCGCACCTGCGCTGCGTGCTCGAGGGCGGCGGCGGCCGGGTGGACGGCATTGCGTTTCGGTGTCGCGAAACGCCGCTGGGCGACGCGCTGGCGGCAGGGGATGGCGCACCGCTGCTGGTGGCCGGCCGGCTGCGCGCCGACACCTGGCGCGGCCGCACGCGGGTGCAGTTCCATATCGACGACGCTGCTTCGTCCTTCGGCGCCGGATAACACCCAAAACGAAACCGGGCGTGCCATGGCGGCACGCCCGGTCGTTTTCGATCGTCGGCGGTGGATCTACTTGTTCAGGCGCTTGGCCACCGGATAGTCACGCAGCCGCCAGACCTCCGGCATGTCGGAGCCGATCAGCGGCTTCACGTAGTCGATGAACGCCGGCGTCACATCGTTGTTGTTGGAGGTGATGAACTCGTCCGCCATCACCTTGGTCTTGGCGGCGATGTCCTCCAGCTTGTCGAGCACATACTCCACCGCGTAGTCGCCGATGCGGCGGATGGTGATGGAGCCGCTGCGGCCGGCCCACGCGGCGAAGTGCGCCGCCTTCTCGCCCACCTCGCGGGCCTCGTGGGCGTCGGTGTCGGAGACGCAGCCGAGCAGCGAGCGCTGCAGATAGCCGAAGGTGTCACCGCGCACCCGGCTGATGCCGCTCTTGTCCTTGATGGTGTCGGTCAGCAGGTCGGCCAGCGCGCCGGAGCCCGAAAGCTGCACGTTGCCGTGGGCGTCCTTCTCCACGTTCTTGGCCAAGAGCGTCATGATGGGCTGGCCGGTGGAGTCGTGGATGCCTTCGGACACGGCGACGATGCATCGGCCGAGGCGGTCGTAGACCTCCTTCACGTCGCTGACGAAGGAATCGACGCTGAACTCCCGCTCCGGCACGTAGATCAGGTGCGGCCCGTCGTCGTCATAGCGGCGCGCCGCGGCCGAGGCGGCGGTGAGGAAGCCGGCGTGGCGGCCCATCACCACGGCCACGTAGACGCCTGGCAGCGCCCGGTTGTCGGCGTTGACGCTGCCGAAGGCGCTGGCCACGAACCGCGCCGCCGAGCCGAAGCCGGGCGTGTGGTCGTTGAGCACCAGGTCGTTGTCGATGGTCTTCGGGATGTGGATGGCGCGCAGCGGATAGCCGGCGTTGTCGGCGAACTCGGCAACGATGCGGCAGGTATCGGAGGAGTCGTTGCCGCCGATGTAGAAGAAGGTGCCGATCTCGTGCGCCTTCAAGACGTCGAAGATGGCCTCGCAATACTTCTGGTCGGGCTTGTCGCGGGTGGAGCCGAGGGCCGAGCAGGGGCTGTTGCCCACCAGCTCCAGGTTGGGCTCGGTTTCCTGGCTGAGGTCCACCAGGTCCTCATCGACGATGCCGCGCACGCCATGGCGGGCGCCGTAGACGTTCTGAACCCCGGCGAACCGGCGGCAGCCGAGTACGGCGCCGACCAGTGATTGGTTGATGACCGCGGTCGGCCCGCCGCCCTGGGCGACCAGCACCTTCCCCTGCAACATGAGCTGCCCTCCTCCGATGATACGCTGAACGCGTTGACGTTGCTGAAGTTTCGATTGTCGTGTGAGACGTCTCGACGGCCAATTCGACGGCCAGCGGCCCGGTCACGTGACGGCCGATGGCCGGCTCCCCCGACGCCGCCTAGCTCCTGTTCGAGGCCCGCCGACGCCCGATGCGCGGGAGCGTATCACGGCCCACTACGGGGCGAAAGGACGAAACCGCGGGCCGGGGACGGCGACCAAAAGGCCGAAGCGCCGACGATGGGCCAGCCCGCACGCGATGCCGGATACCGCGCGCCGAGGCTTGAATTTCCGGCGCCGGAAGGGTAGGACAGGCGCGCCCAGACCCCATCGTCTAGCGGTTAGGACACCACCCTTTCAAGGTGGAGACACGGGTTCGATCCCCGTTGGGGTCGCCAGCACTTAGCTGGAGTCGGCCGCGCTTTGGGGCCACCCCCCTCCAAACCGCACTCCAACGCCACACTTCCAATCACACCTCCGGTCGAACTCCGGCAGATGACGTCGGACCGGAACCACACCGACCGAGGTTGTTCGCTGAGCGGACGACACGCTTCTGCGACCATTGCGGTCACTGCCTCTCGTTCTTACACTCGCCGGATCACGCGGACACGGCAGGGGGAGAACGGCCGTGAGACTACGACGCGCGATCATTCCGCGGCGCCCGCGCTTGGCCGACAAGAGGATGCATCGGGAGCAAAGCTAGAAGGAGGGAGGCCCCGCATGTACGCTCCTCTTAGAGCCGGGCTTAGTGTTGCAGTGTTGCTCGTCTCAACTGCCACCGGCAACGCCCAAACTACCCCAGGTTTCACGGTCTTGCAGCGGGTCGATGTTCTCATGGACTACAGCTGGAAGATGCCCAAGGGATCGGCGGCCGTGCGGTGGACAACGCTGCACGAGACGCATGGTCTGTCTGAGAGCTACACAAAGATCGCTCTGGCCGGGTTTCTTTACGCTCGCACTATCGTCAACCACGCCGAGACCCGACGTACCCTGATCAATCGAACTGAGCCAGCCGCAGTGGGCCTGGTGAAAGGCGCGGAGAGCTTCGAGATGGAGCCCTTCAGCCTCGAAGCCGGGGGAATGAGCTTCCCAGTCTATCCGTGGAAGAACGTGACCCCGGAAATGGCTCGGGATGCGCGGACCTACACGGCGTACCTGGTCGAAAGGCCCGACGGCACGATCGGGGGTCACCTGACGATGGCGTCGGGTTACGAGCGGATTCTGGCTCCAGCCGCTCCGCTGATCGTATTCCAGCGTCTCGCGGGAGAGCTTTCTGGACCGGAGCGAGTTCTTCTCGGGAGGGTGATCCACTCGATCAACGACTTCTATAGCCGAAAGAACCTCGCCGATACCGCCAGTCTGCTCGGCTCAGATTTCCTCGTCACGACCGTGGTGGTCAGCGTCTTGAAGGAAGAGCAATCATTCGCCGGCAGAGAGCGCGAGCGACCAACGATCTCAAGGGCAGAATTGCTGAAGCTCAGTCAGCAGTTGGCGGAAAAGATGGGCAACATGTTCGCACGTCAGAGGGCCTGTGGCCTGAACTCCAACTTCTCCCCCGACCGAACCGCTGGCTTCTTCGTCAACTTCATGTCTGAAGCCGACGTTCAAAGCGTCATGGACAGCTATGCGAACGGCTTGGAAATCGCTGCCGGCAGGTCTTGCGACCGAAAGGCTGTGGCTCAGGGACTAGGCACCATGATGACCGAGACACGTGCCTACATGCGCGTAGCGCGGCCATTCCAAAACGAGTGGCGATAGTCGGTCTCAAACTCCGGCCAGGGCCAATGATTTCGTGGCACAGGTATCAGTTGCAGGTCACCAGCTAGCGTAGGCCACCCGTCCTCCGTCAAGCCAACAATCCCGCCCTTACTTCTCCAGGAACGCCCTGATCTGCTTGCCGGCCTGGGAAATGGACAGCACGCCGTCGAGGTGGCCGCGGGTGCCTTCCAGTTCCACCACCTGAACCGCCGTGCCGTCGGACTTGATGATGGCGGCCGTCTCGCGCACCGCGTCGCCGGGGAAGATCAGGTCCTCGTCCGTATGGATGATCAGCACCGGGCAGTCGATGGCCAGCAGCCCGGCGTACAGGCTGTCGCCATGGCCCGCGTAGAACAGCTGGTTGGCCTTGGCGAGATAGAGGAAGTGGTTGGCATCGGACGTCTTGGCCCGCGCCGCGCCCACCGCGTCCAGCACCGTCTCGATCTTGTAGAGGTGATCGAAGGAGGCCGCCGGGTCCTTGGCCTCGTCCGCCCAGGTGCGGCCGAACACGCCGTTGGACTACTCCGGGTTCTGGGCGTGGAGGGTGACCACCTTGAGTGCCTCGGCCAATCCCTTCAGCGGAGGCTCGCCGTCGTAGTAATCGCCGCCGTTCCAGTTGGGATCGAGCCTGATGGGCGCCGACCAGATGTTGAGCCAGGCGATGAGGTCGCCATCCGCCCAGCCTGAGCCGATCACCGGGATCGCGCGCTCAACCACGTCGGGATAGGCGGACGCCCATTCGTACACCTGCAGCGAGCCCATGGAGGCGCCCATTACCGCATGAAGCTTGGTGATGCCGAGCTGGTCGAGCAGCGCCTTCTGGGTCTCGACGAAGTCCCGGATGGTGACGATGGGGAAGCCCATGCCGTAGGGCTTGCCGGTGTCGGGATCGATGGTCGCCGGTCCCGTAGTGACTACCTTTGGGTTGTGAACGCCCGGGTTCACCGGGGTATCCACTGACAGGACGTAGAACTTGTCCGTGTCCACCGGCTTTCCGGGGCCGATGATGGCATCCCAGTATCCGGCCGCCTTGTCGTCGGCGGTGTACTTCCCGGCGGCGTGCGAGTTGCCGGAGAAGTAGTGGGCGACGAGGATCACGTTGTCGTTGGCGTCGTTGAGGGTGCCGTAGGCCTCCCAGCCGAGCCTCATATTCTTGATGACTGCGCCGCCCTGGGCGGTGAACTCGGGGATGGTGAACGTCTTCTTTTCGACGAGCTGGTCGTAGGCATTCGCCGAACCGGCGGCGAGCACCAGGACCACTGCCATCAATGACGGGATTAATCGCATCGGCTTTCCTCCCTCGCACCATTGCTTTTGGCTGCACGCGGAGCGGGCGTGTCTGTCCGGTCCGCCGCCATCGCTACCTCTGATGGTATGGTCCGGGATCGTGCCGTCAATGCAGTCCTTCCTCGGTTTTTCGGCAGCCTGCTAGACTTCCCGCGCAACCACCGTTGGCATCGTCCCGTGTCCATCGCACCGGGGAGCAGCACCGAGCCGGGCAGGCGGCCGTCGAAGGCGCGGATCGTTGTTGCTTCCGTGGTGCCCGTTGCCGCCTTCGGCGCCCTGATCTTCTTCTCCGCGGGGCGATTGGACTGGATCGCCGGCTGGGCCTATCTGTCGCTGATCTCCGCAAGCATGGTCGCGACCTACGCCTATCTCCGACGCAAGAACCCCGACGTCATCACCAACCGCAGCCGAATCGGAAAAGGCACTAAGACCTGGGACAAGGTCTGGATGGTGGCGTTTACGGTGCTCTTCCTGGGCCTTTACGTGGTCGCCGGGTTGGACGCCGGCCGGTATGGCTGGTCCGCCATGCCGACGTGGCTGTGGCCGGTGGGATTGGCGTTGTTCCTGCCCGGCACGGTGCTCTTCTCCTGGTCAATGGGGGTCAACCCGTTCTTCGAGAAGACCGTGCGCATCCAGAAAGAGCGGGGTCATCGCGTCATCGACACGGGTCCGTATGGGTTCGTTCGACACCCGGGTTACGTGGGCTTCTTCGGCTGGATCCTGTCGGCGCCGCTGTTGCTCGGCTCGTGGTGGGCCTTCGTGCTGGCCGTCCTCGCGGTGATTGCGGTCGTCGTGCGCACGGGCCTGGAAGATCGGACGCTGCATGAAGAGCTGCCCGGCTACGGCGACTATGCCCGCCGCGTGCGCTTCCGGCTGATCCCCGGACTCTGGTGAGGGGAGGACGCGGAGCCGTCAGATATCGTGTTCCTCGGACCACTCCTTTAGCGCTTCGAGGAACCGGAGAGCGGTTCGGCCGAAGTCGGTGATCTCGTAAGCGACGGCCACCGGCTTGGTGCTGATCACCTCGCGCCGTATCAGGCCGGTTTTCTCCATTTCGTCGAGGCGCTGGGCCACCATCTTCTTGCTCGCGCCGCCGAGCTGCCGCGCCAGGTCGTTGAATCGGACTGGCCCATCCTTGACGTGCCAGAGGATGGAACCCTTCCACTTGCCGCCGAGGACGCGCATGCCCCGTTCGATGGGGCACGGTCGCAGGCAGGGCTCGACCGCCTGTTTGCGCCCGTTCTTCCCGGTTTCGATCTCGATGGCGATGCTCATCGGACCACGGTGGTTACAAAAAGTATACTAGTTGACGTCCGTAACCAGCTTAGCTACCTCACGCGGCAAACGCAAATCTCGGCGCTCGCCCACATTGCCCCTGGATCCCAAGGACCTGTCATGAAACGTCAGCCGGACATCCACCTCTACACGGCATCCACCATGAACGGGTGGAAGCCTTTGATTTTCCTGGAGGAAGCGGAGGTCGAGTACGAGCTCACGCCGATCGATTTCGCCAAGAAGGAACAGAAGGCGGATTGGTATCTGAGGCTCAACCCGAACGGCCGCATCCCGACCATAGTCGATCGCGGCAATGGTGATTTCGCGGTGTTCGAGTCCGGCGCGATCCTCTGGTACCTGGCGGAGAAGTACGGAAAGTTCCTGCCCGTGGGCGAGAAAGAGCGCTCGCTGGCCCTGCAATGGCTGATGTTCCAGATGGCCGGGGTCGGCCCGATGATGGGCCAAGCCATGTATTTCCAACGAATTGCCGCGCCGCAGGGGCACCGCGACGATTATGCCATTGACCGCTATGTGGCGGAGTCGCGGCGATTGCTCGAGGTGTTGGACAAGCAGTTGGCGGACCGACCGTACTTGATCGGCGAGGATTACTCGATCGCCGACATGGCGACCTATCCATGAGCACGATCATACCCGTGGGCGAAGATGCCCGTGGACGGCCTCGACCATCTTCAGGCTTGGTTCGAACGCATCGACACGCGCCCGCGCACCCAGCGGGCCCTGGAAAAGCCCAAACCATTCCCGGCTTTCTTCGGCAAGGGTGATGTCGCCTCCGCAGAGGCCGCCAATACCGCGCGATTCAAGGAAAACGGCCCGCCGGCAGCCGTTTAGGTAGGCGCGGCGCAGGTGTGCGCACGGGATTGGAGGACCGACGCCGAACGCGAACGTCCTCAGCGCGGCCCTGGCTTGGCGCGCCCCTCGGCCGCGAGGCGGGAGAGGCCCTGTGGCGTGACCCGCACCATGGCCCCCTGGCCGGGGTCGTGGTCGCGGCGCACCAGGCCCTGATCGACGGCGTCCTCCCAGATTGTGAGCCGTGGGCACGAGGTGCGCCACGCCTCCATCACCTCGGTGTAAGGGCGCGGCTGGGCGGCCACCCACTCCACCAGGTCGAGGACCAGGGCGTCGGTTTCCTCAGTCGATGTGATGTGTTCGGTCATGGCGTGATCACCCGGATGGGTTGGCCGTCGAGCCAGGCGCGGATGGCCTCGACGGTCCCACTGTAGAAGATGCGGTACGTCTCCTCGGTCACATACCCCTTGTGCGGAGAGAGGATGGTGTTGTCGAGAGCGCGGAAGGGGTGGTCGACGGGCAACGGCTCCTCGTTATATACGTCGAGGGCGGCACCGCCGATGGTTCCCGACCGCAGCGCCTGGATCAGGTCGGCCTCTTTGACGATGGGGCCGCGCGAGCAGTTGATCAGCCACGCGTCCGGCTTCATGCGGGCGAGATCGGTGCCGGTGATCAGGTCCGTGGTGCGGTCGCTGAGGATCATGTGGATGGTGACGAAGTCGGCGGCGGCGAACAGCTCCTCCTTGGCCACCCGTCGGGCGCCGCATTCGGCCGCACGCGCGTCGGTGAGGTTGGGGCTCCACGCCACCACTTCCATGCGGAACGCCGCGGCGATCTGCGCCACCTGGCTGCCCAGCCGGCCGAGGCCGATGACGCCGAGGGTCTTACCGTCGAGGTCGACGCCCAGGTTCGTCTGCCAACCGCCGACGCGCATGGACCGATCCTCGGCCACCAGGTTGCGGGCCGCCGCGAGAATCAGCGCCCAGGTCAGCTCCACGGTGGCGCGGGCGGGGGAGGGCGTGCCGCAGACCACCACGCCGCGCTCGCCGGCGGCGGCCAGATCGATGGCCTTGTTGCGGGCACCAGTGGTGACCAGCAGCTTGAGCTTCGGCAGGCGTTCGAAAAGGGCGCGTGGAAACGGCGTTCGTTCACGCATGATGGCGATGACGTCGAAATCGGCGAGGGCTCTCGCGACCTCCGCAGGGCCGCCCAGGTAGTCGTTGAACACGGTGATCTCCGCGTCCTGCTCCACCGCCGACCAATCGGCCATGGTCCGCGCCACGTTCTGGTAATCGTCGAGGACAGCGATGCGCATCGGGCGGTTCTCCTAGAGCCCATTCAAGGTAACTAGAATCGGTTCTGACCGAGGCCCTTCGAGTCTGGGGCAGGAGGGGTTCGACGAGCGTAGCGGTGCCTAGGGTCGAGAAGCTCGACAACCCCAGGCCCGAAAGGCCCGGCGCCCTTGGCGTGGGCCGTGGCGCCATCATGGATTGTTACTGGCCGCGGCGTTGCCCGGCTTGCACGATGGCACCGCATCGAGCTGCGCCGAGCGCCTGGCGGATCGCTCCGCCACGGCGCCACCAGAACGATTCCGATTACCTTGAATGGGCTCTAGACCTCCAGACTGGTGGGCATGGGCCGCCGGCGCTCGATGGCATAGCGGACCAGCGCGGCGAACCGGTACACCGCGTGGACGAACTTGCCGTACGGTAGCGACAGGAACAGGCCCAGCACCACGCCGAGGTGAATGGCCAGCAGCGTTCCCATCGCCGGCGTCGAGCGGAACACCAGCAACACCAGCCCGGTGAGGCTGGTGAGGAACAGCAGCACGATGAACGCGGCGTCCATGCCATATCGCCGCGTGTCGGCGACGGCCGGGTCAGCCCTACCCTTCAGCCATAGCAGGCCGGCCGGGCCGATCAGCAGTCCGATGCCGCCCACCGTGCCCAGCACCACCGGCAGCGACAGGTAGGAATACGGCGCCACCCAGCCGAATCCGTAGTGGTAGACGGTGGCCACGCTGGTAGCGGCGAAGCAGAGCAGGAAGCCGTAGAAGGTGAGGTGGTGAAACCACCGGCGGGCATGCGACGGCGCCTCGCCCGGATAGGTGCAGCCATCGCCCCCGCCTTCCAGATAGCGCATGCGAAAGGTATCGCCGACACCCTGCCAGAACGCTTCCGGCTTGACGAAATCGCCGAGGGCCTCGCCGGTGCTCGCCCAGAAAGCCCGGAAGCCCATGACCAGGGCGACGAGCACGTACAGCGACGCCAACCCGAACGAAACCACCATCACGTTGTGGGGGATCACGGCGTAGAAGTCGCCGGCGTGGGCGCCGAACAGGGCCGCCGGCTCCACCAGCAGGAAACACAGCACCATCACCAGCGCCAGGCTAACGGCGGTGATCACGCCCACCGCTAGTCCGTTGCGGTCGAACACCCCGGCGAACGCCTTGGGCCATGCATAGTGCCGGTAGGTCTCCGCCCGCAGTTGGGCGAACACCTCCGGCACGTTGACGGCAAACTCGTGCGGCGGCGCGTACTGGCAATGGTGATAGCAGGAGCCGCAGTTGTGGCAGAGGTTGGCGAGGTAAGTGAGGTCTCCCTCACTGAACGACAGCCGCCGTTGGCCCGCCCCCCTTAACCCGATCCAGATGAATTGGCAGGGAAGCTTGGCATTGGTCTTCGCCCCGTCTTTGGTCCGGGCTTCATGCGACCTTTCGGGCTGGTTTCAGTTGGGCCGCATAGGCGCCCGGCGTCAAGTTTCCGAGCGCCGAGTGCGGCCGATCCTCATTGTAGTCGATCCTCCAGTCGTTGATTCTTTGGCGTGCGTCCACCATCGACAGGAACCAGGAGGCATTCAGGCATTCCTGGCGCAGC